>Ga0326511_10005154_pt1 | contig 10349 bp, 4 predicted proteins | sample 0_2496_0518_D_FD_203701 | JGI IMG/M metagenome (GOLD analysis project Ga0326511, IMG submission 203701) | Bovine rumen microbial communities from UC Davis, California, United States - 0_2496_0518 | ecosystem: Host-associated > Mammals > Digestive system > Stomach > Rumen | place: USA: California... | reverse complement strand
CACGGAAGAATCTATTCCGGTCAGTTTGACTGGGGCGATTTTCCGGAACAGAAAATGCCTCTCTCTGATCTGATTATCTATGAACTGCATGTCAGAGGATTTACAAAGCATAAATCCTCCGGAGTTCGTCACAAGGGAACGTTTGACGGGATTATTCAGAAGATTCCGTATCTGAAACGGCTCGGCGTGAATGCTGTTGAGCTGATGCCTGTATTTGAATTCGATGAAATGGATGGAGTCAGAGAATATAACGGCGAAAAACTTCTGAATTACTGGGGCTATAATACAACATGCTTTTTCGCTCCGAATACGAGTTACTCTTCAAGAATCGAATTCAATCACGAGGGCGATGAACTCAAAATGCTTGTCAAGAAATTGAATGAGAATGGCATTCAGGTGTTTCTTGATGTCGTGTTCAATCATACTTCCGAGGGCGATGAGAACGGCCCTGCATTCTCATTCAAGGGGCTTGATAACAGTGTATATTATATGCTGACTCCGGACGGTCATTATTTTAATTTCAGCGGATGCGGAAATACTTTCAATTGCAATCATCCTGTCGTACAGCAGTTTATTATGGATTGTCTCCGGCACTGGGTGATCGAATACAGAATAGACGGCTTCCGGTTTGATCTCGCTTCTATCTTAGGAAGAAGCGAGGACGGCAGTCCGATGGCGAATCCGCCGTTACTGAAAAATTTAGCTTATGATCCGATTTTGAGTAAAGTAAAATTAATCGCTGAAGCATGGGATGCCGGCGGATTGTATCAGGTCGGAAGTTTCCCGTCATGGAAACGCTGGGCGGAATGGAACGGGAAATATCGTGATGACCTCCGAGGCTTCCTCAAAGGCGATAACGGCAAGGCTTGGAGTGCCGCTCAGAGAATTATGGGTTCGAGAGATATTTATTCTCCGGAATTGAGAGGAAATAACGTTTCTGTGAATTTTCTTACCTGTCATGATGGCTTTACACTCTATGATCTATATTCTTATAATCAGAAGCATAACGAGAAAAACGGCTGGAATAATACTGATGGCGATAATGCTCATGACAGCTGGAATTGCGGTCAGGAGGGCGAAACACAGAATCCGGAGATTAAAAATCTCAGAATCCGAATGGTCAAAAATGCCTTTGCGGTTCTGTTATGCAGCAGGGGAGCGGCAATGTTTCCGGCCGGAGATGAATTCTGTAATACGCAGTTCGGAAATAATAACGTCTACTGTCAGGATAACGAAACTGCATGGCTGGACTGGTCAAGACTTGAAGAATTTCAGGAAGTTTTCGATTTCGTCAGAGATATGACCGCATTCCGGAAAGCTCATCAGATACTTCGTGAAGATACAGCCCCTTGCAGTATGAATTTCCCATGTATGAGCATTCATAATTCCAGACCATGGAATCAGGAATTCCGGAATGATACTCATGTGATTGGAATTCTGTTCGCCGGACAGGATAAGCATAAAAAAGATGATTTAGTATTTTTAGGCATCAATTCGCACTGGGAAACTCAGCCCGTACAGCCCCCTGATCTTCCTGACGGAAAGCACTGGAATGTACAGTTCTATACTAATGTTCCGCATATCCGGAAACAGGATTATAATCCTCTTGTCCACAGAAACGGAAATATTTTCTATCTCGCTCCTCGGAGTGTCATCATTCTGACAAATTCTTAACAGGATACTGTGATATTTTATACTATAAAATATCACATGCAACAAAAAATCTGTATATTTTTACAGAATGTTCAGAAAATATTTACAGGAAAACCCTCTGTTTTCGCCGGAAACTCTTGACGTAAGTTTCAGAATATGCTATAATTATTATGTCATGAAAAAACAGGAGGGTAAATACTATGACAACAATACAGGAACTGACTGCTAAACTCGGTCAGACAGAAGATATGAAAGAAAGAGAAACTCTGGCAGAACAGCTGATTAATCTGATCAGAAAACAAGATACCATCTGGGCGGCATTCTGTCCGGCGACAAAACATTATTTTCTTGCACAGGAGGAAAATCAGATTACTGCCTATCTGTTTTCCGAAGAAGAAATCTGCCGTGAATTCACAGAACAAATGCGGAAACGGCATATTCTGCTCGAAGTGCTCAAAAACGAGGAACAGCACAGAATGTTCCTGTTTGCTGAATTATTCCGGTGTGGTGTGACACAGATTGTGCTCGACAGTGCTGAAAATTATTTCGCCGTACCGCTCGCCGCTCTGATGCCCATTCCGGATTACAGCAAACTGCCTCTGGTACAGCGTCCGGTACTGAATCCGACCGTAACCGGAAAACTGCTTCTGCTGATGCAGGATATGCGCTGGGGAAGAGCGGATGGCAATACTGAACTTGATGCTCTTCAGGAAATTTATCATTCGGCTTTTCTGCATCCGTTCAAAGCAGGCGAAAACGGCGAACCCGATCAGGCCGGAATCTATCATATGCCTGACGGCGGTGAACTGTTCATGATCTTTACAGATCTGTACAGTCTGAAACAGGCAAACCCGACAGAATATGCACATGCTAAGATTGTCAGATTTGCCGATCTGCATCAGATGCTGGAAGAAAATCCGGATAAAATCGGTATTATTATTAATCCGAGCAGCGGTGCGCCTATGCTGTTGGATATGCAGCTTCTGGAACTGACTCAGAAATCTGCTGAAGGTGATCTGTCAGAAGTAACAGTCAGAAGCATGAACGAAGACAGCGGAAAAGTAATCGTCACTAAGCCGGAAATGCCGAATCAGGATATGACAAATCATATTACAGATTATGTAAAAGATAAAGAATTTGTCAAGAGAATCTGGCTCAGAACAATCCGGAAAGAAGAAGAAATCCGTCCGCATTATCTGATTATCATTGACTGGATGGACGGCATCGAGAAAGAACAGAGAAAACAAGTCCGCCGTGAGATTTCAGAAGTCGCTCTGCCATTCGCAAGAGGTCTGCATATTGAGTATGTTTCTTATCATTATGATCATGGCAAGGCATGGACAGGCAGTTCCGAGCCGTTCTATGTAACTGAAAACTACGAAGAAGCAATAGCTGTCCCCGAAGAAAAATCTATAGAAGAAACTCCCAAGAAAGAAGTTCCTAAGAAAAAAGGCTTATTCAGCGGATTATTCGGCAAAAAATCATAAAATTCAGCATTCCGGACTGATATTTTTGTCAGTCCGGAAAAATTTCTTGTTTTTTTCAAAAAGATATTGACAATCATGATTCAGTATGCTATAATATACTTGAACAGTTATTCAAATATTCAAGTATTTTTTGAGGTGATGCTATGAGAGTGATATATCGTGTGGAACATCTGCATTGTCCGAAATGTGCGGTCAGAATTGAAGAGCGTCTCAGAGGACTTCCACAGGTCGAGGCTGTCAGTCTTTCTTTCCCGTCCAGTCAGCTGCATCTGACTGTTACAGATACCGCAAATCTGCTGGAACAGATTCAGGCTGCCGCCTGTGAAATTGATGAGGGAGTCAGATTTTTAGATAAAGAACATGCTGGTCATCATCATGCAAAAGATTACGCACAGGAAATGAAGAAATTCAAATGCAGTGATCCGAATTGCAAATGCTGTGATTATCTTCCGGAACAGGAAGAAATTCCGGAAAAACCCGTTTCTGCGGATAGTATAAAACTGGTCTATGATGTCGAGAATATCGACTGTGCCGCATGTGCCACTAAAATTGAAAATGCCATCAGAAAACTGGACGGCATAGAAAAAGCTGATCTTTCTTATGCTACAGGGCAATTGCATATCAGCGTTTCTAAAAATACTGATCAGAAAGAATTGCTGAAACAAATCAGAGATGCTTCTCATCAGATTCAAGAAGGCGTTGTATGGCATAAGCATAATACAGTAAAAGCTAAAAAATCTGAACCGGAAACACATAGTTCTGAATTGATGTTATTAATCATCGGTGCTGTGATTTTTATCATCGGCCTTGCGATTGGCTGGATTACTAAAAATGAAATGCTCTCTGGTATTTTTCTGCTGTCTGCTTATTTGCTGATGGGCTGGGAAGTACTCTATCATGCAATCAAAAGTCTGTTCAAAGGTCAGATGCTTGATGAAAATTTCCTGATGAGTATTGCAACAGTCGGAGCAATCTGCATCGGTTCGTGGGAAGAAGCCGCCGGAGTTATGCTGTTTTACAGAATTGGTGAGCTGTTCGAGCATATCGCTGTTGAGCGAAGCCGAAAATCAGTGATGCAGGCGATTGATATGCGTCCGGAAACGGTACAGAAAATTTTCAGTGCGACAGATATTCGAACCGTTCCGGCAGATCGTATCAAGGCCGGTGATCGAATTCTTGTCAGAGTCGGTGACAGAATTCCGGTAGACGGAATCGTCATAAAGGGTGAAAGTTCTGTTGATACTTCTGCTATGACAGGCGAATCCGTTCCGGTATCTGTCAGAAAGGACAGTGAAGTGATGTCCGGCTGTATCAATCTCAGTGGTGTACTGGAAATCAAGGCTTCTGCCGGTCTGAAAGATTCTATGATTACCAGAATTCTCGACAGTGTCGAAAATGCCGCCGCCGGAAAACCGAAATTAGATAAATTTATTACCAGATTTGCAAGAATTTATACTCCGGTCGTAGTAGCAATCGCTGTATTGACAGCAATAGTTCCGTCCCTGATCACAGGAAACTGGACACACTGGATTTATACGGCTCTGAATTTCCTGATGATCAGCTGTCCGTGTGCATTGGTGCTGAGTGTACCATTAGCATTCTTCTCCGGAATCGGAGCAGGTTCAGCAAAGGGAATTTTATTCAAAGATGGAATCTCACTCGAAGCAATCGAGAAAATCAAGGCTGTCGTCATGGATAAGACCGGAACACTCACAAAAGGTGTTTTTACAGTCACGGAGGCCGAAACTCAGGATTGCAGAACAGAAGAATTATTTCAGTTATGTGCGGCCTGTGAAAGCTATTCAACACATCCTGTCGCTAAGAGTATCTTAGCATATATGCAGGAACAGGGCATTGCTTACGAATCGGCTAAGATGGTTCGGGAACTCGCCGGACGCGGCATTATCGGACAGGTGAACGGAATGCAGGTGGCCTGCGGTAATGAAAAACTGATGGAAGAACTGGAAATCTCCTATCCGGAATATATCAGCTCCGGAACATGTGTTTATGTCGCTGTAGATGGTTCTTATTACGGAAGATTGATATTATCTGATATGCCGAAAGAACATTCAGCCGAAACTGTAAAGGAATTCAATCAGCGTGGAATTTATACCGTCATGCTGACGGGTGACAGTCCGGAACATGCTCATAAAGTTGCCGAACAGCTGGAGATTCAGGAAGCTCATGCCGGTCTTCTGCCTACGGAAAAGCCGGAATATCTGAATAAAATCAGATCTGAAAAGGGTGCTGTCATGTTTGTCGGCGATGGTATCAATGATGCTCCTGTGCTTTCCGGTGCGGATGTCGGAGTTGCCATGGGAAGCGGTGCTGATGCCGCTATGGAAGCCGCTGATGTGGTTCTGCTTCGTTCTGATCCGGCATATCTGATCACAGCAATGGATATTGCAAAGCGTGTGAATCAAACGGCAAGAATCTGTATTTTCTTCGCCTTGGCCGTCAAGATCGTGATTATGATCGCAGGTTTCTGCGGATTTGCTAATATGTGGCTGTCAGTCTTCGCAGATACCGGAGTGACAATTTTATGTATCTTGCTTGTATTAATGCGAATTCATTTTTATTACAGAAAAAAATAAATACAGAAGCACGGAAGATTTAAAATTCATCTTCCGTGCTTTTATCTGTACTCTTTACTCTTATTTTTTATCTGGAAAGCTGAGTAATAAGTTCCGGCAGAGCCGTTTCAAATTTAACTCCGTACCAGTGGGAAGCATCATCGAGAGTATTTTCAATGCACTTGACGGTATAATCAGCAGCAGTTTTTGCAGCCGAAAAAGCATCCTGTCCGTGCAGATACGCACCGATAAAAGCCGAGGCATAGACATCGCCTGTTCCGTGACTGCCCTGTGAAAGTTTTTTATGCTGATAGTACTGCATCTGATTTTTGTCAGCAATGACAACGCCTGTTGTCTCCGGAGTATAGCTGATGCCTGTGAGGATGATCTTGTTTGCTCCGGCATTGTGCATTTTCTGAATCATATCAGAAATATAGTTCTGATCATAATTTTCCTGATAGGGAGTATCTGTCAGGAGACAGGCTTCTGTCAGATTGGGGAGTATCACATCCGCCCCGAAACAGAGAGGCTTCATTGCATTCGCATAGGCTTTGTCAAAAGCAGGGTATAACTTGCCGTTGTCTGCCATAGCAGGATCGACAAAAGTCATACTGTCAGATTTTCCATGTTTTTTAAAAATATCTGTTACAAAATTGATCTGTTTTTCACTGCCGAGATAGCCGGTATAAAACGCATCGAATTGAATATTTTCTTTCTGCCAGTATTCAGAAATCACAGGCATATCGTCTGTTAAATCACGGCATGTAAAATTCTTGAATGCCGTATGTGTGGATAATACTGCTGACGGTAAGATACAGGTTTCAATTCCGCATGCCGAAAGAATCGGCAAAGCTACTGTCAGGGAACACTGTCCGACACAGGAAACGTCCTGAATTGTTAAAATCTTAGGATAAGTTTTCATGATTATACTCACTCGCTTTCTAAAAGAATCATAACATAAAATTACAGATAAGTCAAGTAAAAACGGCCTGTTCCTGCATATTAAACAAATATTTCACGTTAAGCAACAAAAAAGTCATTGACTTCTGACAAAAAATATGCTATAATAAAGATACTATTTTGAATCAGAAAGGAAGTCTGTATTATGGGCTTATTAAAGGCAGTATTCAGTGCAGTCGGGAGCACTATGGCTGATCAGTGGAAAGAATTTTTCTATTGCGAGGCTCTTCCGTCCAATGTGCTTGTCACAAAAGGGCAGAAAAGAATTTCAGCCAAATCTTCCAATACCAAGGGCAGTGAAAATATCATCACGAACGGCAGTGGTATTGCAGTTGCTGACGGTCAGTGCATGATTATTGTAGATAATGGAAAAGTGGTCGAGCTTTGTGCCGAACCAGGTGAATATACTTACGATACTTCTACTGAACCAAGTATTTTCTCCGGCAGTCTGGGAAACAGTATCAAAGAAACGTTCAAACTGATCGGCAAACGCATCGGCTACGGCGGTGATACTGGTCATGATCAGAGAATTTATTATTTTAATTTAAAAGAAATCATGAATAATAAATTCGGCACACAGAACCCTGTTCCGTTCAGAGTCGTAGACAGAAATATTAATTTAGATATTGATATTTCTATCAGATGCAACGGCGAATATACTTACAGAATTGCTGATCCGATGCTGTTCTATACAAACGTCTGCGGAAATGTCGCTCAGAGCTATACTTCTGATCAGATTGCCGCAACACTCAAAGCAGAATTTCTGACTGCATTACAGCCGGCTTTTGCACAGATTTCCGCTCAGGGAGTCAGATACAGTGCCCTCCCCGGATATACACAGGAAATTACTGATGCTATGAATACAGCTTTGGCTCAGAAATGGAGAGAAAAACGAGGAATTGAAATTGTTTCTGTTATGATCAATTCCGCAACGGCTTCTAAAGAAGATGAAGATCTGATCAAACAGGCACAGCGTGCCGGTATGCTGCAAAGTCCCGGTATGGCAGCAGCAACGCTTACAGCTGCTCAGGCTGATGCAATGAAAGCCGCTGCCGGAAACTCCGGCGGAGCTACACTCGGTTTTATGAATATGAATATGGCTCAGCAGGCCGGAGGGATGAATGCACAGGCTCTCTATCAGATGCATGCTCAGCAGACTGCTCCTGCATATGTCAATACCAGCGTTCCGGAAAATGCTAGTACATGGTCATGCGCCTGCGGTGCGAAAAATACCGGAAAATTCTGTGCCGAATGCGGCAAGCCCAAGCCTGTTTCCAATGGCTGGACATGTTCATGCGGTCAGTTCAATCAGGGCAGATTCTGTTCAGAATGCGGCAGTCCAAAGCCTTCCGGTGTCAAGACATATCGCTGTGACAAGTGCGGATGGAAACCGGCCGATCCTGCTAAGCCGCCGAGATTCTGTCCGGAGTGCGGCGATATATTTGATGCTAATGACGAAGTAACAGAATAATCAGTGAAACTACAGAAAGGCGGCTGAACTCCGCCTTTCTGAATGTAAATAGTATATGATACACAAGGAAAAGGGGAGATCTAATGTTTCAGTTTATCTTAGGCGAATGCGGTACAGGAAAATCTACAGAACTGATGCGGAGAATCAAAAATGATCTGGAAAATCAGAAACAGGTTATCATGATCGTTCCGGAACAGTTTTCGTTTGAAGCTGAAAAACGGCTTTATGATTTTCTTGATGTCAGATTATTCAATCAGATGAAAACATATAGTTTTTATACACTGTCACAGGATATTTTATTAAAATGCGGAAGCTCCGGAAAAAGTTATGCTTCTGAACAGGAAAAATTATTGTTTTTATATCAGGCTGTACAGGAATGTACCAGAAAAGATGCGCTCAAAATTCTGTATCGGCAGAATACACCGGATTCGCTCATACATCTTCAAAAACTGATTGCCAAAATGCGGAAAGAGGGCATTACAGCTGAGAAAATGCAGGAAATGTCTCTTGTATTTAAAGAATCCGCTCAGCTGAGAGATAAAACAAAAGATATTTCTGAAATTCTGAGTGCTTATGACAGGACTCTTCAGGCACATGGTTTGTCTGACAGTCTCAATGATCTGACAGGTGCGGCTTTGCTCGCACAGAAACAAGGCTTCTTTAAAGATCAGCATGTATATTTCGATGAGTTCGGAACATTCTCAGGCGATCAGTATAAGATGATTGAAGTCATCATGCAACAGGCAGAGGATTTTACAATTGCAGTCAGAGCAAGTCAGAATCAGGAAAATATTGTTTTTAAAAACGGTCAGCAGACGTTTCTGGATCTCAGACAGAAAGCGCAAACCATCCGGCCGGATGCCGTTAAGATTCAGTACTGTAAAGAATACAGACGTTCTGGCTATGCAGATCTGAAAGCTGCCGCTTCACAGATTTTCCGTTCAGAGATCAGTCAGAATCCCTATGAAGGACATGTGCATGTGTTTCAGGCTGATGATGCAGTTTCTGAAATTGAATATATCTGTGCGGAGATTTATCATCTGTTATCTGAAAATCCTTCTCTGCGTTACAGAGATATTGCCATTGCTGTAAAAGAACCGGCTGTATACCGTCCTTTGCTGGAACGTGCCTTTGCAAGATACCAGCTGCCTTATGATATTGCAGCGGAAAAATCTGTGATACATACAGAGCTGATTCGTTGTTTTCTGACACTTCTGGAAATTCTTTCGTCCAGCAGCTGGGATACAGATATGATTCTCAAATATCTCAAGAACAGCTTTTCCTGCTGTGACAGAGAAGCTGCTGCAATGCTGGAGCATTTCTGTTTTACATGGAGTATTGACAAAGACGACTGGACAAAGAAATTCTATGATCCGGCTCAGCCGGATCTGAATCATCGTTCCAAACAGTTCGGAGGCGAAAAACTGGAATCGCTCCGCATTGCTTTTATTACAGAAATGCAGAATCTCAAAAACGAGTGTCAGAATGCAGATACCCGTAAAATATGCAGGATATTATATACCTATCTGGTACAGAAAAAAAATGCACATGATGAAATACAGAATCAGCATTCTGATGCTGCCGAAGAAGATGTGCTGAAACAGAACGAATCTGCAACACTCTGGAAAATGCTCGGTAATACAATGGATACAATTGTAAAAAATATGGGAGCGGAAAAAATTCCTTTGCCGGAACTGTATCAGTTGTTTTTGATGCTTCTGAAAAACAGCAGTTTTTCTACACCGCCGGAAACGCTTGACAGTATTCGTGTGATTGAAACGCTTTATGAAGTCCTTACAGTACGGCTGAATTCTCCTGCTGTTGTATTCGTCACCGGTGTCATGAACGGCTCTTTCCCGAATGAAACACATGCACAGGGCGTATTTACTGAAAAAGAACTCCGTCAGCTTGAAAAATATCAGATCAGAATAGCACATCTTCTTCCGGAACTGTATTCTGATGAACTGCTGATTATTAATAAAATTTTGGCTGCTCCTACAGAACAGCTTTATCTGACATATCCGGAAATCAATGCAGAGCACGAAGCAGCAGAACCGTCTGTAGTCATCGGCGAAATCCTCAGAATGTTTCCGCCGGAAGCTCCTGTTCTTCGCAGACAGGCAGAATTTCCGCCGGATTATTATGCATGGACAAAACAGGCTGCCTATTTTCATCTTGTGAGAAATCTGCATCATGATAATGCAG
>Ga0326511_10005152_pt1 | contig 10350 bp, 17 predicted proteins | sample 0_2496_0518_D_FD_203701 | JGI IMG/M metagenome (GOLD analysis project Ga0326511, IMG submission 203701) | Bovine rumen microbial communities from UC Davis, California, United States - 0_2496_0518 | ecosystem: Host-associated > Mammals > Digestive system > Stomach > Rumen | place: USA... | reverse complement strand
GCTGCAAACACATCCAGACAGCGTGCAAACATCATCAGGGATGCAATATACATACATGATGCTGCAAACACATCCAGACAGCGTGCAAACATCATCAGGGATGCAATATACATACATGATACTGCAAACGCATCCAGACAGCGTGCAAACATCATCAGGGATGCAATATACATACATGATGCTGCAAACACATCCAGACAGCGTGCAAACATCATCAGGGATGCAATATACATACATGATGCTGCAAAGCTCAGATTATACCAGGAATAATAAAAATAATATGTGTTATAGATGTTATAGGAAATTAGAGGATTTGAGGACCGTTTTTTCTGGATCCTTAAAAAATAGTCTCTGTGTCTCTGGTCCTTCATCTTATAGGATGCCTGAAAAATTGAGGAATTTTTTTCTGTATTATATATATATTATAATGTGTAAAGAAAATCACTTGGAAATCAAATAAAAATAAAGTACAAAAGTTTTGTAAAAAAATGTTTAAAAACCTATCTTATTTATGTTTAATCGTTAACAGATATTAAAATAAAGCGTTTTTCTTGCTAAAAACTTGCAGGAATAAATAAAAATACCTACCTTTGCATCAGCAAACAAACAAAAATACTAAATTACAAACATTTTAAAAAAGAAAGGAAAAAGTTATGGAAAAGTACAATTATTTTGAGGCAGTTAAAGAAGACGTTAAAGCTTATATCGAGGAGCACGATATAACAGTAACAGAAGACAATAAAGACGAGCTCAGGGAGTCTTTATACGACGATCTTTTTATTAGCGACTCTGTGACTGGTAACGCATCCGGCAGCTACACTTTCAGCACATGGCAGGCAGAAGAAAATTTGTGCCACAATTTAGATCTCCTGAAAGAGGCCCTGGAGGAGTTTGGCGATGACTGCAATATTTTAGATAGTGCTGAGTCTTGCGACGTTACAATTAGATGCTATCTTCTGGGCCAGGTTATTTCTTCTGTACTTGACGAGCTTGCAGAAGGATCTGACAGCGACGACGACGAGGAGTAAATTACAGGCAGCCGGTTTATTATAGGCCGGCTGCAAAATCACAGAATTTTTAAACATCAAGCAAACAACATTTTTTCACTTAATACATTTAGAGTTATGGCAACAAATATTGATTATACAAAGATTTTCGGAGTTAAACGTACAATATGGTGCAGTGATGGTTTTTATCTCCAGGACGACGAGACGCAGGAGCTTTTCAAGGCTGACTGTGTAGAATTTAGAGACTATGAAGAAGAGGACCTTACAGAAGATGTCCTTTCCGAGCTTTGGTACGAAAATAATAACGACGCTTTAGACTGTGAGCGCGAAAATCTTAATAAAGATATCGACGGTTATATTATAGCCCTGGGATATCGCTCCAGTCATTATGGTGCCATTTGTGGCAATGGCCGCGAAGGTACGCGGCTGGTAGGTTATAACATAGCCGAAATATTAGAGACTTCTGCAGACGGTGCCGAATGGTGGGCAGAAGACTATAACATCGAAGGACGTCTAAGCGATCACGACGGTTCCTGGTATGTTACATATCGCGTCTGCAAGGATGCAGAAGAGGCCGAAAGGTTACAAGATGCCGCTTACCTTGGAAAAATTGATAATGCCGACATAATGAGACGCACAAAAAGCCTTTATCCTTATATAGCAAAAATTTACGGGTGGCCTTATCGTGGCAGCAAAAAGACAGCTTAACTTTTTCTATTAAATAAATTATGTTTGTTTCAGGGCTCAGGGATGCCCGTTACAGGCTCCCTGGGCTTTCACTGAAAATCGACAAAGTAAAAACTTAAAAACAATATACCATCATGGAGAATAAAGTATTATATAGAGAGTTGGGCCTCTGGGGGCTTTTCTTACAGCTTATGGATAAATATCCAGTACTTAATAATATCGTGGTCCTCGTGGAGATTATAGCCGTTATCTGGGCCATTATTACATACAATTTCACGACAAGTATATAAACAGTTTCAAGTTTCAAGTTTCAAGTTTCATTTTTAAAAATTACAGTTATGATCAATACAGATTTTATGGCAGCAGCGTCTGCAGCAGCTTTGTCAGCAGGACAGTCAATTATAGAAGGTGTGAAAAATCAGGCTCCAGCAGCGTCTGACAGTGAAAATGTTTACAGCATGGGTAGTGGCCTCTTTCCTTGCGTCTTTGTGGGAATGTATGGCACGATATTGTCACCTGGTGAGTACGAGGCGAGAGCCGACGAAGGCGAGGAAGATTTTTATTATAACCTTGTCGATTATACAGAATGGGAGAAGGCTTTGACAGAAGCAGCACAGGAGTATATCAACGAGAATATTATAGGATGCCTGAAAAATTACGGCCTTCTGAAAATCGAGGCAACGGGTATATGGAGCCCGAAATATTATAATTACAGGAACGACGAACTTTTGATGGACCTTACTATGCAGCAGGGATGGCAGCAGATAATGGCTGCAAAGGTGGCAGAATGGAAAGATAATACAGACGTGCAGGAGTATATCCACACATACTGGAAAAGCTGTTCAGGGTATGTTAACTTTATGCCTGAAAGTCTGGATGAGATACTGACAGAGACAGACAGGGAGAGACAGCTTGCGGCTTACCTTACTTTGGCAATGGTGGCAGAAGGCGTCAATATGGACGCTGGTGACTGTATGGAGGCGCTTTATTATAGCCTTACAGACGATTTTGCAGGTTGCAGATGTATAAACGTACTGGCTGAGTATATCGGCGACGAGGAGGCAGAAAAACTGCTGCAGGTATGGGATGATGATGATGCCTGGAACAGTCTTTATTGGAGTATAGCAGAGAAGCAGGGCTTTCCTTGGTTTGTTGAAGAGTCAAAGCGTCTGCATGCGAAGGAAGGCTTTAATACCTTCGAGGCTAACAGCGAAGGCAAGCGCTTATTATTCTGGGCCGTCCAGAATGGTTATACCTTGCAGGATCTTAAAGACATGGCAGCATGAAGATATCTTCACATTTCACGTTATAGACTATCTAAAAAATTGAGGAAATTATGGCACAGAAAAAGACATATCAGGAATTAAAAGCGAAGGCCCGCGAGCTTGCTATAGACTTTCAAAGCTGGCTGAGTGAAAACAGTATATCTTACGAAGGTTTGGCCATTGCATCAGAAGAGTTTGAAAAACTGGGAAGGCGTTACGGCCTTCTCAGGGAGTTCAGAGAGAATGCTATTATATAAATATATTAAAAGGTGGGAGGATAGAATTATGTTCAATACATTTGCAGACTTAAAAGCAGCAGCCATCAGCGTGGCTGAGTCATTACAGACAAACTACCACATTACAGGCAATAACATCAGCTTTGCTCACAGCAGATATGATGCAGCATACATGGCAATAACCTACAGTCAAGATCGTAAAGTGGCTTTTAATACGTTTGGGCTCACAGGCGAGAAGGCTATCAGCAGCCGCAAGCAGTTACAGGAACTTTTGGAAGGCGAGATAAGGCGGCAGAGGCCGTTTAAGGTGTGGGCTGACAGTGAAAGCTATTACAGGATGCCTGAAAACGGCGAGGATCCATATTATAGCACACTGGATGCAGCCTGCGACTGTGCATCATCAATGGTACACAATTATGACTTCAAGGAGAAACGTTTTATTCTACATGTTGATGACATCAGGACAGACGAGACAATAGATACTGTAGAGAATATCCTTATCGGCGACGTGGCAAGACCTTTCAAGGCTATGATCCTACATGGTGAGCCTATTCTGGATATGGCACCTTATCTTGCATAAATACATACGTTATAGACTATCTGAAAAATCACTAACAATTTAATCAATAGGAGAAACAGACTATGGCAAAGAAGAATTATTTTGTAATACCATTTGCGAGAAAAAGCAGCTTTCTCATTGGTGACAGTCCTATCGACGGCAAAGACCAGATATTAAGCGATACTTTGAAATACAACAAACACGGCCTGTATGATGCAGGTAACAGACAAATTCTGAATAAGGCCAAGAGAATGGCTTTGGAAGGCCGGTATCATAACATCAGAATCGAGACCGTTTGGGAGAGTGCCATATGTATCAAGCAGGGTATTATAGGCCACAAAGAGTCCAGGCGCACAACAAAGCCGTTTGATCTGTTTGGTAAACTCCCGACGACATGGACCTACGAAGTAGTGATTTAATACGTACGTTATAGACTATCTGAAAAATTAGAGCATTTACAAACAAACATTTTTAATCATTAAAACATTTTAGAGTTATGGAAAAGCAAGAATCAAAAAGACAGTATGTGAGCAACCGTCCAAACATCAGCTTGAAGGAACTGACAAAGATGTTCCCTTATATGAGCAAGGAAGAATTGGAGCGCGACATGCAAGAAAATGAATGGATTAAGTTAGAGAAGTTCTTAGAGCAGGAGCGCAAGAAGAACGAAGGCTATCAGAAGAGAGCCGAGCGCCCTGACGTACTGAGACTACGTATTCATGTGCAGTGGAAGAGGAGCGCGACTTGGGGTAGAAATCCGCACGCCCACTATTCCTGTCACTTTCAGGACGGCACCTATACATCGGGCGAAGAAACCTGTAGCGGCTGTGGCTACGACAAGGAGAGCACGGTTATAGCCAGTATTTTCGATCACTGTGTGAGTGGTATGCTATGGCGAAAGACTCGCAAGAAGAGCAGCCTGAAAAATAAGCCCTACGGCATCTATATGGGCTGGTTCCCTTACTTCGATGGCGGCATCGGTACTAACTGTTATATCACCATCACCAAGTGGCTGGGTGGAAAGTGGGAGCGCGTGGACTATGGCAAGGACTACGACAGCTACGAAATAACCTTCCCTGCAAAGAAGAAGTAATACAGGCGTTATAATCATTATCAGTAATCACTATTTAATATAAAGGAGAAACAAATCATGGCAAAATATATCGTTACAATCAAGGAGAATTATTACTGTGCTTATATTCCATCAGCACGCAGTCAGAAATACGCTTTCGACGAAGTGAGGGGCGAAATCAAGGTGAGCGTCCCGTCAGTGACGGCTGACGAGGCACCTGTGGCTTTCCGTTTGTCCGACTATCATCATACAAGTGAGCAGATAAACGAAATACGCTGGTGGGGTGGCCGTTTATGGCGCAAGAGCACATACAGACATACAGGCGGTCCTGAACTGGTAGTGGAGCATCTGAAAGCGGATGATTTGGCGAGAGAACTGCGCCCGTCACTACCCTATGGGCATAGCAAGAGCCGTGAGCTTTGTGTGAAGAAATATCGTGAGGAGGCAAAAGATTATCTGGTTATCGACGGCATGCTGTGGGAGCGCGTAGGTGAGCCCCGTTATGTGGTGACTACATTTGGCCTGGGACACAATCACGGCGGCACGGGATTGTTTGTGGAGACGTTCTATAACCAGAATATCCCAGCATCCAATTACTTCTCAGCCTTGGACGGTGACAAAGCTGTGGCCTACGCTAACATGGTAGCAGAGCGCAGGGGCGACACTAACGATGTAGGCAAGTTTGAAAAGATGATAGAGGTCCTTATTCCGGAGGCTGTAACCATCCGTCCAGAAAAGGAGCATGGTGATGGTGATCCTTTCCTGAATAAGATAAACAAGATAGCAGAAGCGGCTCCAGATGCAACAACAGCAGGACTCCTTGCTATGGCGGCAGCATTTAAAGATTAACACGTTATACGTTATAAACCATTTTAAAAATCAGAGAAAAGTTATGGCACAGAATGAAATAATGGCTTTTGCTCCTTTCTGTAAGCAGTTTATAGAGGAGCATATTGACGAATACGAGGGACAGTCACATTGTGGCTACGACATAGCAGGATGCCTGACAGAGGAAATGAATGTTAACGGCAGCTTTACTTATAGTCGAGAGAAGGCAAAGGATTATATCTCAGAGTGGTGGGATGATGCTGCAGAGTATTTGGACTACGAGGAAATGAGTTGGGGTAAACGTGAGAGCAATCCGTTTAGCGATCCCGAAGTGTTTACCGTCCGTATGGTTATAGAGGGGGTATTTGGCATTATGGCGCAGTTGCCTATTATCGACAAGAATTGGAATGATAAGATTGAACTAACTCCAAGGAAAATCAGGACTATAAAGAAGCAGCTTAAAGAACTGGGTGACGACATAAAGGTATTTTAAAGATTAACACGTTATACGTTATAAACCATTTTAAAAATCAGAGAAAGATTATGGCACAGACAATGACAATAAAGGCAATAGGTTTTGAGATTGTAGGTCTCGCAGCGTTGTTGTTATGGGACGACAGCGAAGGCACCATACCTATGAAGCCAGTGAGATTAAGGCAGGAAGATTTCCCAACCATTGAGCAGATCCGCGAAGCTGTCAATGATAATGGCTTTGGCTGTCAGAGAATAGAAGGCGCTGTGGTGCGCGTTGATACTTTGTACGAATATGGAGCACGCACATACGGCGATGCGCAGTTTGTTAACATGATAAAAGATTGTCACGACAGTCATGTATTGAAACTCCTGAGTATAGGACATCCAGACTGTGCCGTCAATATCTGGGAACTGGATGACGCTACACTTGCAAAGGCTGACTTGCAGTTTGCAGCTTGTTAAATCATTTGGCAATAATCATTACATTACAGACGTTATAATAAACATTTAAAATCACATCCTTGTGCCATACAAATCGGAGAAAATCAAAATCGAGGGTACGAAACTGGACCGCAGGCGCAAGCTGACTGAGGACCAGAAGGACTTGATACGTTGGTTGCGCGAGGAAGAAGGGCTCTCGCAGAGACAACTGGCAGCGATGTTTGACGTATCGAGGCGTCTGATAACTTTCATACTTGACCCTGAAAAGGAAAAGCACAACAAGGCTATCCAGAAAAAACACAGGATGGAAGGCCGATACAAGTACACAAAAGAGCAGTGGGCTGAGGTAATGAGAGAACATCGCCTCTACAAGGAACGACTCCGCAAGAATGGCATAATATAATCAACATCTAACATCACAAGACTTATGAAAAAGATATTTGAAAACAACGATTTTTCCCTTCTGCTGACAGGACGTAACTATGACTTTGTTGGCATCATTGAGACGAAGGGTAATGAGCCACTGACTTTCTTCTTTGATGAGGAAATGGCGTTTGGTGACGACGAGGATGATGACGACTGTACCGTTGATGAAGACAAGACGGTGTTCAAGGGTGTGTATCGTGGTCTGAAAGAATACGAGAATAATGATGACGTGGACGAAGAGCAGGAAACAGCCTTTGCACTATCTGCTACAAGTTATCTCAGGACGAGGGATGACGGCAGCACCGGTTTTATGGCTGACTGCAAGGAAAGGGGTTGGCTGCTTGCACTGGTGAAGGCGTATTGCCCTGACAAACTCGCAGAGGTGGAGGAGAGTATTTATTAAACCATTTGGCAATAATCATTACATTACAGACGTTATAATAATATGGAGAAAAAGAATATATTGATAGATTACAACGGCAGCAGGCATCCCATATCAAGAATGCAGGTGAAGGGCCTGACGTGCGACGAGAGCGCAGGTCCTATGCCTGAAAGAAAAGACTTCACGCTGAAAGTATATGCGGTACCTGGAATGAAAAACAAGGTAAGCATCATCATACAGCAGAAGAGCCCCAAGATGCAGTTTCAGGTGATTGAGGCAAGCAGTACCTTGCAGTTTGAGCGATATATGGCAAAGCTGCTACAGATGCACGACAGACCATCATACATTGAAGGATTCCACGACTTCATGGTGCTCTTTCAGGGCGCAAGGGAGAAGGTTGATGTGACACAGGATAACCACAAGGAGATTTGTGAAGAAATAAGCCGTCTGCAGGATCAGGCAGCACGATGGTGGTTTCTGTATGGTAAGGAAACACTGGCACTGATAAACTATAAAAATACTAAAAAATAAAGTAATTTGCTTTTTATATGAAAGTTTTTTACTACCTTTGCAGCAGAAAAAGTGTTATACATATATTTTAAAGACTTATGGAATTACAGATAAAAAACATAATGCAGGAGAGAGGTCTGTCAAATGTGCAACTTGCAGAGAAGATGGGTACGAGCGCTCAGTACATAGGCCAGATTGCTAACGGCAAGAATGGTGCTACAATGGCGCAATATGAGCGTATTGCAGAAATATTGGGCGTGAAGGTATGGCAGCTTTTTGCTCCCAAATCAGAATACCTGACAATAGAGGAGCACGAGCAGCAGACAGCAGAGCTCAGAGAGGCGAAGCGTCTGGCAGATCGTCCTGACCTTATCGTAATAGATAGAGAGACAGGAGAAACAAAGAATTATTATTTAAAATAAAGACATATACGCGGATTTGCATCCGCTTTAGAATTAGAAGGGCATTCGTTGCGAAATGCGTGACTCTTCGCATTTTTTTCATAACTCCTATTTCTTAGAGATATCAGTTTGTAAAAAATGTTTGTTTGCGTGAGTCATTGATCTGTGAAGACCGATGACTCTTTTTTTGTACCCTACATCTTACATCTAACATCATACATCAGACATCATCTTATTGACATCAATAAAATGGTTCTTGACATCATTTTCGTGAGGTCACGAAAATGGTATTGTCCGAGTGCGATCTTTGAAATGTTGTACCTTTGTAGTAGATAAGAAAAAACGCCGCGAAAGCTTTGACGCAGGGTGTGCGAAAGCTTTGACGCAGGGTGTGCGAAAGCTTTGAAAGGGGGTGTGCGAAAGCTTTGACGCCTAAAATGGCTCTCTTTTGCGGTGTTATATATGTTTCACTATTTAATTCATTTTTTCTATGATCAATGTAATTAAGAAGAAGGGTATTAACCCTGTTACCAAGAAGGTGCTCCACTGGATACAATGGACCCGTATTGCAACCGTTGGTGAGACTGCCTTGGCAAAGCGCATGGCGCGTGGTGGTACATACAGCGTGGGTGAGGCAAGCGGTGTAATGCTGGACTTCCCTCAGTACATCATCGACGAACTGCTGAACGGTAACGCTGTCAGCGTTGCGGGCCTTGGCACTTTCAAGTTGAAGGTATCGGGTAAGGCAGACGAAGACCCAGAGAAGGTTAGCACTCGCGGTGCGAAGGCAAGTGTAGTGTTTGAGCCTGACGCTGAGTTGGCTGCACGCATCGAGACAGAGGCAGAGTTTAAGGTTGTCACAACCCCTACCAGCGAAGGACAGCAAGACGCCGACAATGCTGCTGTTCCTGCTGACAACGGCGACGAAGGTGGTGGCAACGGCGGTAACGAAAACCAAAACGAAAACGAAAACCAGGGCGGAGGCAATAATACCAGCAACAACAACGACTACAACAGTGGTGGCTGGGATGAAGGATAAATGTTTCCCCTAACTCTTTCCCCTTCGTGGGAATTGAGTCGTGGGTTTCAGGTTTCAAGTTTCAAGTTTCAGGTATTTAAACGAAAGACATCAAACATTAGACATCTTACATCTAACATCTTACATCTTACCCCCCCGTAATGGGGATAAGTGTTGTTGTTATCAATACAGCCGTTTCCTCAGACTCTTTATCGGGTCTGAGGTTTTTTATGTCCTGAACACGAATTTTTTATAACAAAAACCTAAAAAACCCTTTTTGTGGTATTGGACTCTTGTCAGAGCCTTTTATGTTATTGCTGTAAGTCTGCTTGTAAGCGAGCTTCCAGACAGCCTTTCACCAATACCATTCTTTCCCACCGGAAAGCAATACCTCAAAAAGAAAAACCCTGCTGTCGCAGAAAAAACCGATTTTGCGCAATCGCTAACCAACGAACAGTATATTTGGTTTTTCAGGTCGGCATTGAGCTCAGACCGTTGTTTTTGCTTTTTGCTATGTGTATGTGCCGCAAGCACTGAGGCATAATGGAAAGATGATGTCTGGGAGCTTGCTCACAAGCAGCGTCTTTACGTTAAGGCTCAAAGGACCAAAGTCCTACACATAGCGAAAAGATGTTTTTATGGTTTTTTTCTTCACTCCTCTCCTTTCACCAACTCCAGACTTTTCCCGCAATAGGGACAGCGTACTGTGGTGTGGCTGTCATCGGTGGTGGTGGCGTCTTCTGCCAGGAGTTCTGATAGAGTGACGTTCATAGCGGCAGCGATATCCTGCAGACGTGACAAAGATGGATTGCCGTTGATAGCCTGACTGATGGCGGGCTGACTGACACCGAGCTTTTCTGCCAGCATAGAGGTAGTAAAGCCGAGGTCCTTAATACGTTTCTTGAGGTCCATAGTGTGTATATAATATATTCTTTATATTTCTTACTGTTTATGTGGCTGCAAAGGTAGGCATTTTTGGGGAATTGTGCAAGTTTTTGGGGATTTTTTATAATATATACCTTAATTGTGTGAAAATATGTAAAG
>Ga0326511_10005151_pt1 | contig 10350 bp, 6 predicted proteins | sample 0_2496_0518_D_FD_203701 | JGI IMG/M metagenome (GOLD analysis project Ga0326511, IMG submission 203701) | Bovine rumen microbial communities from UC Davis, California, United States - 0_2496_0518 | ecosystem: Host-associated > Mammals > Digestive system > Stomach > Rumen | place: USA: California... | reverse complement strand
ATCAAGCAATTTGTTGTCAAAAACAAGGTAGACATGGTAGTCGTTGGACCTGAAGACCCACTGGTGAAAGGCATCTACGACGAACTGAAGAACGACCCGCAGACAGCCAATGTGCCCGTGATAGGCCCGTCGAAAGCAGGCGCCGTGCTCGAAGGCTCGAAAGACTTTGCCAAGGGCTTCATGCAGCGTCACAACATTCCCACGGCCCGCTATGCCACGTTCGACGGCTGTTCGGTGGAAGAAGGCATCGCCTTTCTGGAGACCCTGCAGCCCCCCTACGTTTTGAAAGCCGACGGGCTGTGTGCCGGCAAAGGCGTGCTGATTCTTCCCACGCTGGAAGAAGCAAAGAAAGAGTTGCGCGAAATGCTGGGTGGCATGTTTGGAAATGCCTCAGCCCGCGTGGTGATCGAAGAGTTTCTGAGCGGCATAGAGTGCTCCGTGTTTGTGCTGACCGACGGCAACCACTACAAGATTCTGCCCGAAGCCAAAGACTATAAGCGCATTGGCGAAGGCGACACCGGCCTGAACACCGGCGGCATGGGCTCTGTTACGCCAGTGCCTTTTGCCACAAAGGAATGGATGCAGAAAGTGGAAGACCGCATCATACGCCCCACGGTGGAAGGACTGAAAGCCGAAGGCATCGACTACAAGGGATTCATCTTCTTCGGCCTCATCAATGTGAAGGGCGAGCCCATGGTCATTGAATACAACTGCCGCATGGGCGACCCTGAGACCGAAAGCGTGATGCTGCGCTTGAAGAGCGATTTGGTTGACTTGCTGGAAGGCGTGGCACAGGGCAATCTGGATGAGCGAGCCATCGAGTTCGACGAACGGGCCGCCGTGTGCGTGATGCTTGTTTCGGGCGGCTACCCGCAAGAATACAAGAAGGGCTACCCCATTACGGGCATTGACCAAATAGAGGGCTCCATCGTGTTCCACAGCGGCACAGCCCTGAACGACGGACAGGTGGTAACGGCCGGTGGCCGCGTGATAGCCGTTTCGTCGTATGGAAAAGACAAGGCCGAGGCTTTGCAGAAATCATTCGAAGAAGCCCAGAAGATACAGTTCACAGGTAAATACTTCCGCCGCGACATTGGTGCCGACCTGTAAGTCTGCCCACCTCACAACGATATTTGAGCGAACACAGAACGTGAGATGAAGAAATATGCACAGAACCGAATAGCCGAAAGTGGGCTCACGCTACCCTGCGTGGCCCTCTTTTCGCTGCTGGTATGGATTCTGCAAGGACTCATAGCCAACGCCTGGTGGCCACAACTGGCCTGCATAGTGGCTTCGGGCTATCTCATGGTAGAACTGAGCAATGCCCATGCCCTGATAAGAGTGCGCTCACGCATGGCGACAAGCGTGTTTTTGGTGCTATCTTCCACTGCCGGTTTCCTGTTTGGTTCGCTTTCGGGCGGCATTGTGCAGGTGTGCTTCATCGCCATGCTCATCCTTCTGTTTCGCACCTATCAGGACAGCGAGGCGCCAGGACTCACCTTCTATGCATTTCTTTGCATCGGTGTGGCAAGCCTGTTCTTCGTCCACATTCTCTTCTACATGCCCATCCTGTGGCTCGTCATGCTCACTCAGCTGCAGTCGCTCAAGTGGCGTTCATGGGCGGCGTCACTCATCGGAGTGGCCACGCCCTACTGGTTCGCCTCGCTGTGGGTGGCCTATCAACAAGACGTTTCGCTGATAGCAGATCATTTCAGTCCACTGACACAGTTTGCACTCCACCCTGACTACTCCATTTTTTCAGCCTGCCACGTGGCAGTGTTCTTCTTTTCCGTGATCCTTCTGGGCATGGGCGTCGTACACTTCTGGAACAAAAGCTATGAAGACAAGATACGCATACGCCAACTGTATGGAGCCCTTTTGGGCCTTGCACTGTTCAGCATTGCTTTTCTTGTGCTGCAACCCCAGCACTACGATGTGCTCATGCGCATCATCATTGTGTGTGCCAGCCCCTATGTGGCCCATCTGCTGACGCTCACCCACACCCGCATCACCAACATCATGTTCTGGACGGTAGTCACCATGGCCCTGTTGCTCACCATTGCCAGTTTGTTCATGCCTGATTGGGGACAGGTGAACAACATGCTCAATTATCTATGGAGTGGATTATTGAATTTCTGACTGGCTACGGCTATCTTGGCATGCTGTTGGCTGCTTTCCTGGCCGGCAGTTTCTTTCCTTTTTCGAGTGAGGCCGTCATGGTGGGACTCATGGCCACTGGCTTGGATCCCTGGCAACTCATGATATACGGAACAATTGGCAACGTGCTGGGCTCAGTGTTCAACTACAGCGTGGGCCGCATGGGAAAGCTGGAATGGATTGAGAAATACCTGCACGTAAAGAAGAAAGACCTGGACAAGGCCGAACGTTTCATGGCCGGTCGAGGTGCCTGGATGGGCTTCTTTGCCTTTCTGCCCGTGCTGGGCTCAGCCATTACCATCCTGTTGGGACTCATGCGTGCCAATGTAATCATCACCTTCATCAGCATTACGTTGGGAAAAATTTTCCGATACCTCATTCTCATCTATGGAGCAGGGCTGTTCCTGTGAGAAAGAGTGTTTTGTCTGTTAATAAAATTAAAGCGACAGCAAATTCTTCATTCTTCGCCCCTCACTCTTCAGTAAAAAATACTACCTTTGCACCCTGAATATACATTTTAACGTTAATTATAGTATCATTATTCAAAATGAAACAATTCAGACTCGTGGACAATATCCTCGGGTGGCTCACATTTTTCGTAGCCGCTTTTGTGTATTGCTCCACTATTGAACCCACAGCCTCGTTCTGGGACTGTCCTGAGTTTATTACCACGGGCTACAGGCTCGAAATTGGTCACCCACCTGGCGCACCATTCTTCATGCTCACCGCCAATCTTTTCTCGCAGTTCGCAAGCGATGCCACTGAAGTGGCCCGCATGGTGAACACCATGAGCGCCCTGCTGTCGGCCACCTGTATCTTGTTCCTGTTCTGGAGCATCACCCATCTGACACGCCGCTTGCTCATCGACCGCTGGGAAGACTTGTCAGTGGCAAAGATGATTGCCATCGAGGCTTCAGGCTTGGTGGGTGCCCTGATCTACACCTTCAGCGACACTTTCTGGTTCTCGGCTGTCGAAGGCGAGGTTTACGCCTATTCATCGGCCTTCACCGCCATTGTGTTCTGGCTCATTCTGAAATGGGAAGACCATGCCGACGAGCCTCACAGCGACCGCTGGCTGGTGCTCATCATGTACCTCATGGGCCTGTCAATCGGCGTCCACCTGTTGAACTTGCTGTGTCTGCCTGCCATCGTGCTGGTCTACTACTACAAGCGTTTCCCCAATGCCAATCTGAAAGGTTCCATCATAGCCCTGTTTGTGTCGTTTGCCATTGTGGCCCTGGTACTCTACGGTGTGGTGCCGGGCATCATCACCGTGGGCGGATGGTTCGAACTGCTGTTTGTCAACGAGCTGGGCATGTCGTTCAACACGGGCGAATACATCTACATCCTGCTGTTGGTGGCTGTTGTCATCTGGGCCATCTATGAAACTCAGAATGCCACCAAGCAGAACTGGAAGCGACAGAACATCGCCTTCCTGCTGTCAGTGGGCATGCTGGGCATTCCTTTCTACGGCTACGGATGGACAGCCTTCATCATTGGTGTTGTGGCATTGGCCCTGCTGTGGTTCGTACTGAACCGTCGCTACAAGAGCAAACCCGTAGTGACCACACGCGCCAAGAACACCATGCTGCTGTGCATGCTGATGCTCATGATTGGCTATTCCACATACGCCGTGATTGTGATTCGTTCCAGCGCCAACCCACCCATGGACCAGAACTCGCCAGAGGACATCTTCACCCTGGGCGACTATCTGGGACGTGACCAGTACGGCCAGCGCCCACTGTTCTACGGTCAAGCCTACACTTCGCAGGTTGCCCTGGAGAAGCAGGGTGGCTACTGCAAGCCCGTCATGACCACCGGCAAGCCCGTGTGGCAGCGCAAGGAAAAGGCTTCGGCCGACGAGAAAGACTCTTACTTTATCGTTCGCACCAAGGATGAGTATGTTTATGCTCAGAACATGCTCTTCCCACGCATGTACAGCTCATCCCATGCCCAGCAGTATGAGAACTGGATGGGTGGCGAAGTAAGCGGAACCATGGTTCCCTACGACCGCTGCGGCGAAAACATCATGGTGAAGGTGCCCAGCCAGCTCGACAACCTGAACTTCTTCATTACCTACCAGTGCAACTGGATGTACTGGCGCTACTTCCTCTGGAACTTCGCCGGCCGCCAGAATGACATTCAGGGTCATGGTGAACTGGAGCACGGCAACTGGATCACCGGTATCAAGTTCATCGACAATGCCCGTTTGGGCGATCAGGATGCACTGCCCGACGACCTGAAGAACAACAAGGGCCACAACGTGTTCTACTGCTTGCCCCTGCTGTTGGGCCTGCTGGGCCTGTTCTGGCAGGCATTCAGCCGTGGACAGAAAGGCATCAAGCAGTTCTGGGTGGTGTTCTTCCTGTTCTTCATGACAGGCTTGGCCATTGTGATCTACCTGAACCAAACACCCATGCAGCCCCGTGAGCGCGACTATGCTTACGCAGGTTCGTTCTACGCATTCTCCATTTGGTGTGGCATGGGTGTTGCAGCATTGTGCTACTATCTCAACCAACTCATCAAGAAAGAATCGGCCATTGTGGCAGCAGTTATCTCGGTGGCAGCCCTGTTGGTGCCCATCCAGATGGCCTCGCAGACATGGGACGACCACGATCGTTCAGGCCGTTACACCTGCCGCGACTTCGGACAGAACTATCTGAACTCGCTTCAGCAGACAGGCAACCCCATCATCTACACCAATGGTGACAACGACACCTTCCCCCTGTGGTACAACCAGGACACAGAGGGTGTGCGTACCGATGCCCGCGTGTGCAACCTTTCTTATCTGCAGACCGACTGGTACATCGACCAAATGGTGCGTCCGGCCTACGACTCTCCTTCGCTGCCCATCACCTGGAAGCGACTGGAGTACTGTGCCGGCACAAACGAATACGTACAGATTGACCCGAAGCTGAAGAACGAGGTACTGGCCTTCTATAAGGAAAGTCCTGAGCAGGCCAAGGCCCAGTTCGGCGACGAGCCCTTCGAGCTGAAGAACGTGCTGAAGTACTGGGTGCGCTCAACCAACGCCGACCTGCACGTCATTCCCACCGACACGGTCTACATGACCATCGACAAAGAGGCTGTGCGCAAGAGCGGCATGATGATGCAGAGCGACTCCATCCCCGACCGCATGGTCATCTCGCTGAAAGGCAAGAGTGCCCTGTACAAAGGTGACCTGATGATGCTCGAGATGATAGCCAATGCCAACTGGACACGCCCCATCTACGTAGCCACCACGGTGGGTTCAGAGAACTACATGAACCTGGGCGACAACTTCGTGCAGGAAGGCTTGGCCAACCGCATCACGCCGTTCACCACCAACATCAACGGCAAGCCTGTGCCTGGCATGACCAACTTCGACACGGAGAAGACCTATGACAACGTGATGAACCGCTTCAAGTTCGGCGGTGCCAACACTCCCGGCATCTACTTCGATGAAACGGTGATGCGCATGTGCTACACCCACCGCCGCCTGATGGCACAGTTGGCCATCCATCTGGCTCAGGAGGGCAAGGACAGCCTGGCTGCCAAAGTTCTGGCCAGAGCCGAGAAGGAACTGCCAGCCGAGAACGTTCCTCACGACTTCCAGAGTGGCTCGCTCGACATGGTACGCACCTACATCGTCATTGGCGACACCGTTCATGCCAAGAATATCATTGAACAGCTGTGGACACGTTCCAGCCAGTACATGAACTACTACTGCACGCTGAACCCCACACGCTTCAATGCAGCCCAGAACGACTGCATGTTCCACATGTATATTCTGAACCACCTGTCGGAATTGACTGGCCGCATCGATGAGAAGCAGGCCAAGAAGTATGAAACCCAGCTTGCAGCCATTGCCGAGAAATATCAAGGCAAGGGTGGACGCTTCTGAGCAACGAAATGTTTATAGAACAGCCCGCAATCTATCTGCGATGGCTTTATCCAAAAGCATTGTGGAGAATGGATCGTCACGAACGTTCAGTCTATCTGACGTTCGATGACGGTCCCATTCCAGAATCGACACCTTTCATACTCGACACGCTTCGCAAGTTCAACATCAAAGCCACCTTCTTCATGGTGGGCGACAACGTGCGCAAATATCCTGAACTCTACGAACAGATTGTGAAAGAAGGCCACCAGGTGGGCAATCACACCCACAACCACATCAGCGGATTCCGCTATTCGCTCCACGACTACAGCTACAATGTAGAAAAAGCCAATGCCTATATTCACAGCAACCTGATGCGCCCACCCCACGGCTGGATGCGCTTGGTGCAATATGCCTGGCTGTGCCGAAAATACAAGATTGTGATGTGGGACCTGGTGACACGCGACTATTCCAAATGGATGACAGCCGAAGACATATTCAACAACGTGAAACGCTATGCCCGCAACGGCTCCATCATCACCTTCCACGACTCGCTCAAGAGCATCGAAAAGCTACACCACGCCTTGCCCGAAAGCATCCAATGGCTGAAGGAACAGGGCTACGCTTTCAAAAGAATTGAACCATAACAAAGAACTACAGAACGAAACGACGCTCAAAACGAAACAGAACGAAAAAACCGAGACTGTCATCACGACAACCTCGGCCTCATTTCTAACTAACTTATTATCAACTATTCATTACTCATTTCTCAACTTTTCTGGGTGCAAAGTTAAGTACAATTTGGCACAGCACAATGATTTCGAAACGAAAAAAACACGTAAACGTTTGCGCGGTTCGTTCTTTTTCTGTATATTTGCGGCCAACTAAAATCAAGCAAGCACTTGCAAGATGCCCAAACACCGAGTTTCACTAAAAGATCTTGCCCAGCAACTGGGAGTGAGCATTGCCACCGTGAGCCGCGCACTGCACGGAAGTCCTGAAATAGGAAAAGAAATGCAACAGCGAGTGCGCCAGCTGGCACAGCAGCTGAACTACCGCCCCAATCCTTTTGCACAAAGCCTTCGCAGCGAGGCGCCAAAGGTCATTGGTGTGGTTGTTCCCAATCTGGTGACCCACTACTATGCAGCCGTTCTCGACGGTATTGAGACCGAAGCCCGCAAGTCGGGCTACAGCGTGATCAGTGCCAACAGCCACGAAAGCCAGGAAGACGAAGCCCGTGCCATCGACAACTTCAATAGTCTGCACGTGGAAGGCATCATTGCCTGCCTGGCCCAAGACACCACCGACTACAGCCACTTTCTTGAAATTTCCCGAATGGGCATTCCCCTGGTATTCTTTGGGCGCACATGCCTCACCGATCAGTTCTCAAGCGTTACTGCCAATGGCGACGAAGCCGCCCAGCAGGCCACACAACACCTTATCGACACCGGTTCGCGCCGCATTGCCTTCCTGGGCGGTCCCAACCATCTCGACATGGTGCGCCGCCGCAAGCACGGCTATTTAGAGGCTTTGCGCGAGAACCGTCTGCCCATCGACCGTTCCTTTGTCATCTGCAACCGCATCGACTACGACATTGCCCTGCAGTTCAGCCTCGAACTGCTGCAACGCCCCAACCGTCCCGATGCCATCCTGGCTTTCAACGACATCATCACTTTTGCTGCTTTCACTGCCATCAAGCAATTGGGATTGCGCATTCCTGAAGACGTGGCCCTCATCGGATTCACCGACGATGTGCACGCCCAGTACGTCACGCCCAAGCTGTCGGCCATCGAAGACCAGTCGGGCCTGATGGGTCAAACAGCCTGCCAACTTTTGCTCAAAAGCATAGGGGGCGATTCCAAGGTCTACAAGGAAATCGTCCCCCAGCAAATTGTTATTCGCGAAAGTTCAGCCAGGAACAGTCCCAAATAGAAAAATCTTTTTGTCTATCGACGACCGCCACCACGCTGCGATCCACTGATGCTGCCTGCCGAACGGCTGCCACTCGAAGCATGAACAGCACCCGAAGAACGGCTGACGGATGAAGAAGCACTGCTCCTTGTAATGCCGCCCACTCTGCCACTGCTCACAGGCGCACTGCTGGAGCGCGTCACACCACTCACGCGATTGGCCACACCACCGTTCATCCTTGCGCCTTCAGCAATACGCGAAGGAGCCGTGTTCACCCTCGATGCTGAAGAATTGCCGAGGCGCGGCGTAGCAGACTCAATGCTGCGGACTCTGCTCTGAGGGGCAGTGCGGATGCTGCTGGTGGTGCCAGAGCTGCGCGTTCCGCCAAAGTTTCCACTTCTCTCGTTCTGCTGCACACTTCCGTTGTTGCGCGTTCCGCCAAAGTTTCCACTTCTCTCGTTCTGCTGCACACTTCCGTTGTTGCGCGTTCCGCTGAAGTTTCCGCTGCGCGAACCGCCGCTGCGGTCAACTGTTCCGGCGTTGCCACGGTTCGTGGGGCCCGTCACGCGGGTGGAGCTGTTGCCATGGCCGTTGTTCGAACGATAGTCGCCACGATTCCATCCGTCGCGCATGCCGACGTGGCTTTCACGAGCCACTGCCGGGCGGAAGTGGTCACGATGGTGCTGGTAGTAGCTGCGGCCACCGTTCATGCGCCAGCTGTGGCCGCCACGATAGGTAGCATAGAAGTGCGGACGCCCAAAGTAGTAGTAGTCGCGGTGCGGATAGCGGGCATAAATGCCAAAGTGCCAGTAGCCAGCATCCCAGAAGAGCGGACGATAGAAATAGGTGGCAGCCAGATAGGCTTCCCACTGCCAGGTGTGCAGAATGAACTGCAAGTCGGCGTTGCGGCGCTCCCAGTACAGGCCAAACACGTCATGACGCCCCGTCACGCCCATCAGATAATCCAGGTTGATCTCATAGGCAGCCTCATACTGGGCATCGGTCAGGTTCAGCTCATAGGCCATCTTGTCGGTCAGGAACAAAGCCTCTCTGCGTGCCTGTTCGTAACTCATGGCGCATGCCGATGCTGCTATCGCAAGCATGGCTATCAGGGTCAACATCATCTTCTTCATCGCGTATTCTTTTTTTTAATGTTCTACAATAAGTTTTTGTTTCTGCCACAAAAGTAGACAAAAAAAGAATCCCACTCAAAGGTTTTTCCCTAAAGAGCGAGGGGAAAATCCCTAAACCTGTCAGAACGTGGGATTAAAGACAAAGCGAATACCGTGTTTCTGTGCCGTTGGCAGGTCAAGATAGTTCAGTCGGCGCACATATTCAATCTGGAACAGGTTGAAGATGTTCTGAATGCCCACGGCATACTCCAGGTAGGGCTTCGAACCGTCCATCACGTTCGAGCCTGCGGGGAACTGCATCAGTATGCTGCTCTGTGCATTTCGTGCCAAGGTGGGGTTGTTTCTGTCAGACAAAGCGCCCCAAAGTCCCTTAAACTCCACCACCTCGCGCCATTTCAGCTTGCGCAGCAGCGGAATGCGGTTGAAGATTTTTCCGCCCAGTTCCCAGTTCAGCATGAACGAAACATAGCGGTCGTTCAGGAACTCCATGTTGTTGAGCATGCTGAAGGCCGAATAGTCATTGACATACGACAGATTGGCCTGGGGCATGATGAGCAGCGGGAAGGGCACCCTGTTCCACTGCATGCCGCCCTTCAACCGCAGGTCTATGCGGCCCCAGCTCATGGGCAGCCAGGTGCGCCGGAACAGTTCGGCCTCCGTGAAGTTATAGCCATACTTGCCACCCAGCAGGTTCTTCACGCCCAAGGTGTGCTGCAGGCTCACGATCCAGGCATCCTTGTTGATGGTGCGCCGACGCTGCTTGGTGTTCACGTATTTCTCGTTCGGAGCCAGCCTCAGTCCGAACGTGGCTTCCGTGTAGCGAAGAGACGACAGTAGCTCATTGTCGAGTTGCCGGAAGAACAGATTGCCAATGGGCTCAATGCGCTCCGTCTTCAGCCCTGTGCTGAAGCGCAGGTGGCCCGCCGTTTCATATTCAAAGCCCAGCTGCTGGGTGTTGTACATGAGCATCTTGTCGATAGAATGCACCTTGAACGAGGTGAAGACATTGTCCTTGTCGGTCGACACATATTTATCGCTGGGCAGTGCCACGTCGCGTTTCGACGCGAAGGTGATGTTGCGCTGCGGAAACTCCTGGGGCAAATACTCCTTCTCGTTCAGCGCGTAGGTGGCCTCCACGCTGTAGTAGTTCTCGTTGTGGTCGAAGCCGTGGGCATAATAGCCCTTCAGAAACAGGTGCGGGTTCAGGTTGGCCGTGGTCTGTCCGCTGGCCCTCAGGCGCAGCCCGTCGTAGAAGTTCTGCGAAATCATGGTATTGATGGGGCCTACGTC
>Ga0326511_10005147_pt1 | contig 10354 bp, 28 predicted proteins | sample 0_2496_0518_D_FD_203701 | JGI IMG/M metagenome (GOLD analysis project Ga0326511, IMG submission 203701) | Bovine rumen microbial communities from UC Davis, California, United States - 0_2496_0518 | ecosystem: Host-associated > Mammals > Digestive system > Stomach > Rumen | place: USA... | reverse complement strand
TTCATCATATATCTGACTGCGCATGCGGCATCCAGGAGCAGAACAAGAAATCCAAACTCTATCTCTTATATGATTAAGATGCGGCCAGCCGCCACAATAGCACCTTGAGACTGGCTCATGTTCTTCTTCTTCGAGAACTATTGGCCGCATATTTAATCTTAATCTGGCATCGAGACCCATTGTTCTATTTCAACTCTTTTAGTAAAAACTTTTCTTTGGACTTCTTTTATATCTCCACTAAACCATTCGGAATCACAATTATATTCTACCCATGGAACCTCAAAGTATCTATCTTTAATCTTATAAATACTGCGACCATAGACACGCATCTTATAAGTGTCTATATCATCATTAATAAGTTTATAAGGACTTATTACTTCATCAAGGTATTCTCTTAAATCATCCCAATCTCTAATTTTATCTTTATCTTTATCCCAAATTTCTAAAAACTTATCTTCTGTCATTTCATTAATGTCGATCATCTTCTCCATCCCCCAACTCTTTCCATAATTTATCTGCTTTAGCTTGTTCTTTTAAATTTCTTTCTTTAATCTTTTTGCGGCGCAAGTCTCCTGCTTTTATTTCATATCTAAACCTAGTTCCATTAGGACAGTCGTTCATCCATCCTTTAAGATTGCGGAAAATGATATTCTTATTAATACCAGTTTCTCTTACTGCGGTTTCAAGATCAGGGAATACTGCAAGAACTTCTCCCTTTCTGCTATACCATACTATTAACTTATCTTCCATATTTAATTCATCTTCTTTGGATTAAGTTTTACCTTAATCTTTTCTCTATTAAATCCCTTAGCTTTCAACTCTTCATTCTTGCGCTCAAAAATATCTTCACCGCAGAACTTTCTTATTTCAATAATACAGAAAGCCATTACATCATCTTTTATTTGCGCCAATTCGGCTTCAGTAAGAAGTTCTTCTCTAAAACGCTGAACTTCCGTTGCCATTAAATCTTCTATATCTTTTCTAATTGCCATACCATTTATCTCCAATAGTTACTTGAACGTAAGCTATATCCCTTTCTCCCCAAATAGAAGAAACTTCCAAAAAAGTTCCTCTCTGCCAATCATAAAAAATTATTTCGGCTTTTGGATTAAATTCTTTTAATTTTTCTATAACCTCTTCTACCTTCATATTTTCCTTTATACTTGCGTCGCTACGCTCCGCTTAGACGGAGAGAAAGTTGCTTCGCAACTTTTCTCCTGGCTCGTTTAGCCTTCGGCTAACTCGCCTATCTTCCTTTATATCTATTATATATATCTATTGCCTGCGTTAAAAAATACAAACCTACAAATATATATACGATTAAATCTTTATTCATATGCCATTATCCTCTTTATACTATTATACCATAATAAAAATCCCGTGTCAATACGTTACTCCGTATCTTCGCGGGACTCTTTTTTATTCTTTGTTTTCAGTTAATTTTGTTAATTCTTCTAAAATTTCAGATAGAATATCTGCTTCTGCGGCCATGATTTGAGCTTGATAACTTAAAAGAATGCATACATCGTTTTCAGTATATGGAATTCGATAAACCTCTCCGTCTTTCGTTTTTACAACTTTTAGTTTATCCATTGCTTCAATATCTTTTTGAATCTTTTCTAATATTTTAAAGTTCATTTTCTTCTCCTGGAACCTCATCGTCATACGGGATTTCATAAATTTTAAAGTTACTGTATTTATCGTAAGTATAAATTACAAACGCATTCGGAAACGGCGCATAAGATATTGAAGTTATATCTTTTACCTTACAATTAGTCCAGGTATCTAAATATTCTTTCACGGCAGCTTCTAATACTTTCTCCGTCTCCTGAACCGTCCATTTTGCATCGTAATACTTATCGGTTAATTCTTTAAAAGTCAATTTAAAAGCACCTTCCTTTATATGGTTATTATACCAAAAAATTTTCGTAATGGAAAGTTGCGCAAAAGCAAAAATTTTTGTATAATATGATTATGGAAATTGAAGAGAGAAGAACGGCTGTCAAACCAGTCTATATAGAAGCATTATGTCCTTATTGTCACGAAGAATTAACACTAGGAGAAGTTGTTTATATGACCGATCCTCCTATGTATGAATATTCGTGCGACAAGTGTAATTTTTCAACGACTTCACGAACAAGATACCCTTACGTACATTTCGAGAACGAGAAAGGAAACAGTATTTAATTATGCCAAAAGGTTATATGAGTTTCGATGATTTCAAAGGGAAACACGGAATCAAAGAAAAGAAGTGGCGCTGTCCCAAATGTCACAGATATGTTTCGGATACAGTACGAAATATCTTCGGGAAAAGAATGTGTTTAGATTGTTATTACGAGGAAGAAATGACTCGTAAAAAGAATTCTACCAGATTGGAGGAACCAGAAGATGAAGAAGTACAAAATACCAATTCAAGAGCAGCTTAGTGATGTAGATATTATAGCAGACGGTGACGTTGATGTCGAAGAAGCGAAGGAAATAGTTCGCTATATCGCCCATCTTTCTGCGCTAATTATAGATCATGTTTGCGAATATGCGCAAGATAATGACTACGATCCTAACGATGTATTAGATTGCGTTATTGACACTCTAGATCTATTTGGATCTCAAGTCGATTTAAGCTATTATGAAACAGATGAGGACGGTCTTGGGTATATCGAGGTTCCAGAAGGAAACGGAATGTTAAATTAAATCAAGTGCGCGAACACTTGATTTTTTTATTATATATGTTATAATAATAATAGGAAAGGAATTTTTCTATGATTAAAACTTTTGAATTTGAAGTTTCTAATACGGCAAGTTTTCCGTTAAGAGATGACGAATATACCAGATGGTATGCCGAAGATATTGTTAAACTACAGCATCCAGAAGATATTGACGATTGTATCAATGCTTGGATTAAAGAAAAGAATCCTGTTATTGAAGATATTAAAATAACCCCTGTTGATGTACATTATCATAACAACGCACGTGGTAATACAATTCATTTATTTTATACCATTATATATAGGTAAGGAGGGAATATGAAGGATATTGCTTTGAGAATTAAAGAAGCTATTGAGAATGAGTGTCAAGAACGCTATTGGTCTCTTAATGAATTTTGTGAAGCCAATGGTTTTACTTCAAAAGAGTTTTTTGATTTGCTTGATTTTGGCGCACAGGGATACTCTGATTTCCTCGAACAGATGGAGGACCACGAAAGAGGCGTGTGTTAAATGAATAGACTTACTAATATTTTATATGCGGTAATTTGTATAGTTTTATACGCATATCTTATTGGATTTATAAGTGGCGGTGGAACAACAGGAATTTCAGAAGATGCACAACTCATTGGAATGTCTATTATTATTGCTGGATGTCTGGCTTATGGAGGAGAATAATTAAATGGCTTATAGTGATTATGGTGCGTTCGTTACATGTAACGGAAAACGCAGAACAGATAAAGAAGATGTTGCGGTTTTTGCTTCAGATATTGATACTTTTGGCGATAACGTAAATAATATTCCCAGCGGTCTGCGAATTTGGGCGCATTTGATTTATAAAAGAAGTAATAATGAAACACCAGATTATCCTGACAAAGACTGGGTCGAATATATCCATCATGGAATAATGGGAGACGGTCCTATGCGTGTAGTATGCCATAAACAAGGACTTCCAGGAATCTATTACTGGCCAGAAGAAGTAAAGTGTCCTGAAAAGATTGTTATTCCAGAAACTGAAAACAATAATTTTGATCGTTGGGATGGCTATGATATAGAATATGAATCTCATGGATATAAGTTTCATTTCGTAAGTAGCAAACCTTATCGTGCGGAAATGGTTGAACCGGACGGTACTCATTGGGAATGTACCTATGATTATCTGTACGGAGCTGGATTCGAAGATGAATAATTGAATAATTAAAAAAATTATTATATAATAATAATGTAAGGAAGGGAAAGTAAGCAATAGGTTCAATTCCTATGGAGTGGTTTGTGGAATACCAGTGTAATCAGCTGGGTTCGTCACCCCAAGGTGGTTAGCTACTTTTGGAAGATGATAGACTTCACCTAACTTACATTATTTGGGCGTTGGCGCGGTAGTAGGTGTATGCATAATGAATCCTGGATATTAGTGCTCTACGGCTTCCAGGTACCTCCGCATAATGAAACCCGAAGCAAGAGGCGGACAGTCATCCGCAACTCTTCCGCCCTTAATTGAAAAATCTTAAAAAATATTATATAATAATAATGTAAGGAAGGGATGGTAAATAGAAGTTCGAGCCTTTGTCGGAGCCAAAACTGAGTAAGAGTAATCAACTTACCTGCTCCGACTGCCAAGAGGGGCGATTGCCATTGGAGGATGATAGACTTCACCTTAAATTACTTGCGATAGAGATACCGCAATAAGCCAATCAGCTCATGGTTAGCTTATTGCCCTACCTCTACCTGAAATTCCCCGTAGTCCGCAGCGTCTATAAATAAAGAAGGCATCGGAGGTGAGGAACAAATAGGGTTCAGACGAAATATCACGAATTTGAAAAATTAAAAAATTCATGATATAATAAATATGTAAGATAAGGGAAGGCACAAAGTCCTAAAAATTAAAACGGGAGAGCTGCTGGACTATACGCCCCGGACCTTCTCAACCTTACGAACGAAAAGTTGAAAAACTTAAAAAATCATGATATAATAAGTATGTAAAGAGATAAGAAATCTCTTACAGATATAGAAAAGGAAAGGTGATAAAACTATGACTAACAAGATTACTCTCAACGCTCGCATCGACTCCATCGCTTACGAAACTCTCACTCGTGAGGACTTCGACTTCCTCGTTGAACGCGCTCGCAAGTCCGTTCATAAGACTGTGAAGTCTGACAAGCCGACTAAGGCTCAGATCGCTCATCAGAACGACATCGCCAAGGTTCAGGAATATGTCGCTCAGGTTGGAACTGTAACCTGCGCTGACATCCAGAACGAGTTCGGCTTCTCCAACCAGAAGGCGGCTCGTGTCCTCAACGATGCGAACCTCGTCAAGACTCCTGCTAAGGGTAAGGAGAAGGCAACCTGGGCGGTAGCCTGAGCAACAACAAGGGGAGCATAAGCTCCCCTTTCTTCTATATAGGAAAGGAATAAATAAATGACAGATTTTGCAAAAATAACCGCAACCATTGCTGCGCTGTTGGATATGGTAGTAGCAGGTATTCATTTCGCGCAAGGCAATATTGAAAAGGCTATATTCTTTCTGGTACTGGCAAATACAGTTTGGCTTACATGCGTCATTGCGCCATATTTTCGCGATAAAGATAATCATTAATTGATTATCTTCTTTTTTTATAGTATAATTATATTATAAGGAAAGAGGTATAGATATGCTGGTTTGGACGGAAAAGCAGGGTGAAAATGTTTATAGAACCTTTATGGAAAACGATGAAGGGAAAAAGATCGGAAGATGCTGCATAAGCGTTAAAGATAGAAAATGGACTATCTCCGAATGGTTCGTTGATCGAAACTATATGCACCAGGGGTATGGTAAAACCATCCTTACCTGCAGTGTTGAATATCTCTATCATCATTATGGCCTTCCAGTTAGAGTTAAATATCTTTGGAATGGCGCAAATGAATATGTATATGACTGGATGGTGAAGAATTTTAAGGCAAAGTGCTGCTGCTCTGTTGCAGAGCTGAAAACAACCGAAGAAGATATTTGGTTGGCTCATGAATATGATCTCTCCCCAGCTTGCTTCATTGCCTATGCTTTAAACAATGCACCTGAAAGGAAATAATCACTAATTGATTATTTTCTTTTTTTATGTTATAATTATTATATAAAGGATAAAGAGGTGATATAAATGGCAGTAGCAAAGACATATGAAAAGTTCGAGATTCAAGGAGAACCTTTTATTGAAAATAAGCGCGCATATGTCATAATAAAGACACCAAAAGGGGACAAAAAGGTCCGCTGGTATTCTGATAAGGAATATGCGCGTATGTACCCTGATGCGCAGACCGTTACAAAGACTTCTAATTATCGGAATGCTCTTGGATTTAAGGATGCTGGTTATATTACAATTTATCTGGGCGAAAATGAAAGTAACGAATGGTGGTTTAGACAACAGCCTAATTGTTATTATCATGTAGTTTGGGGTTGGTACACTCATTCTGATAAAGAAGTTCCAACTGATCTTCCAGAAGGAGTATCTACACGGAAACTTTACTGGACAAATGTATGCACGCCAGAAGGAACAGTAACAGAAGCTAGTGCGCAGAAGGGTTATGATGAACTGATCCTTAACCGCACTATTGGAAACTTTGTTGGCGAAGTAGGCGAACGGATTGAGATTGATGTAAAGGTTGAAAAAATTGTTCCCATTACTACCAAATATGGTGAAAAGTTTATGATCGTTATGCGCGACAAGGAAGGAAATGAATTGCTTTGGGTTACTACAAAGACACTTTTCCCTAAGTCATATAAAATGCGTATGACCATTGTAGAACATAAAACATATCGCGGTGTTAATCAGACATTCGTGAATAGATGTTCTGTTATAGGAGAATAATATGAATAATTATTACTGGGATGAATCTATTGCTGAGTATGTTTTAAATTCGCCACATCCTGAACTTATTACTGTATATGGTGATGATAAACCTATTGGTTCTATATGTTTAAAAAAGGATGATCTCTGTATAAAAACGCAGGATATTCCTCAATGGTCATTACTAGCAACAATTAATTCTGAACCAGAAGTCAGATATTTAAAACCAGAACTCGCTGTCTGTGAATGTTGCGGAGCACCACTTAAAGGAAATAAGTGTGAGTATTGCGGGAGCACATATATCTGGAGGTAATATGATATTAAAAAATTATAAAGAAAACAAAGAGGCTGAATATAAGAAATATATATCTGAATTTTTTGAGGAAAAATTCTTTATCAAACCTTTTATTTGCCCAGTATGTGGTAACACTCATGCTCTTGAAAAAGGAATTAAATGTTATGATTATGTTTGGATAGACCACCATCTTTATAGACCTGATGATAAAGTATGTGATATATGTGCGGCTTCGATTCGTGAGAATATTAGGGAAAAATGGGAATACTTTTATAAAACAGGTAACCGACTTAATTTTGAAAGAGACCCTACTTTGAGGTATTAATATATGCCAATAAGACGTCCAAAAGATGAAGTGCGGTTAGATAAATACTTTGACCGCAAGTTTTTTATAAAACCTTTTGTCTGTGCAAAGTGCGGAAATGAAATTTGGTTTGAACATGGTCTTATTCCCGATGGAGAAATACAATTACATCGTTCAGATCGCAGTAAATTTTCGGATGGCTGTTTATATCATTACTTGTATGGTTCGCCTTATGGAGAGGCAGATAAATTTTGTGATTTATGCTCACAAGATATTGAATATATATTTAGGACATTTGATAGCGGTGTAGCACTTGGTAAGTTGGGAGACTGGATTGACGGTGTTCCTATTGAAAAATTATAAAAAATAATATATAATAATATTGTAAGGAAAGATATGTTAGAAAGTTGAGGTGAGTGTAATGGGACTTGATTTTTACGGAATCGCTGTTAGGAAAGATGAGATTAAGCAGCATGGTTCTGCGCATGCATTCCTTGATTTCATTTCTAATGATGGGTATGACGCTCTCTGGAAAGAGCGGGAACTTTTCTACGGAAGAAAAAGCTGGGAACTCGTTCATGAGCTTGGATGCGATACCCAGGATGAGTGCGAAACTGAACTCACTCTTGAAAACTGGGTTAATCTTCAGGATAAACTTGCGGCAATCGGCCCCAGCCTCGACCGCATCTGGGAAGCGTTCTATGTTGAAGATGAAGAATATGACAATCCTCAAGACAAACGTCTTCGTGACATTTACATGAGATGGTATGATATGACTTTCCAGGATGAGGAACCAAGACTTGGATATGGTTTTTCAGTAGGATATATGAATACCTTCTGGAAAGCTGCGGATAATGTTCTCAGATATCTCGAAGATCCAGACTGGGAAGTTTGGATGGTAGCAAGCTACTAATGTAGCTTGCTTTTCCTTAAAATTTTTGGTATAATAAAAAGTTAAGGAAAGAGAGGTACTACAACATGACTACAATTTCAAGAAAAGAGGTCTTAGATTTATTAGATCATATTCGCAAAGAGGAAGTTTGCGACCAGAAGGAAGATGATTTAATTCGATTAATTGCGCAAGAGATTCTAAGATTTAATACTTATGAGGTAGAACAAAATGATTAAAAAGTCTTTCATCTTATTCACATCAATTTTTGCAATCATCACAGCAATGTATTCACTATTTCTTGCGGTAGATGCTTATAAAATGAATAAGCTCCGCGAGTATGCGAAGACATTAAACGAAGATAAGTAATCATTTATTGATTACTTATTTTTTTTATGATATAATATATATAGAAAGAGGTGATAAGGATTATGGAATATGCAGAAATTGTAAAAATTGTAACTGATGTTTGTGCGGCTCAGGGGTTTGGTGTGGATATGCCGATCAAAATGAATCCTCGCCTCTCTCGGACTCTTGGAAGAGTTAAGTACCGTACTTCTTCTCTTGGTATTCGAGTTGAAGTAATGGAGTTTAGCACCAAGTGTTTCAAAGACCCGGCAAAGACTGAAGATGTTTTACACCAGATTATTCTTCACGAAACCGCGCATTATCTGGCTTATAAAGAAGATGGTCAGGCTCACGAACATGATGAAGTGTTTCGTCGCTGGTGCGATAAGATCGGATGTAAAGCCACTGGCGAATACATTACCGATGAAAATAATCAAGTAATTGAGAATGTTAAGATTCAGTATAAATATGATTGCCGTTGTAGCAAATGCGGAAGCCATCTTCGGTATTACAAGAGATTTCCAAATGCTATTGATAGACGAGTTTCTGGCTGCTGCCGCGCAAAACTTGATCTGATTCAGCTTTATTAAGGAGGTGTAATATTATGAGAGATCCAAAGCGTATTGATGAAGTAACCCAGCTTTTGAATGAAGTCTGGCATAAGTACCCTGACCTTCGTTTCTGGCAGTTACTTGGCGCAATTCCCATGCATAAGGTAACTGATGCCCAGGACCTCTTCTATGTCGAAGATGGCAAGACTGCGGAAGCATTGGAGAAGATGTTAAATGAAGGACTCTAAAATTATATATTATATAATTGGCGGATTAGGTCTTATCGCAATCAGATTTTTAATGGGCGTTTCATTTATTGATTTTCTTTGTAAATATTGGAAAATTATATTTGGAATATTCGAAGTGCTTATTTGGAGTATTTCAGCAGTAGTAGGACCTGTAATAATAACGCTTTTCATTATTGCCTGTTTTTGGAATACAACAGAATCTTTTAAAAAAATGTTTCTTGCGGCATTGCTACTAACGATAGCCAATATATTCATATACTGTATCAACAAATACTTTTTATTGGCAGGATTTGACATTATATTGTTTTGTAAGACATCTGGCATATTAACATGTATAGCCTTAGTTCTTACGTGTATAAAAATAAGCAAAGAGTAACACTCTTTGTTTTTTTATTATTTTTATGATATAATATATATAGAAAGAGAGAAAAAGATATGGAACATATTACTAAGGAATATGGAATGGAAGTTAATTTCATTAAAGTATCTAAAGATGAATACAAAGCACTTGAGCCGTTTCTCCTCGCCCTTGGCGTAAGGACAAGAGTTACAATTATCTCAAATGGGGAATATACAATTCAGGCAGAAAATAGCTACAAAACTTGGATGAGTAGCTCTTATGACCGCAAAAACGCAGAGAATCAGCTTACAGGATATGCGCTTGAATGCTGGAAGAGGTAATTATGACAGAAATTCAAAATGTTATTAAACATCATGACAAGATTTATGCTTTCATGTATGGCTTTAGAGAAGATAATTTAAATCATATTATCAGTATTGATGTCGCAGAATTACATTTCCCACCCACAAATAGATCTATGGTTTATGTTTGGGGAGGTCCTGGACCAGATTATAGCACTTATTACTTTGAAGACTATGGCGAAACTTGGGCATATACCAAAGAAGAATTAATTCATTAAGAAGGAGAGAATATGAGTACAAGAGGTTATATCGCAATTCAGCATGACAACGGAACTTGTGAAGGGTTTTACAATCATTGTGATAATTATCCAACAGGAACTGGAGCAACATTACTTTCCACTCCTGGTTGCGCGACTGGAGATTTAAAAACAATCCAGAAAGCACTTGATAATGATGAAAAAGATTGGGTATTTACTCATGATAACTGGGCAGATGCTTTCGTAGAAGGTCATCGTCATGGATGTGATTGGTTCTATATTCGCAAACGCGATGTTTGGTAC
>Ga0326511_10005146_pt1 | contig 10357 bp, 11 predicted proteins | sample 0_2496_0518_D_FD_203701 | JGI IMG/M metagenome (GOLD analysis project Ga0326511, IMG submission 203701) | Bovine rumen microbial communities from UC Davis, California, United States - 0_2496_0518 | ecosystem: Host-associated > Mammals > Digestive system > Stomach > Rumen | place: USA... | reverse complement strand
CATTGGCTAAAGCCAATGGGCTTCCTGCTTCATCGTCCTCGTAACCTACTAACTCCACAGGCGTAAAATCGGGCTGAACCGTCCCTACTCGTTATTTATCAGGCTAAAAGCCTTAATCCTTCCGAAAAAATAGGTGTTTTGGCGATGAGCTAATGTTTGATTGTACACAAAGCGGCAGCAGCCGAATGTCTTGGCAATTTGTATTCTTTGCTCTTTATTTGGGTATATCACAAAGCTACGCTTTGTGCAACCTTAACCCACCGTCTAAAGCCGGTGGGATTGCGGTTGCCATTTTTTCAACATTATAAATTGCTGATTGCTAATTGTAAATTGTAGTGGTATAATATAGTGTAATGACTTAAAGGGAGAAAAATATGGACATACAGCTTAATGATATTCTTGAAATGAAAAAGCCGCATCCGTGCGGAAAAGAAGGATGTAAAAAATTTTTAGTGCTGCGTATAGGAATGGATTTCCGTCTGAGGTGCGAGGGCTGCGGACATGAAGTAATGCTGCCAAGGTCAAAGGCGGAAAAGAATATACGTCATGTAATACGAAACTGATGTTTTCCGAAAAGGAGAAAGAATAATGTTCGACAAGCTTGAAATTTTTGATAATAAATACGAGGAACTTTCTCAGAGATTATGTGACCCGACTGTGGCTGCGTCTGCAGAAAAATATACAGACACAATGAAACAGCTTAAAGCAATAGAACCTATTGCCCTGACTTTTCGTGAATACAAAAAAACAAAATCTTCTCTTGAAGAAGCTAAGGAAATGTTACAGGAAGAAAATGATGCTGAACTTCATTCTCTTATAGAAACAGAAATTTCCGATTCCGAACAAAAACTTTTGTCACTTACCGAAGAACTTAAAATTCTTTTGCTTCCCAAAGACCCTAATGACGAAAGAAATGTCATTGTAGAAATAAGGGGCGGTGCAGGAGGTGAAGAAGCAGCTCTTTTTGCTGCGGTACTTTATCGTATGTATTCCATGTATGCGGTAAAAAAGAATTGGAAAACAGAACTTATGGGATGTAATGAAACAGGTCTTGGAGGATTTAAGGAAATAAGTTTTATGATAAGCGGAAACGGTGCATATTCACGCCTGAAATTTGAAAGCGGAGTACATCGTGTTCAGCGTGTACCCGAAACTGAAACTCAGGGACGTATACACACCTCCACTGTTACGGTAGCCGTACTCCCTGAAGCTGAGGATGTTGAAATAAATATCGACCCCACTGACCTCAAAATAGATACATTCCGTTCAAGCGGTGCAGGAGGTCAGCATATCAACAAAACAGAATCTGCTATCAGAATAACTCACCTTCCGACAGGTCTTGTTGTAGAATGTCAGGATGAAAGAAGTCAGTATAAAAATAAGGACAAGGCTATGAAGGTGCTTCGTTCAAGACTGCTTGAAGCCGAAAGGGAAAAACAACAGGATAAGATCTCCGGAGAACGCCGTATGCAAGTAGGTACAGGTGACAGAAGTGAACGCATACGCACCTACAATTATCCTCAGGGACGTGTTACAGACCATCGTATCGGACTTACCCTGTACCGCATAGATGATATTGTGAATGGTGATATTGATGAAATAATCGATGCACTTACCGCTGCATACAGAGCCGAACAGCTTAAAGAAAACGGTTAACATGAAAGAAAGGAATAATGATCATGTTCAAATCAAATTTTTCTACAAGTATCTGGGAAAAGGCAAAATTAGTCACAGCACTTATCTGTATTATTCTTATGATATACCAGCTTGTTATGGGGTTTAAAATGATGGACACCAATAACAAGAAGCCTCCGGAAGTTACAGGAGATCGTTTTGATTCACTTACGGCAGGCAGTGAAATATCAGGAACGATAACCCATGTTGAAGGTTGGTTTGTTCCTCAGGAGCTAGAAGGCGGTACACAGATAACCTGCTTTGTCGTACTTTCTGACACAAACCATATAATGCTTTTCAGAACACCCTCCACTTCCGCAATACACAGCAGTCTGATAAGTCTTTATGAAAAGAAAACAGACAGTGTTTCATATCGTGGAATGGTAAAAAACGTAAGTGCAGATATAAAAAGCCGTCTTTCGATATATATGTCATCACAGCGTCTGAAAGCCAAATATAATATAAAAATGGATGACTATGAGGCTATTCTCGGTGTACTTGTGGATGTGACCGATGCAAACGCAGGATTTTCGGATAAAGAAATAATTGTTACATTTATAGGTGCAGCCTTAATGGTAGTTGCTGTAGTTTTACTTCTCAGGAAAACATTTATGAATGCTGTTGTTTCATTCAAAACCAATAATCAGGACATAGACCGCAGCAGGCTTCTTAAACATGATGATTACATATTCGAGAATGAGGGTTTTTATAACGGCGAACTTCAGAACGGTGAATTTTTCGTAAATACCGATCATAATGTGCGTAACGAGGGGAAATTTGAAGAAGAACCCGAAGACCTTATGACGCATATGGTATCACAGGGAAATTTCTTCTATGACGGCGGCACAAATGAAGAAGGCAATTTTTATATTGATTCCGAGAAAAAAGTTGTTACCCCCTATGCTAAAAACGGCGATACTGATAATTTTCTCAAAAAATACTGATAAAAGGAAAAGGAAAATATGGAAACACTGATATTATCATCTGATTACAGGGATATTCAGACAGCGGCAAATATAATAAAAACCGGAGGCATTGTCGCAATGCCCACCGAAACAGTATACGGTCTTGCGGCAGATGCACTCAACGGAAAAGCAGTACGCAAAATATTCAAGGCAAAGGGCAGACCTATGGATAATCCTCTGATAGTACACATTTCGGATATTTCGCAGATATATACGCTCGTCAGGGAATTCCCCAAAAGAGCACAGCTCCTTGCGGATAATTTCTGGCCCGGCCCTCTTACGATTATTCTGCCTAAATCAGACAGGATACCTGATGAAGTAAGTGCAGGACTGGATACTGTGGCTGTAAGATTCCCCTCTCACCCCACAGCACTCAGACTTATAAGCCTCTCTTCTCCCCTTGCCGCACCGTCAGCAAATCTTTCAGGCAGTCCGAGTCCTACGACAGCAGGTCATGTGTGTGACGATATGAACGGCAGAATAGATGCCATAATAGACGGCGGAGATTGTGATGTGGGAGTAGAATCCACAGTAATAACTCTTGCAGAAGACCCTCCCCGACTCCTCAGACCCGGAGGAATAACTGTTGAACAGCTGCGATCTGTTATAGGTGAGGTAATTATCGATAATGCTGTAACAGCTCCTCTTGCAAAAGGTGAAAAAGCCGCAAGTCCGGGTATGAAATATAAGCATTATGCTCCCGAAGCAGAGGTCATTCTTCTTGATGGGAATAATGAAAAGTTCCGTCAGTATGTAAACGATAATGGCAGAGACGGGGATGCTGTATTATGCTATAACGAGGATCTGGGCACTCTTAAACTTCCCTGTATCCCCATAGGCTCCGAAAATGATACCGAAACTCAGGCACACAGACTTTTTTCCGTTCTGAGAGAAACCGATAAGCTGAACATAACAAGGGTATTTGCACATTGCCCTCCTACTGATGGTGTAGGGCTGGCTGTGTATAACAGGATGATCCGTGCATCCGGCTTTCAGATAATAAAACTTTGATATTGAGGAAAAAAATTATGGTCATAGGAATAACAGGTCAGACAGGAGCAGGAAAAAGTACCGTATGCAGCTTTGCCGGGAGTTTAGGGTTCAGCACGGTAAATGCCGATTCGGTAGCAAGAGAAGCACTTCTTCCGGGGTCGGAATGTCTGAAAGCACTTGCAGAATTTTTCGGATATGATATAATAGATGAAAACGGCTGCTGCAAAAGGGATGTTCTTGCACAGAGAGCTTTTTCAGACCCCGATTCAACTCAAAAGCTCAATTCACTTACTCACCCATGGATAATTTCAAAAAGCCGTGAATATATTGAAGATCTGAAGCATAAACATATTACAGCAATATTATTCGATGCCCCACAGCTTTTTGAAAGCGGAGGAGAGATTCTTTGTGATAAGGTGATAGCTGTTACGGCGGATAAAGATGTACGGCTTGAGCGTATAATGCAGCGTGACAATATAAGTCGGGAAAAAGCACTTCTCCGTATAAATGCACAGCATGATGAAAGCTATTATACTCAAAAAGCCGATTTCATCATAAACGGAGGACAAAACAAAGAAAAAGTAAGGGAAAATTTCCTTAACATTATAAAACAACTCGGGATCATAATGGAATGTTAAAAACAAAGGATGTGATACAAAAAATGAAAACACCCGTAAAAATTGCAATATCACTTGTAATTGTGCTTGTAATGCTGGTTGCTGCGGCATTCGGGATGAAATATGCATATAATTCATATGTGTATTCCACATACCCTCTTAAATATCAGAATGATGTTGAAGCGGCAGCGGCAAAATATAATGTTGATAAATACCTTATTTACGGTGTTATAAAAACCGAAAGTAATTTTGACCCGAATGCTGTTTCCCATGCCGGAGCAGTGGGACTTATGCAGCTTATGGAAGGCAGCTTTGAGTGGATACAGACCTTTTATGTTGATGAAGAATATGAAAAATATACCTTTGATGATATAAAAACTGAATCGCTCAATATTGATTACGGTACACATCTTCTCTCAATACTTCTTGATATGTATGATGATGAAGATGTTGCGGTATGTGCATATAATGCAGGTGTAGGAAATGTCAACGAATGGCTGAAAGACAGCCGCTATTCTGATGACGGGAAAACTTTAAAAACTGTTCCGTTCTCCGAAACCGAAAACTACCGCCATATCGTAGCACAGAACAAAAGCTGCTATGAACAACTCTATAAAAATCAGTAACGGCGAGCCGGCAATGCCGGACTGCCAAACTCCACACTCCACACTGAACTGAAAGGAAGAGCAAAATGTCAGAAAAAGAAGAAAAAAGCAAATCAGCACAGCTTAAGGAAAAACTGTTCCTTAATAAGAAAAACGGCTGTGTGCGTGTAAGCGAGGAAGAAATGAACCGTGCAGACGAATTCTGCGAGGAATACAAAAATTTTCTTAACCTTGCAAAAACCGAACGTGAGGCTGTGACCTATGCGATTGAAGCAGCTCAAAGGGCAGGCTTTACAGAATATGACAGAACTCTCACATATAAACCCGGTGACAAAGTTTATGTAAATAACAGGGGTAAGGCTCTTATGCTTGCTGTAATAGGCAAAAACGGCACAAATAACGGTGTACGTTTAGGTATAGCACATATCGACTCCCCACGCCTCGATCTTAAACCTAATCCCCTTTATGAATCACATCACCTCGCTATGTTCAAAACACATTACTACGGCGGTATTAAAAAATATCAGTGGCCTACTGTTCCTCTTGCACTTCATGGTGTTATTGCTCTTAAAGATGGAACTGTGATCAATGTTTGTACAGGCGAAAATGACGACGAACCTTGCTTCTGCGTGACAGATCTTCTTCCCCATCTTGCTGTTGAACAGATGTCTCAGGTGATGACAAAGGCTTTCAACGGTGAACATCTTAATGTGCTTATCGGCAGCCGACCCTTTTCCAAAGACGAGGAAAGCGAGAATGTCAAACTCAACATAATGAATATCCTCTTTGAAAAATACGGCATTACCGAAAATGATTTTCTTTCGGCAGATCTCACCATGGTTCCTGCTTCAAAAGCAAGGGATCTCGGCTTTGACAGAAGTATGATAGGCTCTTACGGTCACGATGACAGAGTATGTGCATATCCTGCTCTTATGGCTGCCATTGATGCGGAAATCCCCGAAAGCACTGTAATAACAGTCCTTACAGACCGTGAGGAGATCGGCAGCGATGGCAACACAGGTATGAAATCCACCTTTATGGCTGATTTTATAGCAGACCTTGCAGCAGCCGACGGACAGCAGCTTCGTCATGTAATGCGAAAGACGACTTGCCTTTCAGCAGATGTAAACGCCGCCTTTGACCCCACATATGCATCCGCTTTTGAATCAAACAATTCTTCATATATCAACAATGGTGCTGTGATCACAAAATATACGGGCAGCGGCGGAAAATATTCCACTTCAGATGCTTCTGCCGAATATATGGCTAAAATAAGAAAAATTCTTGATGATAAAAATGTACTCTGGCAGACAGGCGAACTCGGTAAGGTAGACGGAGGCGGCGGCGGTACTATCGCTAAATTCGTTGCAAATCTTAATGCCGATGTTGTTGACCTTGGTGTCCCCGTACTCAGTATGCACGCTCCGATGGAAGTTGTGTCAAAACTTGATGTTTACATGACCTACAGAGCACTTTATGAATTCTATATGTATCAGGAATAAGTAAAATTAATGAATGTTTCAGGGTGTAAAGAATATTGCTTTACACCCGTTTGTATTTATAATGGCTTTTTAATGGGTAAAAATGCTTAGTGTAAAGCTAAATTCCGTCAAAATATTTTTTAATTTGATGAATTTCACAAATGAATGTCAATATGTATTGACTTTCCCTCCGGTTTGTATTATTATTGTAGGAGAGTTATTTGTTATAGGGTGTTACTATACACAAAAACGAATTTGTGGTTTTTTTGACAATATAAATTATAGGGTAATGCCTTTTTCATTATGATTATAAGTTTTTTATATATTATTCCACAAACCATTAAGTATTGGAGTGTTTGATTTGGAGAAATTTGAAATTCATGGCGGTAACGTACTTAACGGTACTATAAAAATCAGCGGTGCTAAGAATGCCGCTGTTGCCATTATTCCTGCCGTAATACTTTCAGACGGCGTCTGTACTATAGAAAATATCCCCGATATAGATGATGTGAACGGTATGGCAGAAATACTCAGTAAAATGGGTGCTTCTGTTAAAAAAATCGATAAGTCTGCCATTGAGATAGACGCACGAGGCATAAAAGATCCTGTTGCAACATATGATCAGGTTCGTAATATGCGTGCGTCATGCTATCTTATGGGTGCTTTGCTCGGTAGGTTCTGTCGTGCAGAGGTTGCTTTGCCCGGCGGATGTGATTTCGGTGTACGCCCCGTAGATCAGCACCTCAAAGGCTTTGGCGTTCTTGGTGCAGAACATCAGGTTGACAGCGGTATGATCAAACTCAAAGCAGATAGTCTGACAGGAAGCCGTGTTTATTTTGATGTAACATCTGTGGGTGCTACTATCAATATGATGCTTGCATCAGTAAAGGCTAAAGGTAAAACTACTATCGAAAATGCTGCCAAAGAACCCCACGTTGTTGACCTTGCTAACTTCCTTAATACAATGGGTGCCGATATAAGAGGTGCAGGTACAGATGTGATAAAAATAAATGGTGTTGAAACGCTGAAGGGTGTAACATACAGCATTATTCCCGATCAGATAGAAGCAGGCACTTATATGGCTGCCGTTGCTTTTACGGGCGGTGATGTTACACTTCAGAATGTTATTCCCAAGCACCTTGAATCTATTACTGCCAAATTACGTGAAATGGGAGTTGTAATAGAGGAAAATGATGACTCTGTAAGAGTGTTCTGTGATAAGAAGCTCAAAAGATGTAATGTAAAGACAATGCCGCATCCCGGGTTCCCCACAGATATGCAGCCGCAGATCGCTGTACTCCTCACAAAAGCAAGGGGTACAAGTATTGTAACAGAGGCTGTGTGGGATGATCGCTTCAAATATATTGATGAAATCAGACGTATGGGTGCTGATTTGAAGGTCGAGGGCAAATCGGTTGTTATAGAGGGAGTTGAAAAGCTGACCGGTGCACCCGTCAGGGCTACAGATCTCCGTGCAGGTGCTGCAATGATAATTGCCGGTCTCGGTGCTGAAGGTGTTACAACTGTAGAGGAAATACATCATATTGACCGTGGTTATGAAGATGTAATTGAAAAGCTGACCGGTGTCGGTGCAGATATAAAACGCATATATAATGAAGTGTCTTCTGTTCCCCCTGAGCAGAAAAAATGATGCTTTTAACAAGACTAAGTGCGGGAGTTACTGCTGAATTTGCGGTAACTCCGTTATTATATTTATAAGGAGACAAAAATTTATGCCCCGATTATACCCGCTTTTCAGCGGAAGCTCTGGAAATTGCTATTACATAGGTTCTGCCAATGAAGGTATTCTTATAGATGCAGGCAGAAGTGCAAAACAAATTACTGCCGCACTTTCGGATAATGAATTGAATATTTCAAATGTTCGTGCTATTTTTGTCACGCATGAACACAGAGATCATGTTTCGGGACTCAGGGTTCTGGCATCAAAATACGGTGTAAAGGTATATGCTTCACAAGGCACAATAACCTCTATGTACGAAAAAGATATTATAAATTCATCTGTAGATACAGCCGCTATAAACAGCAGCGGAATTACTGTGGGAGATTTTAAAGTAACCACTTTCCGCACATCACATGATTGTGCCGAAGGTGTGGGGTATGTGGTCGAAACAGCAGACGGAAGAAAAACTGCATTCGCTACAGATACAGGTATAGTCACCAATGAAATCATGGATTCACTTTGCGGCTGTGATACAGTGGTACTTGAATCAAACCATGATGTAGGTATGCTGCAAAACGGAGGTTATCCGTATCCTCTGAAACTTCGTATTCTTTCAAATATCGGACATCTTTCAAACGAGGTATGTGCCGATACAGGTGCAAAGCTTATAAAAACAGGCACTACACGTATAATTCTGGCACATATCAGCAAGCAGAATAATATCCCCATTCTTGCAGAACAAGCTTCGGTATGTACATTCACCGAAAATAAACTTAAAAGAAATATCGACTATAAACTGTATGTAGCTGATGAAAGCGGAAACAAGCCGATAATTTACTGAGGTACAAGAATTATGATAAAAATATCTGTTGTATGTGTCGGGAAATTAAAAGAAGAATACTGGCGAAAGGCTTGTGCGGAATACAGTAAAAGAATGGGCAGATATGCCGATTTTTCGATAATCGAAATTGACGAAGAAAAATTACCCGATGAACCGTCATCCGCTCAGATAGAAAACACCTTGAAAAAAGAAGGAGAAAGAATTCTTGCTAAAATACCAAAAGAATCAAGGATAATTTCACTTTGTATAGAGGGCAGGATCTACAGCTCCGAAGAGCTTGCGGATATGACGAAAAATATTGCCATAGAAGGATGCAGCAGTATAGCCTTTGTTATCGGAGGTTCATGGGGACTTTCAGAGGAAGTAAAAAAAGTATCATCTGTAAGAATGTCAATGTCGAGAATGACTTTCCCCCATCAGCTTGCAAGAGTTATGCTTTGCGAGCAGATATACCGCTCTTTTCAGATAAACAGCGGCGGGAAATATCACAAATGAATATGAATAAAACACCAACCGCCAACATATAATATAGTGTGGAGTGTGGAATTAGTAGTTATTCTGCTTTGATTTGCTGTTTTAGTTTATGTTTGAGTGAACAGACATAAAAAAACTAATGATAATATGAAACAAGAAAAGCAAAATGAAATTGAACTGTCACTATAACTCCAAACTCCACTCTCCACACTCCAAACTGTTTTGTACGCTTTATTACATAATAGTTATTGAAGGGCGGTGTTTTTCATGTCAAAATATAAACCGTATATAATTTCTCTGCTGCTTACCTTTGCGGTGGCAGTGCTTGGAGGTATTGTGACATACAAGGGCAGAGAGAATTATATGCAGCTCATACAACCTCCCCTTTCCCCTCCTGAATGGCTTTTTCCTGTTGTATGGTCTGTGCTTTTCATACTTATGGCTGTGGGAGCTGCAAGGGTCTATATCAAAGGCGGAGAGGTCATTTCTAAGGAAATAATAATATATGCCGTACAGCTTATATTCAATTTCCTGTGGTGCGTATTCTTCTTTGGCATCGGGGCATATTTGTTCGCTTTTGTCTGGCTTCTGGCACTGATAGGACTTGTTTTCGCCATGACAGTATTATTCTATCGTGTCGATAAACCGTCAGGGCTTATGCAGATTCCCTATCTTCTTTGGCTCTGCTTTGCCGCTTACCTGAATATTGCTGTTTATTTACTGAATTATTGACAAAAACAAATATCAATGATATAATCTTGATTGTAAGAGTTGCAAAAACATACCGCCTCTCTCACTTAAAAAGACGGTATGAATATAAGCAGGTATCGTATAGAGGTAGTACATCAGCTTCCCAAGCTGAGTGGGCGGGTTCGATTCCCGTTACCTGCTGAATCGCCCCTCGTCTTACGCCGAGGGGCTCAATGAATAATGAATAGTGAATAATGAATAGTTTATAATATTGCTCCGAGGGGCGATTCTGTATTATTCGTTATTCATTATTCATTTTTCATTATTCATTAAAAA
>Ga0326511_10005144_pt1 | contig 10358 bp, 13 predicted proteins | sample 0_2496_0518_D_FD_203701 | JGI IMG/M metagenome (GOLD analysis project Ga0326511, IMG submission 203701) | Bovine rumen microbial communities from UC Davis, California, United States - 0_2496_0518 | ecosystem: Host-associated > Mammals > Digestive system > Stomach > Rumen | place: USA... | reverse complement strand
GCTTGCAAGAGCAGTTAAGAGTACTTTGGGTCCGTCTGGTAAGACTGTACTTATTGCGAATGAACATGGTATGTCCACTATCACCAAGGATGGTGTTACAGTTGCAAAGTCTGTTGAACTCGAAGACCCTGCAGAAAATCAGGGAGCTCAGCTCGCGAAGGAAGTTTCTTCCAAGACTAATGATTCTTGTGGTGACGGTACTACCACTTCTGTTGTTCTTGCAGAAGCAATTGCTCGTGAAGGTTTGAAGAATATTGCAGCAGGTGCAGATGCATTTGAAGTTAAAGTCGGTATTGACCGTGCAGTTGAAGCGATTGTAGATCAGTTGGATAAGATTGCGATCCCGGTTAAGGATAAGGACGCAATTCTTAACGTAGGTCAGGTTTCTGGTAACGGTGAATATGAAATTGGTAAGATTATTGCAGATGCAATGGAAAAGGTTGGTAATGACGGTGTTATTACTGTAGAAGAATCTAGGACAGCAGAAACAGTACTGGATGTTGTTGAAGGTATGCAGTTCAGTAACGGTTACTTGTCTCCGTATTTCGCAACCAATGAAAAGGCAGAATGTGTTCTTGAAAATCCCTATATCCTCCTTTATAGTCATAAGGTGATGACGATGAAGGATCTTATGAACCATTTGGAACTTGCAAATGGTCAGAGCAGACCAATTGTTATTATCGCCGAAGATGTCGATAATGAAGCTCTTGCTGGATTGGTAATGAATAAACTCCGTGGTGTTATTAAGGTTGTTGCAGTTAGAGCTCCGGGTTATGGTGATTCCAGACAGAATAACCTCCGTGATATTGCAGTACTTACTGGTAGTACCTTGGTCTGTGATGAACTCGGTGTTTCCCTTGCAGAAACCGGTGGAGAAGTTCTTGGTACAGCAAAGTGTGTACGTGTAACAAAGGATTCTACCACGATTGTTGACGGTGCTGGTGATCCGGAAAAGATTGCAGAACATGTTGCTCAGTTAAAGTCCTTACTTGAATCTGCATCTTCTGAATATGAAAAGGAACAGTTAAAGACTCGAATTGCAAAGCTTACCTCTGGTATTGCAGTTATTAAGGTCGGTGCAGCAACTGAAGTTGAAATGAATGAAAAGAAGGATCGTATTGACGATGCTTATCATGCAACTCAGGCGGCAGTTGAAGAAGGTATTGTTCCTGGTGGTGGTACCGCGTTAATCCGTGCAGAACAGAATATTAACTGGGAAGAACTTGAGAACAATGCGTTCCATCATGATATCATTACCGGTATGAATATTGTTCGTAAGGCAATTGAAGCTCCACTCCGTCAGATTGTTGAGAACGGCGGTAATGAATCTTCTGTAGTCGTGAACAAGGTTAAGGAATTTAAGGGTAACGTAGGTTATGACGCTCGCGGAAATCATTATTATGATCTTGTTGAAGCAGGTATTATTGACCCGGTTAAGGTTACAAAGCATGCATTGAAGAATGCAGCTTCTATCGCAGGTCTTATTCTGATGACCAATTGCATTATCGTGGAAAAGAAGGAAAAGAAGCAGGAAATGCAGATGCCTATGGCAATTCCAGGAATGATGTAATCTATTAAAGACAACACAGAGTTCCGGTTATGTAATAGTAACCGGACTTTTTTATTATGGAATACTTATCTGAATCAATGTTATGTTCCCAGTATGATTGGGATGTATTAAGTGAACCGGTACAGCAGGATCTGTACCGAATTATCACTGAGATCCCTGAAACCACGATAGATTACCGGGATGGGTCATTTGACATTGTTTCCCCGTTACCGTATGAGTTAAACTTCGCGGGAAGGTACAATATAGTACAACGAAGTGTACAACCTGTACCTGCGACTTTCAAAAACTATTCCCATATTGATACATTTTACCCTGAAGTATATTTTAAACTCAGGAAAACTTCATTTCTATATAAGAAGTTCACTGTGGAACAGTTTATCGACCTAGTTACAGTTATTACGATGGGATTAACCAATAATACTCTGGTTTACTTTGACGTATTCAAGGATAATTATTTTCTTGATGAGATACTAAGAAAAATATAATTGAAATGCATGTCGTTTACATGACAAAATGATAATATTATTATTGGAACATGAAAACGAATATAATTCATTGTAATGAATGTCATAAACCTTTTCCAGAAGATAAGAAAGAACTTTTTGAAGATCGAATCGTTTGTGAACATTGTAATACTATTCTGTTTACTAGAAACTTAAGATATGCAATGTGGGGTCGAAAATGATTTATTAACAAATCACACAATTTATTAACATTTATATTAACGATTTGCAAACATTTTATTAACAAAGAAGACTGTACCAAAATAACCTCCTGTTGAGTGACCCTTTCGGGGGTCACTTTTTCTATATTATGAACATGATTGAAACAGTTACTACACCTCACATCTTTAATGTCGAATCTCTTAAGGCAAGATCTAATGGTATTCAGATTTCAAAGATTTCTGATGTAACTTATGTCTGGCCGGTTAAGGTAAAGAATGACCATGGATCTATTAAGGTCGTTCCTGGTTATTATGGTCAGGTTTTCTTTGAGGGAAAGCTTTATTATGATTTCAGTAGAGAAAAATTACGTAATCAAACTGATCGGTGGTTGACGATTGACGTGAATGATAAGTTCTATGATGTATTTAAGAGAATTTATGAAATGAATGAAACCCGTAAACTCAAGAAAAGAGTTAAGGAAGATCAGCAGGAATTTGCAAGAACTCTGAAGTCGATTGATAATCCCTTTACGGAAAAAGAGTTTATGGAGTTTTTACTGGAGAAATATAATATCGGTATTTTCTTCAGCAAGGACCATGAAACTATTAAGGCATATAACTTCACTAATCCGAAACATTATGTAGTGAAAGAATTTAACGGCCGAAATTATTATGACAATATTGTCGATGTAAGTCGTAAGACAATTAACGTCTACCATGGTTTTATCAAGAAATATAAAATCAGTGGTGCTTATGACTGGGACAGACTTTTGTATATTGTCAATGCCGGTGTTCCTAGGGATATCAGTCTTCATGAACTGAAAGCCCAGGTTGAAGAATGGAGAGCTGGAAAAAACTAATACTTTACAAATTGTTCTGAAAAACCTATATTAAAGGTATAAACAAGAGGTTAAGATTATGACAGAATTTGAATTCACACAAAAAATTCGTTTCGCTGTTCCGCAAGCCAAGGATATTCAGCGAGCAGAAAAGATTAAGGGCATGGCTGGTTATCAGACCAGAATGACTGCAGCAAATAAGCAGATTAAGGCGATTACTGACCATGAAAAGTTCTTCCGCCGAGTTCATGCCTTTATCTTTAACGGTATCGACTGTGACCTGTCCGGAAGTCCGATTTTCGGTCACATGGCTACACAGTATGCAAAGAACTATGTGAAGACTGAAGTGAAAGTTGCAACTGACAGGGAAAACTTTAGAAAACTTCTTGATTCTATCTAGTTGACAAGAGCTCCAAGAAATTCTATATTGGAATTAAACAAAGAGGTTAAGTATGGCAATTGAACCAATCACCACAGAACAAGCAGATGACTTCAACGCATGGCTCCAGGCTCATGGCATGATGAAAGCAGGTGCACGAAAGAGAATCCGTGTTTACCGTAAGACTTTCAATTCAGCGAATAAGGTCCGTCATTCTCGCGACTTCGTCTATGTTGTCTCCGCAGACGACTATCGCAATGACTTGGACAATGTTCATGCAAAGCTCATTGAACTGAGTCAAAAGGTCATGGACCCTGAAGAAGTCGTCAAGTCAGAAGAATATCTCCAGACCATGAATGCGGTTGAAAGAGATCTTCTGATGAATCACCAGGTCCAAATGAACTGGTATAACGGAAAGTCCGCAAACTTCAAGTATATCCGTCATGTGATTACGGACCCTGAAATTCTTGAAGAACTTAATGAAGCGATCAAGCATCATAAGAATTTTGACGAACACAATCCGTACTTGGAAAGATTCCGCTGTGGTGCTCTCATTGCCGAATTCGGCGTCTGTCCGCAATATGACTGGAAGAAGTTCAATATCATTGTGGAAAATGGTAAGGTTATTTGTGCTTATTCCACTGAAGATCTTGTTCCGATTTCCAAGGAAAAGTTCAAGACTGGTTTCTTCGATAAGTTCGGCTACAATATCGACATTTGTTCTGAAGACAAGATCAAGAATGTTCTTGAACAGGTAAAGCGACAGAAGGAAGTCGATGTTCAGCTGGCAATGGCTGAAGCTAATTAAAAGTTTGTGTTGTGTCCTGGAAACAGTTGACTGGGAAATACCCGGTTGACTGTTTCTTTTTTATTTTATGATATTTGTTTAATCCAATCTAGTATATTACTATATTATAATCAACAAGAGGTTATTATGGCAATTACAAGAGAAGTTAGTGAAAAGTTTGCAACCGCTCAAAAAGTAATTTCTTCTATTTTCCCATCACTCATTAGTTTCTATGCTATGTGTGAAAAGACTGAAAAGAAAGAGATTACTCTTCGTCTGAACACAAGAACAAGTCGTTGTCCTATCCTTGAATATAATCCCGAATTTGTCAAGGTTATCAGTGATAACGTTCTTGCCGCACTTGTCTCGGTAGAACTGTTCAGACTCATTCTTCATCATCCGACTACAAGACTCTTGCTCCCTGCAGAAATCTGTTATGAAGCAAGTAATATCATTTGTACTAGGTCTGAAATCCTGAACTGGAATATTGCTCAGTATATTCAGGAATATTTCCCGACTGTTTCCGATATCGAAAAAGAACCTGGTTTCAAGGTTGCTGAAGACATGTTCCTTGAAAGAGTGTTCAATATCTTGATGAATAAGGTTGAACAGAACAGCAAGCAGTCTGACAAGAATAAGAACGGTAAGAGCAAAGATAAACAGCCGGATCCTGAAGAACAAGAAGAACAGGAACAGCAAGAATCTGGTAAGGGTGAACAGCAGCAGCCTGATAAGAAGCAACCGCAAGAATCTGACGATGCAGAAGACTCTGCAGAAAACGAAAAGTCCGAAAAGAAAACCGACGGTAAGAAAGATAAGTCTGAAGATAAGAAGTCTAACGAAGACGGTGAATCTGAAGATGAAGACGAATCTGAAGACGGTAACGACTCTGACGAATCTGAAGATGAAGACGAATCTAATGACGATGAATCTGATGAAGACTCTGATGAAGAAGACTCTGAAGATGAACCTAAGGGAAAGGATAAGTCTAAGTCTAAGAGTAGTTCTGGAAAGAATGGTGAATCCGATGATGAATCTGGTGACGAAGAATCTGATGAATCTGAATCTAATGGAAATTCTGAACCGTCTAAAAAGAAAGATCCTAAAGAAGATTACGACCATTATGAAAATGAAGCTGATGCACTGGAAAAGCATTTCAGAATGCAGAACATGAAGAAGAACACTGAAGGCTGGGGAGAAAACAGTATCATTGACCAAAAGGTTCAGTCTCAGGTAGAAAGAGAAAAGTCTAATCCGATGACTTGGGGCACAATGCCTAATGATATGAAAGAACTTATCACGATTGCCAACCGTGTTAAGATGGACCCGCGAGCAGTGCTTAAGAGATTTGCCCGTTCTGTTCTTTCTACTAATCCGTTCTTTACCAGAAGAAAGCCGAGTAAAAAAGACCCGAATCAGGATTGGATTGGTTACATTCCGGGAAAGACTTATGAACAGCATGCGAAGGTTTTGTTTGCAGTTGATACGTCTGGATCAATGAGAGAAGAACAGATTGCTAAGGCTATTGCATTTTTTATGTCTGCATTGAGTCAAGCTGATGTCTATTTCTGTTGGTGGGATGCAAAATGTGGAACTATTCAGAGACTTAAGAAAAAACAGCCTGAGATGGAAATCGTTGGCGGCGGTGGAACTGTTCCTAACTGTGTGATTGAAAAAGTTCGTAATGAACGTCTCAAGTTCGATGGAATTGTATTTATCACTGACTGTTATTTCGAATTCCCGAATCCGCTTGGTGCAGAAAAAATCTTTATCATGAAGACAGACGATGCAGGCCAAGCACCTGACTGGTGTAAATGGGTCCTTTCTTTCAAGGATATCGAACGCTGTTAACTGAGAAATAAAATCATATAGTATCTTGCTTAATATAATTGAGCAATTTACTATATTATATCTATCAACAAGAGGTAACAAATGAATTTAAAAACTTTAAGACTTGCTATTAAACTTTTGCCGCCTAAGAAGTCTATTATGCTGAAAGGCGTGCATGGAATTGGTAAAACCGAATGGACAATTGCACTTGCCAAAGAACTTGGTTTGAAGTTGATTGTATGGCATGCATCTCATGCAGCTGATGCAACGGATATTACAGGTATGCCGAAGATTATCAAGGAAACGATTGTTTGGTTTGATAAGAACGGCAAGAAGCATGAAGAAGTCCATGACGTTTCTGTTAACTGTCCGCCGAAGTGGATGCTTCAGAAGGAACCGGTTCTGTTGCTGCTCGACGAAATCAACAGAGGTCTTACTATTGCATTGAACGCTATCATGCAGTTGACGAATGACCAGACCTTTGATGATATCGCTCTTCCCGAAGGTTCCAGAATCATTGCATGTATCAACCCTGATGATGCTCATGGTTATTCTGTGACTTCCATGGACCCTGCTCAGATGTCCAGATTTGTAGTCTATCCGTTTGATCCGACTACGGATGAGTGGATTGAAGAGTATGCAATTCCGCACAATGTCCATCCCGCAGTTATTGCTTTTATTAAGGCAAATGACTGTTATCTTGACCCGTATACTTTGCCTGAACTTGCTGAAAGTTGTGTCGGTCAAGATGCAATTAAGCTTCCGGATAGAAGAGGTTGGGTCTGTGTGTCTGACTTGCTTTATAATGGTGAAGCTGTTCATGCGTTTGATGGTCCGACTGGAATCTTGGATTTGACTGAAATGGTTGCTGGTATCGTCGGCGTTGGTGCTGCTGATAAGTTCGCTGCTTTCTATGCCGACCAGAAGAACGCTCTGAATCCGGCTGAAATCATGCAAATGAAGAAGATTGACCAGAAGACTATTAAGACATTGCAGACGCTTTGTAGTGAAGATTGTCCGTCTGTTGTAGCATTCATGCAGTCTTGCCAGTTGTTCTTGGAATCTCATTTGGCTGATTTGAACAAGGGCTCTGATGATGCTAAGCTTTGGGCAAATAATTTCTATACATTGATTGACTGCTTGCAGCCCGATGTTAAGGTCTCTGTGAACACGACTATTATTGTCGATGCTATTAAGAGAAAGAAAGCTTGGGCAATTGCGCTGTGCAGATTGAACTCTGCGTTCAAGGAACTTGCTTGGAGTGCAATGTCACTCAAGAAGAAAGACTACTAAGTTTCTTTTGTTGATAGAGAGCCTACCGGGAAACCGGTGGGCTTTTTCTGTTAACTGAGGAATAATTATATATCTGTTAAGTATATATTCAGTTAAGTATATTACTATATTGTATTAAGAGGATATTATGATTAGATTAACTGAAGCTTTTATTAAGAATATTGAACTTATCGATGACGGACCTTATGGTGAAAACCGTAAGCAGTTTTGGAATAATCTGACATCATATATTTCTAGTAAGTTCTTCGGTGCGATTGAAATCGACGGTGTATTTAAAGAAATTGGTGGATATTTTACAACCAATTATCTTGAAATGGATAAGATTGTTATCCCTGAAACTTCCTGTGACGTCGATCTAAAGAAAGATAAAGGAACTATTAAGTTCAAGAATGAAGAACAGTTCGCGATATTCCTCCATGAAGTTTCGCATTATTACCATGTCATAAAGGATAAAGGTAAGTATTTATCTCCCGCATTCCAGGATAGAAAACCATATAAACCTGGTGAACATGGTGAACATAATCGGTTTGAAGTTCCGTATCTGGAATATGAAGCAGGTTGGAGATCTCTGTATTACAGCGATATCTACAATTTATTTCCGGATGGGGATAGAACCGTGTTGGAAACTAATCTTACCAACATTAGACATTACTGTCAAATTGTAAACTTAGCGGACTTTGAAGACGAAGAAACTATTAAGAAGAGAATTATTGAATGGACCAGGACGACTGAGAAGTTTAGTGAGACAGCTGGATTCAAGATAGTAATCTAAAGAATTATTCTGTTAAGTATTAAGTTACAACTTGACAATAAAAAACTATATTAAGGAAAAACCATAAAGGAGTTTAATTATGACACTGAATGAAGCAATTGAAAAACGTGAAGAACTGCTTGCTGAAGAACGCAAGTTGAATCAGGCGAAGAAGATTCTGCAGTCTGAATCGATTCCGCATTGTGCCGGTATCACGATGGCAATGGGTCAGTATAATCTCAGGCTTGCAGAAATCACAGAAGAAATTAAGGAACTGGCGGATTCTGTTAAGCCGGAACCGAAGGAAGAACCGAAGACTGAACGTAATATCGATGACGATGTTCAGTTCCTCCTGAACCTCTTGAAGAAAGCAAAGGTAAACACAAAGGTAATCGACAACGGTGACGAAATTATCAAGATTTTCACCGCACTGTTCGAAAAGGAGTAATATGACAAAAAAGGAAATTCAGTTTCAATTTGAAGTGTTGAAGAAGATCAAGGCTCGTCGGTTGGCTGGACATCCTGCATTTGGTGACAATGGTCTCCGAAAGGTGACTATTGCCAAGTTGCAAGATGCTAACATCGACACTACGGGTTATTAACATTTAACTAACAATCAGCTAACATGAAGAAATCAACTAAACTTTACCGTCAGGTTGACGAAATTATGAATGGAATGGCTGAGGTCGAGGAGGAATGGACTTTTTCCAAATCGAACCGATCCAGAACCCAGTTGATGAGAGTCGCCGATAGACTGAGTATACTGCAGGATGTTATAACTGGGATGCTGAATAGTTAACTGTTAAAAAATAAATCATCAAGCCAGGTTTCATTTGAACCTGGTTTTTTCTATATTATAAGCATAACCAAAAGGAGTAAACACAATGCAAATGTATGAACTTATCGCCCGTTACGATTCCCGTCAGTCTTTCTACCACAAGGCTGTTGTTCATGTCGAGAAGAACAAGACGACGCTGTATTCCTATGAAACACCGGTTGCGGTCGTTTCCAAGGGTAAGCTGAAGCTCTTGCCGGACTGGAACTATTCCAACACTACTCGTCGTCATGTCAAGGAATTCGTCAAGCAACAGAATGTCGAATCCCAGTATGACGAACTCAGGAGAAAGAAGTAATGTTCAAGAGCGAATCCCGTAAAAGGATGGAAGCTCAGGGAATCAAAGTCACCATGTGGGATGATTTCAAAGTTCACTTTGAATTATTCCGCATGTGGTTGTATGATCTCTTGTTTCCGACAAAACGAATCATGATGAATATGTTCTTTGCGATGTGTGAACGATGTGTTCTTCCTACCACCGCGTATGAATATATAAAATCAAGTCAGATTGTCAAGATTCGCCGAGGTTTCAAGAAGATTACCGTATGGGCAAAAAGACCTGGAATTTTCATTGGAGAAGCTGGTAAAGACCTGTATTATTTGCAGGAAAAACTCGGTAAGAAGATTGTCGTGAAAGAATATAAGAAGATGTCTGCGATTGATTCAGCGTACGATCTCATGGAATTCTACCAGATGTATTCTGACGAATATTGATAACTAAAGAATAAAAACCTTAAGAGATGTGGTTACAAAAGCCACATCTTTTTCTATATTATGGATATAAACAAGAGGTTATTATGTCTGAAACGAAAAAAGTTAAAATCACAAATAAGGGCAATTGCAGTGTTTCTATGTATTGCTCTAAATGTAAGACTAAGTATGAACTTACTGGTCTGAGTTCTGAACAGTCTGACAAGCTCTATTACCGTGACATTTACGGTCTGAAGATCCAGCAGATTATCCCGGAAGTAAAACCTGAATGGAGAGAAATGTTCATCAGCGGTTATTGTCCGGATTGCTGGAACAAAATTTTCGGTGACCCGCAATTTACATAAGGTCTGAAAATTATTATATTATAATCAAACGAAAGGAGACAACCATGGATAAAGTCATCACATTATCAGAAGAAGAAGCTGAAACTATTAAAAAAGTCTATAACTTTCTTACGATTCCGTCTATGACGATGAAGAACCTCTCGGGGATGATTCCGACGAAGAAGACTGAGAAATCAGAAAAACATCATGACGGGTTGACAATTTAGGAATAAATTTCTATATTAAAACCTGTCAATGATGACAACCACCTACCGTGATGAAAGTGGTAAACATAGGGGACTCGTTTGACTTGAACGTTTGCCAAAGTAAGTTTAAGTTGATCAGGTCGTTTATTCAGAAATGAATAAATAGTAAG
>Ga0326511_10005143_pt1 | contig 10360 bp, 8 predicted proteins | sample 0_2496_0518_D_FD_203701 | JGI IMG/M metagenome (GOLD analysis project Ga0326511, IMG submission 203701) | Bovine rumen microbial communities from UC Davis, California, United States - 0_2496_0518 | ecosystem: Host-associated > Mammals > Digestive system > Stomach > Rumen | place: USA: California... | reverse complement strand
AAAGCCGAAATGCAAGGACTGGGCGACAGCATGAAAGGCGGCGGTGGCGGCATATTCTCCGGCTTGGGCAGCAAGATGGAGGGTGCGCTCGCCGTCTTTGGCGGTAATCTGATGACTAAGGCCGCTGGTGCCGTTGCCAACCTCGGCGCAGAAATGGCCGACATGGTGAAGCAGGGCATCGAGATGGCCAAGGCTGGCGAAGGTATTCGTATTGCCTTCGAACGTCTGGGACGTGGTGACATCTTGCAAGGACTGCGCGAAGCTACACACGGCACCGTCACCGACCTGGAACTGATGAAAGCAGCGGTGAAGTTCAACGACTTCAAACTGCCCATCGACGAACTCGGCACCATGCTTGCCTTTGCCCAGCAGAAAGCCAAGGACACGGGGCAGTCGGTGGACTACATGGTGGATAGTATCGTGACGGGTCTTGGTCGTAAGTCATTAATGATTCTTGATAACCTCGGACTGAGTGCCAACGAGATCAAGGAGAAGATGAAGGAGACGGGCGACATGACGAAAGCCGTCGGTGCCATCATCCGTGAGCAGATGGCCAAGGCTGGCGACTACGTGGAGACCGCTGCCGACCGTGCCACAAAGGCTGATGTAGATTTAAAGAACGCTATGGAAGCCCTCGGACGCACCCTCGCCCCACTCCAGGAAGCAGGCACGAGTCTGTTTACGTCGTGGGAGATAGGTGCTCTCAACTTCATCAAGAACGCCCTCGATCCGCTCATAGCACGATTCACCGAAGCTGGCAGACTTCAAGCATCATACAACCGACAGGGAGGTAGTGGAAAGGTGAACCGCATGACGAACACCCTGCAAAACACACCAGCAGACAAACGCCAAGGACTCTACAATGCACAAGTCAATAACTTCAACAGCTTCATCAAGGAACGGCAGGATTACATTAACCTGTTGAACAGCTACCGCGCTGGCGCTCGTGGCGAGGGCAACGGATATACGCCAGAAAACAAAGCACGCATCGACCAGCTGTTCAAGCAATTCGGCACAGACGACACCAGCCGCTTGCAATCACAGATAGACGGTGCGACAAAGCAACTTCAGGAATATCAGAAGGCAGCGAAGAACATACTCACGCCGCCCAAAACAACCCCAACCACCCCCACCACCACCACCCCAACCACCACCACCACAACCCCCACAGGTGGCAAGTCAAAGCAACAGCAGGCCGAGGATAAGGTTGCCGCAGCACTGCTGGACTACCAGCAAACCATCGACAAGGCCAGTCTCGAATTGAAGTCAGGAGCCGCCACCGAAGCCGATGTCAAGAAAAAGCAATTATCTGCTCAGGAACGACTCTACGATGCCTATGGTGATGCCTACTCACTCTACAAAGACCCCAAGTATAAGGACGCACAAGACAAGGCCGCGGAGGAAATCGTCAAGCTCGGCGGTGAGGTGAAAGCATCCGTCGAGGTTCAGAAGGAGATGCAAGATGCAGCCCGCGAGCTGGCAGCAGAACAAAAGAAAGCCGTCGAGGATCAGAAGCGCATAGCACAGGCTGAGGTGGCAGCAACCGAGGCGGGATTAAGTGGAAATCTGAAAGAATTCTATTCCGCAAACAGAAAGGCTACGTCCATGGGCGGCGAGGAACAGAATGTCGTGGATTTCGATTTCAATTTCTCGGATTCGAACCTCGAGGCGTTTATTGCCGAGACTAAAGCGCAACTGGCAGAAGCCGGCTTCGGCAGTGAGGTGTATAACAGTCTGCTGTCTGAACTAAGCAACGCTCAGGGCTTCGATGCCGTACTTACAGAAGCCCTTAAGGCGGGAGTGGACGCATCCGACCTTGCCGATGTGTCGAACGAGTTCTTTAAGAAGCTGCTGAACGACCCCGATCAGCTGGAGGCCAACTTCGCTTCTATGCTTGAGGAGATAAACAGTCTCATTAAGGATGCCGACCTTCAGATTGTCGTGAAGACGAAATCGAACGTCAAGGAGGTCACTACATCGACCGACCAAATTCAAAAGGATGCTGCCGAGACGTTGAAAAGTTGGAACGCAGCAGGCGATGCAATTAATAAGGTTGGGGCAGCTATGAATGCTATAGAAGATCCAGCCGCCAAGGTTATGGGAACTGTGATGCAAGCTATTGCATCGGTGGCGATGGGTGCAGCACAGGCGCAAGCGTATGCAGCACACAATCCGAGCACCGCCGGTTGGGCGTGGATAGGCTATGCCGCAGCTGTCACGACAACGATGATTAGTACCATTGCAGCTATCCACTCCGCCACCGGCTTTGCTAACGGTGGTATCGTAAACCGCGAGGGTGGCGGTTTCGTTCCTGGCAATTCATACAGCGGCGACCAGGTGAGAGGGTTGGTCGATGGCATTACGCCCGTAGGACTCAACAGCGGCGAGTTGATATTGAACAGATTACAGCAGAACAATCTTGCCAACGCCCTCGAAGGTGGTGCTACGGGAAGTCTGAACGTAGAAAGTCGCATAGAAGGTGAAGACCTGATATTGTTGATAACCAACAACTTCACCCGACAAGGCATGACAATAAATGGATTTGAGAGATAAGAGATATGGGAAACTGGATAATCAACTTTTCAAGCATCAGCGACACGGCCTACCGCATAGTCATCGGAGGGCGTGAGGGCAACGACGTTACGCTGACAGGTGGCGCGGTGCCTATCATCATAAAAGAGGAAAACTCTAAGGAAATCTATAAGACCGCACGCCGTCAGACCGGCTACATCCGCTTCTTCGACCCTAATCGTGCAGAGATTGGCTCAATCTTGCCTAAGAAGGCCACGTCGCGCCCCATAGACCTGTGGAGGGGAACGACGCTGCTATTCCGTGGCTATATTCAGCCCAGCAACTTCGGCTATGACCGCTATGGCCTGAATGATGAGTATGAGCTACCGATACAATGCTTGCTTTCGACTCTCGATAGCATCGCCGTTCCGACAACGTGGCCGAGATTGGTATCTAACACCGTGACCAGAGTGGGCATTGACAAGAGTCAGCGCATCATCGACGCAATGGTCATACTGTCGAACTCGTTAGCCACACCCTATGCCGACGGAGTAGATGAGGACGACCATACAATCTACAGCCTTGCCGACGGATTCTTCAACGCAATCATTCTGCCGGAGTGGATGGCTCGCACAGCGTCGGGTACCGACGACTTCATAGCCGAGAAACGCATCAACTACTCAATCTTTACCGAATTGGAAGATGACTACACGGAGATAGGCGGCATGACCATGTTCAAGGCCATACAGAAGATATGCGAAGCCTTCGGACTGACCGCCAGACAGATATGTCTGGAGAATGGCAAAGTGGGCTTATCGTTCATCTGTAGTGACGACATCACCAATGAAAGTGCGACGCAGGCCTACCGCTTCAACATTATCGAAGGTGAGGTGAGCGCAGGCAAAACGGCTATGGGGCGTGCGTCGATGGGTGACTTCAGTAGCTTCAACTACCGAAACAACAACCAGAAGGTGGAGATGGTAGAGGGAGTGAACCGTGTGGAGATAACACCACGCGACACACCACTGGGCGATATGCTCAGCGGCGAGACGAAAGAGGTATTAAATATGTACCCTGGTGGAGCGCAAATCGGTTATGATTACCTGACTGGCAACTTCATGACCACAGAACTGAACACTTCAACTTATATGCGCTACATCAAGGAAACTGCTGACGATTTGGCTGTTGTCAATGATGATTGCACCATTCATACCTATAACGTCTCAAGCGATAGTAGGGTGCTCGCTAAGATCGAAATAGAAGACAACGGGACCAATATAGACGATGTGGATCAGAAGGAAGACTACGATTTCACGTCGTACATCCTGTTGAATCCGGATTTCACCGATTATCTTCACGACGGCCTAACTCACAACAATATCCGCCATCCCGAGATATTCAGGATGACCAGCCATCAAACGTTCAAATTATTCGATTGTATCCTTGAACTGAAGATAGCGAGTGAGATACGCGACTATGTGTCTGTCCATTGGAAAGACGAATATGGGTTTAATCATCCTACATCAGGCGAACCCGACGTTTACAAACTTACGCAACATGCAAAGATTACGCTATGGTTCAGCCTGCGAGTTGCTGACATGTACTACGGAGTCGCCGACCCGACGAAAGACTTCTACACTTCTGTTCCTGTCTATGGTTGGTACAACTATCCGACGTGGTTCCGCCACGAAAGCGATGCCAACGGTGTGTGGCCTAACGACCACACACTCGACGACGAGTGGGAGCCGTTTAAGGGTATGAAGATTCCAGTGCCGGCAAGTGGTCTGCCATCAGGTAAAATTGAACTGATGATACTGCGAATGGAGAATGCAGGAGTAATTTCTCCGACAATTTATCCCGGAAAGGCAGATAAACCGTTCTTTGATCTTATTAATAACAGCAACAGAATGCCTCTGATTATCACAGAACTGTCGTTGCGCGAGGTGAAGCGTGCGCAATATTTTATGGAAAAGAGACAGAAGTTCGTCACGATAAACGATGGCGTAGGTGAAGGAGAGAAAAGTCTGTCGCCAATCATCCGTAATATGGGCAACACTAAACTCGCCAGTATGGAAGGACTTGCCAATGCCGACTTTTCTCCGTGCTTCAAGCTGAAGCTGAACGGACAGGAGTTTGATATGAGCGACCGCCTGTCGAAGAAGATTGCCGCCAGCTACAATGAGACGCGCAACTTTGTGACCATCACTCGCGACACATACTTGCAGAATGCTCCGTTCCGAAGTGTGGCCACCGACGGTACCAAGAATTACGTTTGCATAGCCAGGCAAACAACGCCATCGGAAGAGACGGACAAGATAACGTTCCTCGAGTTGAAGGAGTAAACCCCTACCCCGTTTATCAGCAATAAGAAAAAAGACAATGATATTCAAAGGTTCAGACTTGATCATATCAGCCAACGGCATCGCGCTTGCCGCATCGAAATCGTGCACAGTTGACGTGGACGTTGACACCCAGCAGGTGTCATCGCCCGCCAACGGCGATTGGAGGCATTACATCTCGAAGCGGAAGGGGTGGAAAATTCAGACCAGCCACCTGCTGCGTTGTATAACGACCGGCGCGTCTAAGAGACTCGAAGCCTACAGTCAAGCGTGGGGAGTGATTGGCCAGAACTACGTGGCAATAGACGGGCGGCGTACTGAAGGCGGGCATTCACAGGGATTCCATTTGTTCGGAATCGCCAAGGACAATCTCAGTCACTTTCAGTCAATGGGGACGTACAATATCTATAGTACGGGCGATACAGCCGTACAACTACTCAGAGACGACCTTGAACTTCTTGCAAATGACGAAGACCACTCGTATTATGCCCTGCTTACCACGACGGGTAACATAGAGGTGAACGGGGCTATGCAGAGTACATTCTCTGCCATGGGACTGAGTCTGCCTATTGGGCGTGGGCCGGGAGCATTCGCAATAATTGTCGATATTGATAACGAGGACGGCGTGGTAGTGGGAGAGTTCGGCGAGCACGCGTTCGCCCACACCTCAATATTAACAACGTCGGACGGTGAGATGGAAGAACAGACACCGTTGCGCGATGCCGTGTCAAAGATCGGCAACACCTATACTCTCTCCGTACAGGTGGACGGCCTTGCCAACGACCGACTGACAGGTACAGCCATCTGTACCTCAGCACAGACGCAAGGAACCAAAGGCAGCCTCATGCAAGGTAGCTATAGCTGGTTGGGAAGCGGGCCATTACAATAACGAACACAATAACGACGATATGGAAATAACGCTCGACACAATCATCAGTCTGCTCGGACTGCTCATCGGTGGTGGCGGCGGTACCTTCTTTACATGGAGATATTTGCACCGATTGTCGTGATGACAAGCAAATTGAACGGTGTTTCATTGACAGTTAGTAAGATTTGTTTTAGTTAGTAGTATTGTTTTTGTGAGGCTACAGCGGTAGCCGTAATTGCTTACAACATTGTTTTCATGAGGCGACTGCGGTCGCCTCTTTTTTTTTCTTTGCTTGCCCCAGTTGTCGGCAAGCGCAGTAAGCCCCAGATTGTATTTCTGCCGAAAAGAAAAAAGGCAGAAATATGGGCAATTTTACAAGATTCAATAGTTTTCAGCAGCGCGAGGTGATGGACGACATGCCGTTAATGGCAGTACGCGAGACTTAGGATGAAGTTTCTTCATGTTATTAGTAGTAGATTATTTTTCATTTGAAAGGAGGCCGCAGTGATGCGACCTCCTTTTCCTTTTCTCGTTATTGTTCCGCTGGTCTTGCCTATGGTTTTTCGTTTCCTACTGTGCTCGCCGGTTCAGCCAGCGAGTCCATCTTCTTCGACACACGCTCAAAGTCATCATACACCGCCGTCGCCATCACCTTTGCATACCTTTGAGTCTGTCTGATGTTGGTGTGCCCAACCATCTTCGAGACATGCTCCAGCGGTACACCGTTCGACAGCATCCACGTTGCGAACGTATGCCGTGCCAGGTGGCTGTGCAACTTGGAAGTGAATCCCAACGCCTGCTGGATAACCTTCAGCGACAAGTTGTACTGCGTATTGTTTATCTTGGGCGTCTGCCAGTTATATCGCTCCAATATCTCAACGACTGGCGGCAACAGCTGACTGACATACGCCACGCCCGTCTTGATACGCTCTCCGACGTTCACCCACTTGCCGTTGACCTGCTTGTAGTTATTGATGTCGAAAGCCTGCGAGTCGCTATACGACAGCCCCGTGTACATCTGGAACACGAACAAATCCCGCGCCATTGCCATCTGCGTACCCGCCAACGGATGCAGGCTCTCCAATGCCTTCATCTCCTCCTCCGTCAGATACTCCGTGCTTTCGTTCTCGCACTTCCTGAACTCACCTTTCAGCCGGTCGTAGGGGTTCTGCTCAATCTTCCCCATCTTCACTGCTCTCGACAGCAGCGATTTCAAGTCCTTATGATAATTATGCACCGTCGCAGCAGTTATAGGCTGTGGCTTTCTTTTTTCCTGTACGTCAGCATGACTCTGTGGTTTTGGCAACTTATGCAGCCAAGCATCAAAGGCATAGATGTTCTCTATTGTTAAATCTTCCCACTGCCGTATGTGTCCGAACGCCTCCAGACGCTTCTGCATCACGCGGAAGTGCTGGCGCGTACCATCCTTCACATTGAGAGCCGCAATCTGACCGTCTATCCAGTTCAGCAGCACGTCAGGCTCAGTGGCCCGCGGGTTCTTCACCTCGAAGAGTTTTTCACGGATGGCCGTCACGTCAATCTCGCGCCCTTCAGCAAAACACGCACTCACCTCCTCGCTGACCTTCCTGACCATCGTGCCAAGACGGTCGTTCAGCGTCTCAGCATCAGCGCGATGGAGAACCGTGCCTACCCACTGCTTTGGCAACACGCGCACACCCGTACTTATATAATATGATTTACGGTTTGCCGAGATACGAATCTCCAGCAAGCCCTCAGTGTCTTTATTCGCTTTCTTCTTGCGGTCGAATATCACCGCTGTCGTATAGTTGTTCATAGTCTCTTCATTTTGTTTTAGTTCAACTTCGCTGGGGTTGTGGGTCATGACCCTACCAGCATTCAATCCCTCAATCCTCGTTCTACCACGCAAAAGGTAAAACACTGAGGTAAAACATAGGTAAAACATTTCTCCTAAAAACACCCCACAAATACCCATAAACCCGTTTTACCTTCATTTTTGCCAATCTCTCGAAAACCAAATAAAAACGAGGATTTCACGTAATTATCCGTGCAACCCTCGTCTTTTTCGTGTGATTCCGGCGGGATTCAGAAGAATGGCGGGGTTTGTCTTTATTTAGGGAGGTTTTGTAATTTGCTTCATCTAAAAGGTAAAACATTTAGGGGTTTTTGCGAAGAATATAGCAGTCTGAAAAGTAGGTGCCATCATTTTCTCCGATGTAGCAGAAGCATGAGCATGGGAGTGTGGATTCTTGTCGAATTTCTGCTGTCATATCTTTAGGAACATAGCCTACATGATGGCCTTCACCAGTGAGTACCTTAATGGCATTGGGGTCGTATGGGTTGTCGGGTTCTGCCATCAGGACACCAACGAACTCGCCCAGGCATTTATCTATTCCATCTCGATGTGACATACCTGCAATACCAAACTGGACGACATCAAACTGATTGTGGTCTTTGGGCCATACGCTGACATGGTAGCCTTTGTCTCTGATGCAAAAATACTGGAGCTCTTGCACTGGAGCATCAGAGTCACTACCTCCAATGACAATCTTCACTTTCGATTCTTTGATTGGGTCTCCATTCTCATCGAGCAGGTCGAAGTGTGTGGGCTGTTGTTCCTGACTTGACAACTTTGTTGGACTGTCATGGTGTGTCATGAATGTGGAATAGAATGCTATTCCAGCAGCGATAGCGAGAATAATAAAGATAAGTAGTGCCATATTTATAATCTTTTATGTTGCTTTTTTGATTCTTCAGCAGCTCCCATTTTAAATGGATATTTAACAAGACCAGACTCAGAGGCGGCAATGATAGCCTTTGCCTCATTCAGATCAGCACGAAGTTGGGCAACGAGTTCTTTGAGATTCTCTATGCGAGCCTCTTTTTCAGCAAGAGCATCTTTGAGTTCAATCATTCGCTCGTTTTTCTCTTTGATAGTTTCGTCTTTCGATTCAAGTGCGATACGGAAGGCTTCTACACTTTCAGCTTGTTGGGCAAGGCTGGCATTGAAAACGCTGGATGGCGTAGGCTGTCCGCTTGGTACATTCATCATTTCATCAACTTCTTTCCATTTAGATTCGCGGCGAGCTTTCAGTTTGTCATAGTCGGGATTGCTACGACGCATTTTTATTTCTGCCAACTCATCATCCGGAATATTGGGCAGGAGCATTATGTCTGTATATCCATCGAGGTAGTCCATGCATATCTGCCCAATATTTCTATGAGCAGACAAATCAACGAGTGAACACTTCACTGGACCTGGCACTGGCTTCTCGCCTTTATCCCATTCAGAAAGGCGAGAGGCTTTAACGTTAAGCAGCTTGCACATTTCCCCCTTTGTGAGGTCGAGCAATTTTCGGACGTGTTCAAACGCAGTAAGGAATGGTGCATTATTCCTTTTTCTTTCCTCTATTTTCTCGTTAGAATCCATGTTTACACCTGTTTTACGTTAATTAACCTTAAATTTACACCGCTTTTACACCATTATTACAGAAAGTTTTTTATCTTTGCACCCGAAAGTAAGTAAGTAACTAAAACAACGGGGCAAGAAAATAGCCGTCAGACGGGGGGCCGTCTTATCAAAGCGGATAACCGCCATATTTGCGAACACTTTGCGAGGGTGTCGGATTGCAAATATACGGCTTTTTCTGCCAAGTTGTACCAAAGTAAGTAAACTATTAAGTAATTTTAACAAACTATGATTAAAGAAAAAGTTGGCAGAAATGACTGGAAATCGCTGAAAGTTGGCGAGACTGGTGTCTTCACTCTCCCCGATGAGAGAGCTGTTGAGTCTGCTCGCGTTGCAGCTCAGGATGTGAAAAAATTCGAGCATTATGAGTTCGAGCGCATCAAGGTGGCAGAGCCATTGACGATTGCTTATAAAAGACTGAAATGACCAGATGCTGACGCGACGGGAGTGGAGGTTGTTAGAAAAAGGAACTATGGAACTCGACAGGCAACTGAGGAAAGACATTGCGGCGGAGGTGGCCGTGGCAGTACGTGAGACGCTGGCGAAGATGGAAGAGCGGTGGCTGACGGCTGACGAGCTGTGCAAGCACTTCGGTATGATTTCAAAGGAGTGGCTGAAGGAATATGGTGACACACTGCCGAGGCAAAGGTTCGTGGTGGAGACGCTGGACGGCCAGAAGCACAAGACACGGTGGGGCTACCCGCTGCACGAGATAAACGCTGGGATATTGTCGGGCAGGTTCCTGAAACTGAAGGCGATGAAGATGTAAACAGTTGCGGGCGAACCGCAACGCACTCGAAAACAGAAGGAAGGGAAAAGCCGAAATAAGGGTGCAAATCGGCAAAATTGGAATAAGACGCACACCGTCCGTAAAAATGCTACGGCAGTTCTACCCCTCGGCGGTGACATCAAAAAGCCTCGGATGAGCAGGCGGTTCGACTCCGCCACCTTCCACCAAACATAGGCAAGATGCCTGAAAGAAAAGCAACAGAGACATGAATCTCTGGAAACTCAGAAACGGCACGGGGAACCCGCAAGAGGGCCATCAAGGTCGGGAGGCTGCAAAGATGCCAAACGGCTCCGCAAATAATACAAAGCCGGACGAGAGGCAATGCGCCGCAAGGCGTAGCCGGGCGGGAAAGCCTGGTGCAGTGATGCACGAGGGTCGGGTGAAAGCTCAGGGGTGAAAGAGTC
>Ga0326511_10005140_pt1 | contig 10361 bp, 6 predicted proteins | sample 0_2496_0518_D_FD_203701 | JGI IMG/M metagenome (GOLD analysis project Ga0326511, IMG submission 203701) | Bovine rumen microbial communities from UC Davis, California, United States - 0_2496_0518 | ecosystem: Host-associated > Mammals > Digestive system > Stomach > Rumen | place: USA: California... | reverse complement strand
ATGGCTTAAATACGTTAAATAGGTCGGTAGGGGAAAAAAAATTTTCCCCTACCAAACAGATGTTCCCCTACCAGAAGAAGCATCTGTTCCCCTACCAGAAGAAATGAGAACGTATGTTCCCCTACCAAGATATAAAGTACTAAGTGTATAAAAAATAAAAAAAAATTATAATATCATTGGTGAAAATTTGTTTCCCTACCTCCCCTAATCCCTACCCCAAATTATACTAATAGTATTTTCTCCTAATTTCTATCTTAACAGCAAGATTTTTCTATGGTAGGGGAAATTTTTTTTCCCCTACCGACCTATTTAACGTATTTAAGCCATTTTAAAGACATTGGTAGGGGAAGTAGGGGAAGTAGGGGAACTATCGGATTGGGATGCACAACTTTCAAAAAAGTTACAAATATGGTTACAAATTAGTTACAGAAAACACAACATATGCATATAATAGTTATTTTTTTATATTTTTATCTATATATAGAAAGTTCGTTAATATTTTATTCATATTTTCAAAAAGAAAATTTCCCCTACTTTCCCCTACGTGCCCCTACCATTTTTAAAATATAAGAAATATAGGTATTTTTTTTGGTAGGGGAACATATATCTGCATTAAATAGCGTTCATAGTTTATTCATATTTAAAAATAAAGCCCTATGGATATGAAATCCATAGAGCTTTTAAGAGTGATTTTATTTTTTGGGCATAGCTTCTGCCATTAGATGACCATCTGTCATACGGCAGATAATAAATCCGCCCTTAGGTGTAGTGTCTGTTTTTCCGTCTGCGAGTTTACTTTTTACATTTTTTCCGATGTTTTCAAGTGTAATTCCTCTTGTTCTCAAGTCGGTAATCAGACAATTTATAAATAAACTGGGACGAGGGGGAAGAAAATCTTCTCCGTGGTCGGAAACAACTTTCTCACGGAACCGCTGAAAGGAAATCGGAATTTTCTTGCCAAATTCGGACAAACTAATGATAGTTTCAATTGCCATTTTCTGCTGTTCTGCCCTATCTGCTTTTTCCTTTGCTACATCAGAAAGTTTTTTTCCGGTTCTGGCAGTAGTTTCGAGGTCTTCTTTGGTGATGTCGGAAAAGCTGTCCCATTCAAATTTGGCGGTCTGGTTGCGTCCTTGATTGAGAATCTGATAGCAGACAGATTTTCCAAGGGCAGAATAATTGCATTTTGTATGCACCATAATCCGTTTATCGGTTGTTCCGAACGTCCGGACAGCAATGGCAGAACGTGCACCGTTTACCAAGTCTACAGAGCCGGAAACTGCGTTATTTGCGTTGTCTGCCTGTGGTTTTTTGTTGGTATGAGCGACAATTAGGAAAGCACAATGAAATTCTTTCGCAACTACGGACAAAACAGCGGTGATTGTTCTCACATCATTCGCTTTGTTCATGTCTTTTTCCTTGCCGATATAGGCTGACCAAGGGTCAATGATAATCAGTTTCGCCTTTGTTTCTTTGATGAGAGCTTTCAGAGCCTCAATTCTGGTAATATCCTGTGCATCACGAGGGAATTCAAACGGCTGATACTTGGCAAGTTCTTCTTCTGTATCAGGCGGAGCGACCAGAATACAGCGGCTTGTATCTGCTCCAGCTGTGGTTAATCGCTGCGACAAGACGTTTCGGCTGTCTTCGGCAGAAATGAAAATCACATTTTCTGGTGTTGTCTGTATAATTTCTTCGTCAGGCTGAGGAAGTGAAATTCCTGTTGTGATACTGGCGGCGATTCCACAAGTGAGAAAACTCTTACCTGTTCCGCCAGATGCATACATGATGGTGATTTCTCCTGTCGGAATATAGGGATACCAGATAAAGTCAAGCGGTGTCTGCTGAATATCAGATGCCCGAACATAAGAATAACTGAACTGATTTGAATTAGGTTGTTCTGATATTTCTGTCATATCCGGCTGATAGGGCTGAGCCTGTCCGACTGCTGTTTTTAATGCCTGTCTGGCGTTTTCTTCTCCTAGGATTCCAGCAATATCGGAAATATCGCCTTTCTGGGGGCATAAGTGATAGATTGCAGAAGCTGGGACGACTTTTACAGACTTTGCACTCTGATGCACATGATTTCCGATAAATTTGCCATAATTTTCACCGGCTTTGTCATTATCCGTCAGAATGATAATATCACGGTCTTTGAGGTATCGGCTGTAATCTTCATGCCATGAGGACTGTCCTGCACCGTTGGGAGTGCAGGTGGCTATATAGCCCCATTTTATGAGTAGTTCTGCATCTTTTTCGCCTTCTGTGAAATAAACAGTTCCTTTAGTTTGGGCAAGGTTTTGTACCTGATACAACGGGGCGGTCTGTTTCTGCAATCCGTTGATAGAAAACTGCTGTGTGCTGGGGTCGAAGAGGTTCCAGTAGCATTTCTTATTTCCGTCGCTCATGCTGGTGATGGTCTTCATGGCGAACGGTTTTCCGGTGTCGGTAGTATAGACATGGTTTCTTGTTCCGGTTTGATGCGGAAACGATGATGGAACAGAGCTGATATAAAACATTTCCGATAGTGTTTTGATAGCGTATTTGAAATTATCGGGACTATTCGTTAGATTGTTATGCATTAGAAATAAGTCAATAATGTCCCCTCCTGCTCCGCATGACTGGCATTTCCATTTTGTGCTGTTCTCATAAGTGTTAAGAGCTGGAGTGCCGTTCTTGCCTGTCCCACTTCCGCAGAACGGACAGTTATACTGTTTGCCTTTGCGGTGCTGGGTGATGGTAGTGAGGTATTTGGGGAGATGTCTTTTCAGTTCTTCTAAGTCATAATTTTCCATTGAGTTTTCCTCCTAATATATTTTTACAGCAGAAAAGAGCATGTAGAAGTATTATACTCCGGCATACTCTCATGTAAAATGATATAGTTATCCTGTAAAAATCATCAGTAAGACTCTTGACAAATGGACACAGCTATGTTATAATGAGAATACAAAGTAAACAATGGGCACGCAAATCCAAAGTTTACCCTATACTGCCGGAGCGGAGATGTTGGAAGCGTCTGCGCTCTTATTTTTTGCTTATTTCTATTCTATCATGTTTTCAGGTATCTGTCAAGGACTTGTTTAATAGGTTTTTGATTTAAGTTTTCCCTTTTTTGATATGTAAACAGAAACAATTTATGATATACTATAATAAATTAACAGAGATACCTGTAGGAGGACTATTTATGAATGCACAGATAATGCAGAATTATGATAAATTAATGAATTTGACAAATACTTTTAAACAGGAATATCATACTTTTGACTATTTCATGGCAAAAAAGAACGCTTCTGAACCTGTACAGGTACATGACAGAATACAGAAAGATATCTCTGCTATGAAAGAAGTCGTCATGAATTTTTACAAAGATTGTTGCCGGACAAGAGCTTTCGATGATTTTGTCACATTTTTTACGATGTACTGTAATCATTATATCAAGTATGGTTTGAGCTGTCTGACAGAAGATTCTGAACAGACAATGTTCGGGCTGAAAAAATCTGCTTTTCAGAATCAGGCGGAACCTGTTCTTCAGTCATATCTGGAAGAAATTTATACAGGGATTGTCATGCAGGAATACGCACATTTTGAACATGCTGTCAGCATCAATGAAAAATTTTCCATAGCGCATCTGTATCTTTTTGTTAAAAATGCAGTTAATTTCTTCTATACTTTGGAAGTTTCCGAAGAAACGGGACATGTTGATGCAATCCGTTCCGAGCTGATGCAGCATTATGCGGCGTTACCAGCTTCTTATGCAGAATATGTTATGAGTAAAGGAAAATATTATCATGATGTGGAATATCATGGAATTAGCTATAACGGACATGGCGATGATTTGAATGTATTACCGCACATTTCTTTTAAAAATGAATTTGACATCATATCCGAAAATGTACTAACACATTATGCCTCTCTTCAAATTGACCAAAATAAAGAACTTCAATATCAGATTCTGGATATTGTACAGGGGTTAGTTTATGATGAAGAGAAAAGAAAAGCTTATTTTTTCTTGATAGATGCTTTAAATAATTTATATGAAGAGGTATATTCTGTTCCGCATATGTTTTTTGAAGGCGGTGAAGAAGATTTTGGCAGTAAGTCAGAATTTTATGCTGTACGGGTAGGGCATCTGCATTTATTCAATTCTGTAAAGTACAAGAATGGCAATAAATCTTTGGAGCAGATTTTTATTTCTGCTCTGAAAATGGAACAGGCTAAAAACGACCGTGCAAAAGTAGTACAGGAATTTTCCCATACCTACAAAAATATGAGAGCCACTCAGCTCGGCAACGTTGCGAAAGCATTGCTTGCGATGGATGACAGCACTCTAAAGAAATACGGTCGGCAGGTTCTTCTTGAATACGGTATCAAGCAGAACATTACAAAGGCTGCTGAAATGCTGCAACTGCGGTTTGAAGATAAAGGAGAAGAAATTCTCCGGCGTGTCAGAGATGCCATGTCTTCCAAAGATAACAACTGTCATATTGAAAATTTGCTGAGTGAGGCGTTCCGGCGTTGTCTGATTACCTTGCTCCATGACGGCAGTGATACTGGAAAACGCTTCAGAAAGGCATTTTTGGAATCGGAATCTGATTTTGACCTGATTTCTATCAGAAACGAATTTGAAGAACAAACGCTTTTTGAAGAATATGGAAATACATTTGCATGGTTTTCTGAGAAAATATTCTCGGTTTCCTTGCAGATTGCCGATGAATGGAAATCTTTGTATTTCCTTCCGGAAAACTATGCAGCTATCGTCCTCATTGACATATTAGCCGAGCTGACGGCTAATATGTTCAAATACGGTGATAAGACGAAACCTTGTTCTTTTTCGTTTAACAGTGATGAATCAGCTTTGATAATTACCGTACAGAACTATGCAGATAAAAAATTTCTGGATTCTCATGGAACACAGGCAGGTCTGACATCCATGGCGGAAACTGTCGGCATATTGAATCAGGCTGTCGGCTTCACAGAAGATTCTGTTATCACGCATCAGGAAGGAGAAATCTTTTCCGTATCAGTCAGAATCAGCAAAGCTATTTTTCAAATAGATTGATATTTTTATCAATTTTGCTGATTTTTGATTGACTTATGATAAAAAATATGTTAAAATAGTTTACAGGAGGGAAAGCCATGAATAATCAGATTATGGAACAATGCCAAAAATTAAAAAATATTATTTATGAATTTTATAATGATTATAAACACGATTATCTGTTTTGGGAACAGACAGACAATCCTCAGCAGGCAAATCAGAGAATTGATGAAGATATTTCTGCTATGAATCGAATTGTCATGGATTTTTATGCTTCTTGCTGTGAAGCAGGACAGCTTGATGATTTTGTGACATTGTTCGCCATGTATTGCAATCTTTATATTCAATTTGGTTTATCTTGTGTCCGTGAAGCGACTGAAGACAATATGTTTGGTTTATACTATTCTAACTTTGAGAATTCCGGAGAAGAAACGTTTTTGCCTTATCTGAAAGAAATTTATGCTGGCATTACTACACAAGAATATTTTCATTTTGAAGATGCCGTTGCTATGAATTCTGGTTTTTCTGTGGCAAATCTGTATTTATTTGTAAAAAATGCGGTCGATTTTTTCTGGTTCCTAGAAGCTTCTGACATGTATGGAAAAATGATTGAACAGAATTCTTTTGAAGGTGCAGCATGGAATTACCATGAAGAAATGATGAAATACTATAAAAGGCTTTCTCCTACTTATAGAGAATATGCTCTTAGTCGTGGAGAATATTGTATAGACATGTCAAAGCATGGATTGTTTTATCTTGAAACTGATACAGAATACAATGCATTGCCTCGCATTTCTTTTATGAGCGATGTAGAGAAATCTGCTGGTATGATTGTGGATAATTTTATTAAGTTAACAGAAATAGACTATGAAGAAATTGGACGCAAGTTTAATTTATTATGGTCTGGGGCTAAATTTGAGGATGTACAAGATGAAATACAAGATGAATATAAAAAATTTTCTTCTTTTTTGAAGGAAATGGCAGACATGAAAATAAAAGACATATTAAGCAATAAAAATAAAGTAAATTATTTTTATAAAATACTCGAAAATATTGATGGTATATGTTTTGCAATGCATACTGTTTCCCTTCGTTTTATGGAAGGAAATTTTCTAAATACGTTTTTTAATTTTTCTATAAATTCTTTAGATTATCATAATAGAATAGAGTATCTCCATTTATGCAATTATGTAAGATTTGGAAACAGTAGTAAATCGATAGAAGTACTCTTTCAGCTTAATATGCAGAACGAGGAAATCGTGCAGGATTTTTCCCATACTTATCAGAATATGAGAGCCAGCCAGCTCAGCAAGACAGCAGAATCCCTCATGGCTATGGATGATAAAACGCTGAAAAAATACGGTCGGCAGATTCTGCTGGAATACAGCGATAAACAGAACCGTATTAATTCCGCAGATTTGCTCCGGCTTCGGCACGAGAAAAGAAATGATGAAATTCTGAGAAAATTTCGTCAGTCTGTTTCCAGTCAGGAGGGATATGATATAAAAGCTCTGCTGGGAGAAGCGTTTCGCAGAGTTTTGATTACATTATTTTATGATAACAGTGAAAAAGGCGGAAAATGGCTTAGAAAAGCATTTATGGAATCAGAAGCTGAATTTGACTTGATTATGCTCATGCATGATTTTGAATCACAAGTCTTATTCCAGAAAGATGTCAATGCCTTTGACTGGTTTTGTGAGCATGTATTTCCGATTTCTCTTGAGATTTCCGGAATATGGAAAGATTTATTCTTCTACAGTAAGGAAAATCATGCTTCTACTGTTTTGATTGATATTTTGACGGAACTAACAACAAATCTGTTCCGGTTTGGTAATAAAGAAAAATCATGTTGTTTTGTTTTCTGTGGTGATACGCCATCTATCATCACAGTAAATGATATAGACAAGAAATTTGTGAATTTGCATGGCGATAAAGAGGGACTACATTCTATTGAAAAAATTGTTGATAAACTGAATAAAGCAGCAAAACAAGATTCATATCATCATAGTTTTGGAAGAGTTTCAAAAGAATACGAGCGTTTTGTTTATTCAATTTTTCTTGAAAAATCTGTTTTTCAGGCAGACGCCAAAGAAGAACCGGAAGCAGAACAATAAAATAAAAAGTTTTTAAAAATCATCACAATATACAAAAATATATTTCTATAAGGAGTGAAATTCATGGAAGAATACAAAAATATCCTCTGGCTGGAAGATGCTGACACCAGCGAGGGAGAAGTCGCCGACTTGGAAGCAGAAATGATGGGGGTAGAATCTGACTCTGGTCTTTGTTCCTTGTTTTCTGATTTCTTCGAAGAGTCTGCACAGGTCAGACAGGTCAGATATTTTGATGCACTCAAAAATGAAATCCGGCGGCTCGAGCAGTATGACCTGATTGTTTTTGATATCAACATGAACAAAGACAGTTCCGTGACAGAGAATTATTCTGAAATTATGCAGATTCTAAAAGATTCTGGAATTAAAATCCCTTCTGCTATCGAACAGAGTCGGAAAGAGTTCATTGAACGGGCAGGCATTTATCTGTATCTTTATTATGCTATCAATGGCTATCCTACAAAAAGAATGGTCATTCTGACGGGAAATTCTGATTCTTATTGTAAACTGGAAACGATTCGCCCTGTAAATGATATTCTGAAAAAAGATGATATTCAAGGCAAATATGAATGGATAAATCAATTTTATCAGAATAAAAACACATATTATCGCATTCGCCGTCTAGTCTTTCAAGCCTGTGAATACTGGAAAACACAGCTGCATGTACTAAAATCAGAACAGGATATTTCTTTCAATCAGCTATATTTCCAGAATAATCCGAAAGATATGCTTCCTGTTTCTGAATTTGAAGAGATGCTAAATCGCATTGAACTGATGATGCCGGTTACGCTTCCGGCAGACTCGGAGCGGCTGTATTATCAGATAATGCATACAGTTTCTGCATTGCATGAGAGCAAGGCAGTTATTGGGAAATTAGACAGCGACTATTTTAAAGGGCTGCAAAAATATCATAGCTGTATCCGGAATTTCCGAAACTGGAGCTCCCATAACAAACTGACACCTAAAAAATTAAAATTTCAAGAATTTGCATTGTTATTCTGCATTGCACTTCGCACATATTTCATGGGTAGTTATGAAAAACCATATTTTGATGATGTTTTGTACAGTTATGAGGAAAACTACAGTTTCAGAAATCCAAGAGAACCGAAAAAAAACGATTTACAGAATATTGTCCATAGCTTATTGATTGATATGATAAAAAAATCAAATGATTATAGTAACTCATTAGAAAAAATGATAGTAAAATACAGTGAAACTAAAAATGTACAGATGGAAATCAAATATTTGATATTCTCGCTATGGAGTTCAAAAGAACTGATTCAGAGGACAGATTCGCAGCCGATGAAAGCTGAAGCTTCTGGAGATGGTACGATAGTAGATGTGACCGTACAAAAATCTGCATCTTATCGTATCAATACGGCAGAATGCGAAAATCTCTGTAAGAAAGCGAAAGAAAATACAGCAGAATCGGTATTTATGAGATACTGCTTTACATGGTTAAGATAATAACAGCAATTCCATTCCGGTCAGTACATGACCGGAATTTTTGTATATTTCCCCTTTTTTGACATCTAACTTCTGTTCAGATATGCTATACTATATATAGTAAGAAAAAAATCAGTAAAAAAGTGAACTGACAATACATGATAGAGAAACTTCTTCTAAACGAAAGGACGGTGATTTTCATGTTAAAGACAAGACCCTTAATTAGTTTGATTCCGTAAATATGCCGACAGTCCTGACCGTGTCTGGTCAGGAAATTTTTATCTTGAATCCTATTTTTCTGATGATAGTTTTGAAAATAAGTAAAAAATAAATATTTTTTGTAAAATTACTTGACAAATGTAAAAAATAGTGCTATTATATTATTAAGAAATCAATTAAAGCAGAAAGGAGCGTCAAAAATGAATCTTTCTTCTGAAGAGTTTATCGAACGGATTCAGAAAAATTTACGTCGGATTCGTATAATGTTGAATCTTTCTGTAGCAGAATTTGCCGGATGTCTTGGCATTACAAGGCAAACTGTCAATAATCTGGAAACCGAAAAGACAGCACTTGGACATATGCAGGTACTTGCAGTTTTATCCGTGATAGAACATAAAGTAAGAATCAATTCTCCTGAATGGTATTGGATTCAAGAATTGTTTGGTGTGCATTTATCAGAGTTCGGAACAAATTCTTTTCTTGATTTCTGGTTTCAAATTAATGATGGTCAGAAACAAGAATATGATACTGATTTTAGGCTTTCTTTACTTTATGAGAATTTGACAAAAGAATCATCTTCTTTTTTGACGGTTAGCCGTTTTATAGACAGGAATGACAAGGTGTATTTGTTTTATGATTTTCTGTTAAAAAAAGAATGTTTTATATTTTTTGACAAGTTTACAGAATGCATTTTGGAGCGTCAGAAGTGCTTGCCTCTCATCGTGTTGAAAACACATTTGCAGGCATTGCTTGCACACAAAACGCCGGAAACAGAATTCCATATTGTAGAATTATATGAAAAAATGAACTATCTGAAAGAACGGGGCTTTTTACTGACCGAGGATTCTGGCTGTATACAAGTTGATTTTTTAGAAGAATATCGTGTAATTTATCAAAATGCAAAGAAAAAAAATCTTTTTGTTTCAGTTCTGACAGAAAACAATGAGCTTGTAGAAATTGCAAAAAAAAATTGTCCAGTTTATAGTATAGATTCCTTTTCGGATATTGCAACAGGAGGAAGATGAAATGAATTTGAAAGAAGTATACTGTCAAAGGGTGGTCTTTGTAGATACATGTACATGTATTCAAAGTGAAGAAGGATTTCAGAAGTTTATTCTTGCCTCTGTACCACATTTAAAAGAAACAGGTACAAAAATTCATATTGCTTATAAATGTATCGAAGAACTTGGAAAAATTCAGAAAGATATCAAAAGAGACCAGCATATGCGTGATGCAGCTTATCATGCATTGCAAGTGTTTCGTTATTTACAGGAAATAGATGCTTTGGATGTTAGAGGAAAAGAAACTGACAGTTTTGCAGATAGTGTTATGCTGCAAAATCTGCTTCGCTATGTTACAAAATATAATCTTCTCTTAATTACACAGGATAGAGGTCTTGCTGCTGATGCTGAACTGCTCAATCATTTAAAATCCGTTAAAAGCAAGAAAAATATTATCACACGTAAACTGGATACTTGCGGAAATCTCGTTGAAATCAACCTGAAATAAGAAAGGAGTCGGAGATATTATGATAGAAACAGAACGTA
>Ga0326511_10005138_pt1 | contig 10364 bp, 9 predicted proteins | sample 0_2496_0518_D_FD_203701 | JGI IMG/M metagenome (GOLD analysis project Ga0326511, IMG submission 203701) | Bovine rumen microbial communities from UC Davis, California, United States - 0_2496_0518 | ecosystem: Host-associated > Mammals > Digestive system > Stomach > Rumen | place: USA: California... | reverse complement strand
ATCCTTCTGATCACTGATCGTCTGGGCGTTCGCTTTCTTCAGTTCGGATAGCTCTTTAACGTTAGCATCTTTCAGAGCGGCCAAATGATCGGAATTAGCCTGCTTCAAGTCTTCAAGCCGACTGTCCTGCCCCTTCTTAAGTTCGGAAAGGGCATTGGAATTAGCCTTCTTTACCTCGTCAAGCCTGCCAGAATTCGAAGCCTTCAAGGCTTCCAGCTCATCCGTCTGCGCCTGCTTGAGGGCGGAAAGCTGGTTCGACTGCGCTTCCTTCAGTGCCTCGAGCTGGGACGCCTGGGACTCCTTAACGGATTCCAGTTCCCCATTCTGGGACTCCTTCATGGATTCCAGAATGGCTTCCTGCGACGCCTTCTTCTGTGCCAACTGGCTCTCATTGGCTGCCTTCAGGGCTTCCAGTTCGGAATCCTGGAAGGACTTCAATGCCGTAAGCTGTTCCTCTTGGTATGCCTTCAAAGATTCCAGCTCGGCCTTCTGTGCCTCGGTCAGCGCGGCCTTCTTCTCATCGTGCTCTTCCTTGGCTGCCTGGAGGGCGGCATCCCGTTCTTCCTCTATGGCGTCCTTCTGTGCTTCGGCTTCGTCCTTTACCTGTTCCTTCTGCTCCTTGAGGCTTTCGATCTGCGCCTTACGCTCTTCCTTCTTCCGCTCTGCCTCCAGCTTTGCGACATACTCGTTATACGCAGCACGGGCATCAGCAAGCTCATCGTCACAACGTGCTTCCTGTATCGCCCTCAGGAGCTGTGACTTCTTTTCCTCACGCTCCTGCTCACGCAACGCCTTCTCTTCGGCATCCGTTTCAGCATTCAGGGAATCAATCTGATCATCCAACGCCTTGAGACGCCTGTACTTCTCCTCATCAACCAGCTTCAGCCGTTCCGTATATTCGGCGTTGATGAGCTTGACCTTCTCGTCGTATGCCTTCTCGAGGGCTGCCAGTTCCCTGTCGTTCGCCGACTTTACGGCATCCAGCTCCTTGGATTGCGCGTCCTTAAGGGCATCATAGGCCTTACTGTACTGGTCTTTCCGTTCATCGTATGCCTTGTCCAGACTAGTCTTCAGAGCATCATACTCACCATCGAAAGCGTCCTTCTGGGCATCATACTGCTTGTCCAGTCGCTTCTTCAGGTCATTGTACTGCCTGTCCAGGCCTTTCTTCTGGGCATTGTATTCGGCATCCAGACGCTTCTTCTGGGCATTGTAGATGGCGTCGTAGGCGTCCTTACGGGCATTGTATTCCTTATCCAGTGCATCCTTTAAGGCTGCATACTGGGCTTCGTAGGCTTCCTTGGCTGCTGCGTATTCGTTCGAAAAGGCTTCCTTCTGGGCACTGTAGATCGCGTCCAGGGTTTTCTTCGTCTGGTCGTAGTCCGCGTCACACTCAGCCTTCGTGATCTCATATTCCGCATCCAGAGATTCCTTGAGATCGGACAGCCGGGCATCCAGGGACTTCTTAACAGCGTCGTACTGCTTGTCACAGGATTCCTTCAGGGTCTCATACTGTTCGTCCAGGGATTCCTTCGTCGCCTCATACTGCTTGTCGTAGGAATCCTTGACCACTTCATACTGCTCCTCGACGGACTGCTTGGCCGTCTCCTCGGTATCCTCGGCAGCGGCCAGCATCGCCCTTGCGGATTCCTCCGACACCTCCCCCACGTTCTGGAAGCCTTCACGTAGCTCCGTCAGAACGTCGATCAGTTCCTTCGCGTTCCCTTCCTCATCGGTAAGGGAGATGCCGAGTGCCTCCATGGCAGCAGCAGCCTGGTCAGATGGACCGCTCATACTGGCAAGAAGGTTCTTCAGCGCGTTACCTGCTGCCGACCCCTTCACGCCTGAATTTGCCATCACACCGAGGGCTGTAGCAACATCCTCCAACGAATACCCGAGGGCACCTGCCACAGGAGCACAGTACTTGAAGGACTCGCCCAACATCGAGACATTCGTATTCGCCTTGGAGGAAGTCTGCGCTAGGACGTCCGCAAACTGTCCCGCTTCATCCGCGCTCATGCCGAAGGCGGAAAGACCATCCGTCACGATGTCGGAAACCTTACCCAGATCCTCCCCGGAGGCAGCAGCCAAGGACATCATGCCGCTGATGCCGTCCACCATCTCCGTGGTATCCCACCCGGCAAGAGCCATGTAGCTCAAGGCTTCCGCTGCCTGGGAGGCGGAATACTTCGTGGTAGACCCCATCTCTAGGGCTTTCGCACGCAACGTATCAAAGTCTTCCCCCGTCGCTCCCGAGATGGCGGACACGTTGGACATCTGGGCGTCGAACTCCTTCGTGACGTTGACCGAGTTCTTGGCAAAGTCCACGATGGGGGTCGTGATGTTCCGCGTCAGCATATTGCCGATACCGGATATCTTGTCACCAAGCCCCTGGAGCGCATCACCTACCATCGAGAGCTGGACGAACGAGACGTTGGCCTCCTCCGTCTTGATGATCACGTTCCTAAGCGCATCCTCGGTGGCTGCTATCTGGTCTTCCAGCGCATCATATGCCTCCGTCCCGACACCGGAATCCGCGGAATCCTTGAGCCTCTCCTGCTCCGCCCGAAGGAGCTGTAACTTCTCCTTCGTGTTCGTCACCTGCTCCGAAAGTAGCTCGTGCTTCTGCGTCAGAAGCTCGGTGTTATATGGGTCAAAATGGAGTTTCTCATTGACTCCGGCAAGCTGTTCGCTTGTCTGGTTCAGTTTCGCATTCACAGCATCAAAGGCCTGCGTAAAGCTATCCTGCTTGGAAAGCTCCCCTTCCAATTCGGTAATCGTGGCCTTTGTCTGAACCATCTGTCCGGTCAAGGATTCCCACTGTTTGGTCAGTTTGGAGACGTCCCCGGAACCGGATGCCTCGGCTTCCGAAATCGCCTTCGCCACTTCGTCGGTCTGAACCTTCAGAGCCTTGAACTTATCGTTTGCAGTGTTCAAGGCGGAACCTAGCAGGTCGCTCTTCTGGGAAAGGAGTTCCATGTTCCCCGGATCAAGCTTGAGCAGGTTGTTGACGGACTGCAGCTTATCCATTGTCTGCTGCATATCCTCGTTAAGACCCTTTATGAAGCCGTCCCCAGCCGCCGTTGACATGCTGGCGTATTGGTCTTGAAACTTCTTCAGCTCAGCCGATGTCTCTATGACTTCCCTCTGGAGAGCCTCGTACTTGTCCGCCCCAAGCTCCCCGCTTTCGACCATGGCCTTGGCCTTTTCCTGGGCTTCCTCCAGTGCGGACAGCTTATCCTTGACGTTGGAAACTTGCTCACCCAGATACTTCTGCTTCTGCGCCAGAAGATCCGTATTCGTAGGATCCAGCTTCAGCAGCTTTTCCACGTCCCGAAGGGATGACTGGGTCTCATTTATCGATCCGTTTACCTTCTGTAACGCCTTCTCTAGGCCTGTAGCATCACCGCCAATCGTGATGCTTATACCCTTTATCCGTTTGTTACTTGCCATACATACCTAGCCCCCTTCGGACGTTAAAACCTATCGAAATCCTCCTGCGTCGCTATATAGTCGTACTTCAGGGAATCATTCCCCTTTTCCGTCCACATGTCCAATACGAGACCGACCGACAACAAATCAAGATCCGCGATGGACAACCCCGTCTCCAGACAACGCAGGAGGAAAAGTGGGGTGGTCATCTCCCTGTTTATTCGTCTGGCTTTTTTTTAGACTGAACCCCCGTGATCATGTTCGCGCCCCAAAGCTCGAGAATCTCACCAGCGGCTGCCAGGATGTCCGTCATCCCGAAGCCATCCAGCCATGCATCGAACTCCGGGATCCCCGGGTCAGCCTGTTTCGCCATCGTATATGCGATCTGGTTCATTGCGTCGGTACCGCTCCCGATCCCGGCAAGCTGGCTCTCGGTGCTCCCGTTTCCTGCCTTCTCCAACCCCTGGATGCTGATGATGTCGCGGAAAATATCCGTACCAAACAGCATCCTGTACATCCTCGGTGTTGCCGCCGTACACTTCATCCGCACGTCCACATCACCGATCCGAACGGTTCTTTCCATGTCTATCCTCCGTATTTAATAAAAAGGCACGGCGGAGAAAGCTCCGCTTCCCCTGCCGTGCCATTCTTTCTTTGTTCTGATGCTAAAGCGCTGGTCGGCCATTATCAGCCGCTAGTCACCTGGATTTCACCGTTACTGTCCACAGTGGGAACGTATACAGCCGTATACCAGGAATTGTACGTCTCGCTCGCCGTGTCATCCCCGGTACGAGCCTTGACGAGCTTGTCGCCCGGCCTCGGGTCAGCGGTGAGGTTTAGCGTCTCGGTCTGCGGAGAAATGGAATCCTCCTTGGTGGCACCTTCGGTGCTCGGCCTGGACACGGTACAGTAATACAACACATGGCGGATGGCCTTGACGTCTCCCTGGAACTGGAAGAGCAAAGCAAAATAGGAAGGCTCGGAACTCCCGGACTGCTCCACGATGACACCGTTAGAATCCTTGACCTCGCCAAGGTACTTAATACGGAACCAGTCAGGAACGAGAGCCATCTCGAGGCTCCCCGTGTAACCGTTGTTCGCGGTAGACCTGTAGTAAACGACATTGTCAGCATAGAACGGGCTGGTATCCCCTTCGGGATCAATCGAAAGATTGACCGCACCAGGCAACCTCTCGGGAGTGCCATAGGACACCGCCTGAGCTGCAGACACGGTGGCCTCGGCAACGTGCACGTCCTGTATGCCATATCGGATCTTATTCGATGTGCTAGGCATCTATCAATACCTCCATTTCGTATAAAACTAAATATAGGCCTTGTGCGCCAATCCAGGCCTCGTTCTTCCTGTAAAACATGCCATGGCTTCTGAGGACGTTTTCCACATTCGCCTCAATGGCGGGATCCTTCGAATCATCCACATAAAGCTCGAAGTCCAGCTTATACGGCTCCGCGTACACGACATTGTCGGCGCCAAATGGTGAGGTGCCCGGAAGCCGGAATATGAGGAACGGCGGTTTTGGAGATTCGCCTTCCGCAAAATGGTCATAGGCGGCAGGGAGTCCGCATTCCACGGCCATGTCGACTATCTCTTCATATCGCATCTCACTTACCCATCAATATTTTTTCAAGTTTCTCCATAAGCTCCGTCCTGGCAAGCTCGTCTGCCTTTTCCAGATGCGGGATGCCTTTCACCTGACCCACGGTCCTTCCAGTATGGACATCGGAACGCTTGCTATGCCCGCTTCCCGTCCGCCCCCCGGTCACTATCGCGTGACCATTTTCCAGAAGGTGCGTAAGCATGTACTGCGTCCTAGAATGAACGGCCACCTCGGTCTCGAGCGGCTCGTCCTCCGTGGCGGTAACTGTAAAGCTCCCGGCGTACTTCCCAGGCTTCCTGGTCTTGTACTTGCCGTACTTAAGCTCTTTGTCCGTAGGGACATGCTTCGGTGCCACCTGCTTGATGTACTTCTTTACATCCTTTCCAGTGGCAAGCACCGCATCCCGCATCTCCTTCCCAGTGATGACGGCGTACTCGTCCAACTGGGCTTTGATTGCCTTCGCCATATTCTCGACATCTACTTTCCCGCCGTTAGCCATCAGCTTTCTCCCCTTTTGTCTGGGCTTTGAACCTGACGGTACAACGGTTGTAGTTCATACGGTCGATGCTCAGGACGTTGTACACGAGACCCCTATAGACGATCCTGCAGGTGTTGGACTGCAGGTCTTCCAGTTCAGGACAATGTCGGCATTCGAAGACCACTGTGTCGGTAAACCGTACCACCTCGTCCCCGCCTTCGGACACCTCGTATGTCATGACGTGGGAAAAACAGGTAAACAGGTCTTCCCACCCGTTCGTATGTCTCGCGTACTTGTCCGTCCTGACGACGGGCACCTGGAGCGTTATTCTCTCGGAATACTTGCCAATCTTCACCTCAGAACACCCCTTCTCGAACGGAGAAGAGGAGATGCCGTAACGTAAGGGTGAGCGCGTGGTGGTCCGCTTCCTCCCGATGCTCATAAAGATAACCGAGAGTAAAGAGAACCGATACCCGGAGCAGGTTGCCCCAGTCTTCCACATCGGACGCGCTTCGCTCCTCACCACGGATGGTAATGGTATCTTCGTACCCATGGAAAGCCAATGCGTCCCATTCCGCCGCGCTAAGCCTCGCGACTTCCCGGCAAATCGCTTCCGCGGATTCTATGAGCGGCGTTATCACGGTGGTATCCTCATAGGTAGAATCCACCCTCAGATACGCCCTGGCATCCTCTAAACTCACAAGCGACATCACGGCACCTCCGTCACGCCAGGATCATCAACCAGAAACCTTGGTGCCAGCCATGGTCAGGAGCTGGATGGCCTCGGGCAGCACGAGCTTGCCGTCCACCCTCTGGGTGGTCAGGAAGGCCACCTGGTCGCTCATGGCGTACAGCTCGTTCAAACGCTTGAAGGTTCTGGACTGACGGTCAGCGATCCAGTAGTAGCTGAAGTCACCGTAGGCAAGAACTTCCTGCCCAGCAGCCACGGTAGGCATATACGCGGAAGTGATGACGCCGGAACCCAACAGGGTGGAAGGCTCACCTTCAACCAGAGAGTCTGCCCAAATGTACCTGTCGTTCTTGTCCTTGATGGTACGAAGTGCATACACAAGATCTTCGTTGCACAGCCACTTTGCCTTGGTCCTGTACGGGGCCTTCAGGGAGTACTTCAGATGGATGACCTCGTCCAGGGTCACTGCCGTCTCGGATGCAGCGGTCACTGCCCGGGTACCACCTGCGGTAGCATGAAGGATACCAGTAGGCTGCTTGATGCCCGTGCCGTTGATGAACGCGTTCTCCTCGGTGTTACCCATCACACGGCCAAAGCGCTCGGCGATGTAACCCGGAAGGTCAAAGAAGCTATCGTTCAGCAACTCGTTGGAGATACGGATAGCGGTACCCAGCTTGTGGGCGTTCAGCTGCACCTGGGAGAACTGGGTCGTAGTCTCGGTGATGGTCTGACCCTCGTCCAACCACATAGCGGTCATGGTGTCGTTGGCGACCGGGATCATGTGTGCACCGGACTGGGTGCGGATGGTACGTGCAAGGCCACGGAAGACGTTGTTTTCCTCCAGTGCCTGCACCAGGTTCCTGTCAAACTCATCCGGCACGAGGTACCCGCCGTCGGTATTCACGCCAACAGAAAGGGCGTTCATGATGTCCAGTGTGTTGCCCCTGCCACGGATGCTTGCCCAGAAGGCGTCCTTGTACTGGTTGGTCGCAGTCGGACTCTTTGCCGTATCCTTAGGCTCGCCAACACCCATAAGCGGAGGCGTACCCGCGGACTTGTTCATCTCGGCATCCAGCCGAGCCTGCTTCTCCTGAAGCTCGATATCCATGCTCAGGTTCTGGATATCGTTGTACATCTTGTCATAGGCTTCCCGCGCGTCGGCTGGAATCTGCCCGTTCTCATCGCGCTTGGAATCCAGGTAGTTCTTGCACTGCTCGTACAATTCAAACCTCTTTGCACGAAGTTCCTGAATCTTGCTCATGGCTTTTCCCCCTTTACCAATTTTTCAATACTTCCAGTTGCTTTAGCATCACGTCATACGTGGCAACCACGTCACATGTAGCACCATTCTGGCGCTTCTGCCCTGCCTGGTACTCGCTCCTGACGCTTGCCGCGATCCTGGACAGCTCCGTCCAGGCCTTCATCCCGGCCTTCCGCGAAGGTTTCTCTTCCTCATCAGGATCATCCTCTTCACCCGGATCATCCTTGTCAGGCTCTTCCCCTTCACCGGGTTCGTTGCCGTTCGGATCCTCATCGCCACCAGGCTCATTACCCTCATCGGGTTCCTCTTCCTTCGCGGAATCCTCGTCTTCGTCCTTATCATCCATGAAAAGGATCTTGTCGACGAACCCGTACTCCAAAGCAGCCTTGGCGTTCATCCAGGTGCCGTCACCGTCCATAAGCTTCGCGATCTTGTTCCTGGTCAGACCCGTCTTCCGCTGATAGGCGTTGATGATGCTTTCCTTCACCTCGTTCAGCACGGCGATGGTCTTCTCCAAATCGTTCACGTTCCCGACGGCCACGGTCATCGGATCATGGATCATAAGCATCGCGGTAGGACTCACCTCGATGCTATCACCTGCCATAGCCACGACCGAAGCAGCACTAGCAGCGATGGACGCGATCTTGACGGTAACCTTCCCCTTGTAGTCAAGGAGCATCGTATAGATTTCGGCGGCTGCGAACACATTTCCGCCGGGAGAATTGATCCAGACGGTGATGTCACCAGTACCAGATTCAAGCTGCTCCCTGAAATTATGGGGAGTTACTTCGTCACCCCAAAAGTCATCCTGGTCAATGGGGCCTTCCAAGAACAGGATCCGTTCCCCGGTCTCCTCATTCTTAATCCAGTCCCAAAACTGATGTTCAGGCCTGCTCATGACGTCTCACCTCCCTTTCTTTCAGAGTTCCTCTGACGTCCCGTCCGCTCGGACGTACCGCCGGAGTTACTGTTATTTTGCGACGCCTGTTTCTCACGCTCAGCCATGGCATTCTGCCCGTAGGCAAGCCCCGCATCTTCCACACGGACATACGAGCCGTTGATGAGGATGTCCTCACCGCCCTTGTCCGCCGGAACAGGGTTGAAGTCTTCCAGTTCCCGGATGTCGTTCATGGACATCCAGCCGTTCGAACGAGCGGTAGCATAACCGTTCATTCGGTTCTGGTAGTTCCCACGCTGGAGCGAGTTCAAGTTAAACTTGGCGTAATAGTTGTCACGCTCGGACTCGAGAAGGACGTCCTTCGCGATGGCATCCTGTATGCGTTCCGCCCATGGGCCAAGCGTATACGTGGCGAAGTCGATCCCCTGTTCCTCGATGCTGGCATAGGATGCCTTGTCCAGATACTGGACGAGGTGCGGGGGAACCCGGAAGATCCTACAGATTTCTTCCACCCCGAACTTCCGGCTTGCCAGGAACTGGCTGTCTTCCGGTGGAAGGGATATGTTCTGGTACTTCGCGCCATCTTCAAGGATGGCGACACCGTGCATCCCGCTGGTTCCGCCATAGGCGGCCTTCCAGCCCTTCCTAAGCCGTTCGAAATCTTTGACCGGATGGTCGAGCGTGATCACGCCTTTGAGCTGTCCGCCGTTCTGGAAGAACTCGCTTCCATAGGCATCGACAGCCAGGATGCTGCCCAGACCGTTCTTCTGCATGGCGATAGGCGAAAATCCTATCAGACCGTTGAAGCTCAGGCCTGGGATGTGGAGTATCTCGTCCCTTCGGTAATAGATGTCCTTACCATTCTCCCCCGGATGCTCGTCCGTGTAGGCATGGTACGTGTACACCAGATCGCCCTTAACCCTATCCACCTCCACCAGTTCCGGCAGCAGGGGATACAGGGAGAGAACCTCCCCCTTCTGGTTCCGCTCGATATAGGAATACGAGTTACCCCAAAGCAGGAGATGCGTCATCATGACTTCGATGAAGTTGAACTTCGTCATCTCCTTATTCGGCTGCCTGTTCAGTATCGGATACAAGGGATGTTCGAACGCCCGATAATGCGCACGACGTGGCATGTTCTCGCCATCGGCATCCTCGTACTTATACAGGTAAAGAGGCAGGGCAGCCATGGACTCAGCCAAAAGCCTCACACAGGCATATACAGTCGATATCTGCAGGGACGTCCTCTCGTCCACCCTCTGCCCGCTCAGCGCCTGGCCGAACGTAAACATGGACGCGGAATCCCTGACGTTGTTTGAAAACCGCCTTAACCCGCCCCATCCCCTGGCATTGGGTGATGCGCCCGGCAGGAGGCGGGAATCAATAAAGTCTTTCAGTCCCATCTTAAAACCCCCCGAACATCGGGCTAAAGCCCTTCTAGGCCGATACTACATCGTGTGAAATTTAAAAACATGGGGTTTTTGCACAAATTTTGCGATTTGTTAATAAATTACCAGCAGGTCGTGCTCATCGTACACACTGTGCGTACCTTCATGCCTTACGGCACGATCCAACGCCATGATCGCAGCGACCACGCCGTCTATCTTTTCCTTGGACTTGTTCTTGGACGGTTTGATGTTCCCAGCCGGATCCTTCTCCACAACCACGTTCTGGCACATCCACTTGAAAACGGGGTTCCCTCCGTACGTGATCTTCCCCTTCATCATCTGCTCGTAGAATTCCTTCGAAGGCGGGCTCATGGATTTCCATCCCTGCCTGACCTCTACCATCTCGATTCCCTCATCCATCAAGTTGGATGTCAGTTGTTGCGCATGCCATGGGTCATAGGCTATCTCCTTCACCCGATACTCCCGGCAGGCATCCAGGATCGCGTGCTCGATATACCCATAGTCGATGATGTTCCCAGGAGTGGCCTGCATGAAACCTTTGGCAATCCAGGTATCATATGGGAAAGACGTTCTCCTTACC
>Ga0326511_10005137_pt1 | contig 10365 bp, 14 predicted proteins | sample 0_2496_0518_D_FD_203701 | JGI IMG/M metagenome (GOLD analysis project Ga0326511, IMG submission 203701) | Bovine rumen microbial communities from UC Davis, California, United States - 0_2496_0518 | ecosystem: Host-associated > Mammals > Digestive system > Stomach > Rumen | place: USA... | reverse complement strand
TCGACAAATAGGATTTGCTCATTAAGGTTTCCATCTCATCACCTCCGTTCTCCGTGGTTTTTTGTCTTGACAATATACAAATATTTTTGTATGCTTATAGTGCCGAATGGCAAAGAAAGGAGTGGTCGTTTTGACCAAACTTTTGACTTTGCCTGCTCCCTTATCACAATAAGTACCGGCGCGGCGCTCCATTCCGATATGGTTTGCCGCCACTCCCCACCGAGGGATGCTTATCGTGAAGGTCCGGCGATCAGGCGTGCAGAATCACAACTGCAAAAGCGGACACATGCTCCATAGAAGCACTTGGTTGCGTCTGGTGCGGTTTCAAAACCTGCAAAGCATATAGGGTAAAAAAATGTGGCAAGAAAGGCGATTGAGACGCAACCTCATTCGGCCTTTTTTGTTTTTGTGAAAAAGTACAATCCGATGTCCGCCTGTTTGATATGCAGCGCATCGCAAATTCGGTCGATTTCCTGCGTGTTAAAAAAGGACCGCCCTTGTATTTTGTTGTTAAATGCATTTGCTGAGATCCCAATAACAAACGCAAGACGCCGTTGTGAAACGCATCTTATTTCCATCAAATTCAACAGACGGCTAAAATCATACATCCCCCATCACCTCCGTTCTTTTTTGCCGAGCACAATATGTGCTCTTATTGTGCAAAAAAAAGAATCCCGACGGATGTGTGATAGAAATTCGCAATTTTCTTTTTCACCTCGTCCCGCGGCACTCTTTCGTCGCGCTCATACATTGCATAAGCGGACTTCGTGATCCCGATCTCTCTTGCCACCTGTTCCTGCGTTTTCTCGCCTCTGAGTTCCCGCAGCTTTGCTCCAATTGACATTCTTGTCACCTCTTTTCGTGTGCACTATTTGTGTTCGTTTCAATAATACAGCAAAACCAGAGATTTGTCAAGGCATAAAATACACTAATAGTGCACAAATATCACGCCCACATTTTGTGCATAATATCGCTTGAATAAGCTGCACTTTTCGTGTACAATCAATAGCGGAGGCGATAATGATGAATAAATTTAGTATTAGATTGCGGGAGCTTCGTCTTCTTTTCGGCTATTCTCAAGCCGCGCTGGCCAAAAAAATCGGCGTTTCTAAATCGTCTGTCAACATGTATGAAAGAAATGAACGCGAACCCGGCATTGAAACATTGGAAGCGATTGCAGATACTTTTAACGTGGACCTTGATTACCTTCTCGGAAAATCTGACATAAAAAACAAATTCCCGATCACCGACATCGTTAATACTGTTTTGGACAAAGTACAAGTGCCCGTCCTCGGCTCCGTTCCCGCCGGGATCCCCATTGAGGCGATACAGGATATTCTGGACTACGAAGAGATCAGCGGCGAGCTGGCCCGCAGCGGCGAGTTTATCGCGCTGCGCATCAAGGGCGACAGCATGGAGCCGAAATTCTCCGAGGGCGACGTCGTGATCATCCGCAGACAGGAACAGGTGGAAAACGGCGAGATCGCCATTGTGATGGTCAACGGCAACGACGCCACCGTGAAGAAGTTTTATAAAACCGACGCCGGCGTCACGCTGATCGGAACAAACCCCAGCTTCACGCCGTTGACGTTCACGCCGGAGCAGGTGGAGACGCTGCCGGTCCGCGTGATCGGCAAGGTGGTCGAGCTCCGGGCGAAGTTTTAGGTTATAACGGTTAAACCATAAAAATATACGAAAGAAGGATTTTACAATGAAAGAACAAAGTTTTTACCCTCACAAGCTTGCGCTCTCCACCCTCTTCGCGCTGCTCGGCATTTTCGCCCCGGTGCTGGGCCTTATCTCTGCAATCGTCGGCAAACGCATGGCGAATGAGCTTCCGGAAGATTATTGCCCGGACGACACAAAAAGAGCGACCACGCTCTCCATGATTGCGATCGCCATAAATGCGCTTGAAATCTTCGTCCTCTTCGTCGTCGTCTTTGTCTGGATGACCGTCCGTTAAAAAAAAGCTCCTCCGGAGACGGAACCTCCGGAGGAGCAAGCCATATTCCCACGCAAACACTCGGGATCGGCACGTATTAATTATACGCCGATCCCTTGATAAAGTCAACCATTTTCAAGGAGGCGTATCTTTTTATGGCTGAAAAAATGAAGAAGCGCGCCGACGGACGCTATCAGGGAAAGCTCCAGATCGCGACCGTTGACGGAAAAACAAAGTACAAATACGTTTACGGGAAATCGCCAAAAGAAGTCCGCGACAAGCTGGCGGAGCTGCGCGTAGATCTCGGCGCAGGCGTAGATCTCGCCGCTGAGCGCCGCCTCTCATTTTGGATCGATCGCTGGCTCGCGCGGACAGAGCAGACGCAGGCGGAGCACTGGCACGCGCAGTGCGAGGCGCGGGCCACCTTCTGGCGGGATCGGCTCGGCGACAAGTACGTGGGGAAAATCACCACCGCCGACCTTGAGGACGTGCTCCTGCAGCTCGCCCGCTGCAACCCGCGAACCGGGAAGCCCTCCGCAAAAAAAACCATGATCGAATACCGTAACATTATCATGCGCGTTTATGCGTTTATCCTCCAGAACCGCGTGATCACGTTTGATCCGTCAAAATATTTGACGGTCCCAAAAGGCGGGAAGAAGACGCTGCGCAACGCCATCACCGACGCGCAGATCGCCGCGATCCGCAGCACGCCCCACGAGACGCAGCTGCTCTGCCTGATTATGATTTACACCGGCCTGCGCCTCGGGGAAGCCGTCGCACTGACTTGGAGCGACGTGGATCTGAACGACCGGACGATCACCGTGAACAAAGCCTACGATTTCCGCGGCTGCCGGATCAAAGAACCAAAAACTGCCGCCGGCGTCCGCACGGTGCCGATCCCCGAGATCCTCGCCGCCGCGCTGGAAGCCGCCCCGCGCTCCGCGCTGCTTGTATCTCCCTACCACGGGAAAATCTGGACGGACGGCGCCTGGGATTTTCAGTTGAAAAACTACAGCGCCGTTTTGGGATTCGACGTTAAAGCCCACAGCCTCCGGCACACCTATTGCACTATTTTATTTGAGGCCGGCGTGGACGTGCTCACCGCAAAGGAATTTATGGGACACTCCGATGTTTCCACCACGATGGGCATTTACACCCACCTGCGCGAGCAGAAAAAGATCAAATCCGCCGCCGCGTTGAATTCGTACCTCTCCGGCGCCGACGACACAAAAACCGCCTCCAAAAGCTGACACCATTTTTGACACCATGATTGACACCATTTTTTAACTAAACCGAGCTAAAACGAACTAAACCGAACAAAAACAAAAAAAAGCCCCCGCCGCCTTGTATATCAACGGTTCGCGTTGATTTACAAGGGACGAGGGCTTCTTCCTTCATGGCCCGCCCGGAGGGATTCGAACCCTCGCCGTATTATTGATATCAACGGCCCGCAGCCGTTTTGACACCGAGCTTGACGCCGAGCATTTTTTTTGTTTTATTCTTGTTTTTTTTGAAGATAATTGTTGACAAACCACCTTCATGGTGGTATAATAACATCAGAGAGGGACGAGAGCCCCGCAAAGAAAAGGAGATTGAAACCATGAAAGAGACCGTGAAATACGTCGTGATCGGCGGCCAGTATGAAAGCTATGACTACGGCACCACGGAGTCCCTGCATGCCGCAAAGCTGCTCGCCACTAAAAACACTGAGCACTGGGATAACTGGCAAGGCTGGCACACGCCCAAGATCTATAAACTGAGCGACTGCGAGATCGGCAACGGCCAGTTCTTCGGCGAGAACTATCATCCCATCACACCCTGCGAGTGCTGGGAAAAGCGCGATGGCAAATGGCGTCACTACGATGCATGGGGAGATGAGATCGCGTGAAACGGATCTGTAAATACTGCGGCGAGACCTACGACGGCGATTCGGGAGGCTCCTGCTGCCCGGCATGCGCTGCAAAACAAAGGGCAACCACGCTGCGGCCAAGAAAATGCAAAGAGTGCAGCGCTGTATTTCTCGGCGGTCCGCGGGCGTGGTATTGTCCAACATGCAGGGAAATCCGCACAAAAGAAGCAAACAGGCGCTATAAGCGCAAAGGAGCCAGCCGAAAGCTCGGAGAAACAGATCACTGCATTATATGCGGCGATCAATATACAGTAAAATCAGGGCGTCAGAAATACTGCCCAGCATGCGCGCCGGAAGCCGTACGAAAGATCGACAACGCCCAGAGCCGCGAATGGAACGCCAAAAACACAACGCCGGAAAAACGCAAAGCGGAAAGAAACGAAGCGGCAGCACAGATCCATTGCCTCTATTGCAATAAACTTTTCACGCCGCGAGGACCGGCACTCACATGCTCTCCGGAATGCAGAGAAAATCTAAAAAAAAGAAATATGTCAAAGTGGGAATCTGCGCACCGGAAACAGAGGAACGAATATCGGAAACAATTTAACGCGCGGCACATCGGCGATATTGACGTATGCGTAGATTGCGGAAAGCCTTATACTGTCGCAAACGGGCGTCAGAAAAGATGCCCGTCATGCTCGAAATACAGAAAGGAAGATTGAACTAATGAAACTGTATGAAATGACCAACGAAAAAAACACGGAAAGCGCGATTTACGGCAGAAGCTCGGTCTACGGCGAGGTTAAAATCAGCCGCACACCATTCGAAGGGGCAACGGAGATCGACGTGATCAGCGAGAGCGAGTTCCGCAATCAGCTGCAGGCGTATTTCGACGAGAATGATCTCTACTGGAGCGTAGATGGCTGCCTGAACGAATGGCTGCAGAATGGCGATGGCCCGTTTGAAACCGCAGACTCCGATTTTGACAAAACCTATTTTTCGGTGCCGTACTGCTCCAAGGAAGAGGAAATCCTAAGAAAATGCTTTTACGGCGATAACATCGTCGAGTACACGGAGATCCTATCTCGTGACGATGACGGCTTGCCGGACGATCTCGGGGATAGCTATTTCCGATTTGAATAAAACAAGGAGGAGAGAAAAAATGCCGATCAACTATCAAAACTTCCGCGCCCTCGTCCTCGACGCCGCCGACTGCAAAACAGAGGATCAGTACATCGCCGAGGCCGGCAGCTCCGTCTACGCCGATCTGGATGCGGACGAGATCCTCTCCCTGCTGCATCGGATCTGGATCTATCACACCGGCGGCCTCGGCGCCCTGCGGAAGGAGCTCGGCCTCTCCCGCATATCTCTCTCGCGGGCGTACGGGATTCCGATTCGAACGCTGGAAAACTGGGACGCCGGCGTCGCATTTCCTCAAAAATATGTATCCGATCCGATTGCCTACGCACTGCTCGCAGATTTCGCCGAAAAATAAAATAAGCGGGAGCCGCAAAAGCTCCCGCCTTTTTTATCCTTCTTTCGTCACAACGTCGAACCCGGCTTTTTTCAACTCCGCCGCGAACGCTTCGGCGTTCTTTTTTTCTTTAAACGCGCCGCACTGCACGCGGTAGATCTGCACGCCGTTGACAGTCTCTGTTTTGATCACCGTCAAAAAGCCCTTCCCGCGCGCCTTGGCCGCGTATGCATCGGCGTTCTTTTTTTCTGAGAACGCGCCGATCTGCACACGGTAGAGCATCTGAACCGGCGCCTGCGGCAGGTCCACAAATGCCAGCCCCGCGGCGTCGATGATCCGCGAAAACGCCGGATTGATGTAAAACGCCTCCTCCGGCTTGAGCTGCCGCCCGGTCGTGTGGTTAACCCACGCGCCGTTATTATTGAGCACCCATCCGGGATCCACAAAGCGCCCGGTCCCCACGGCGATGTGGAAATGATACCCGGTTGCCCGGCCGTCGTCGCCCTCGCGGAACATTTGCTGACCGCGCGTGAAGATCTGCCCCTCGCGGAGCTTGACGAGATCGTCGTCGTTCGGATGTGTGACAAGGATCGTCACGAAATCCGTCCCGCATGGCATTTTGACTTTTTCCAGCGATTCCAGCCAGATCGTGTTCGTCTTTTTGTCGTTGTTTACGCCGTAAATATGCGCGATCCGCATATTGTCGCAAGGGCAGAAAAACCATTCTCTGCCGCCGTCGGCGCAGGCCTCGTCGATCGGATAATCCGCCGGCGCGCCGCCGGAATGCGCAGCGTGAGACGTTTCGCCCGTATATGTTTGCTTGATTTTGAGATTTTTAACAGGGTACGTGAGATAGTTCTCGCCGGCATCCGGCTCCGTTTTCTGCTCGCCTGCAAGCCGCCGGTTGACTTCGTTCTGGATCTCCGTGAATTTCCCTTCCAGATACGCGCCGGGGCACGCTGTGGCCGCGAACCACTTATGCATCGTCATGTTGCCGGAGGTGTCGCCGGTATAGCGCAGCTGCTCAATGCCGTTGCGCCGGCATATGTCTGTCACGAGATCCAGTAATGCATTATAGGCTTTCGACGTGCAGGCATACGGCGGCTTGTCGTCGGTCGCCACCTCGATCGTGATCGCCCGGTGGTCGTTGCTGCCTGAGCAGCTGCACCAGCTCCGGTCTGCCTCGTCCACCGAGATCGCGATATCCCCGTCGTAGCCGACGCAGTAGTTGGCGCTGACGTCCTTGTTGACGGTTGCAAAATAATCGGCGCAGGCGCGGCCGGTCATCTGCCCCGCCATGCAGTGGATCGTGATGGTGTCGATCTTGTGCTTTCTCGGACTGTTTTTGTGTTTCGTAATGCGGCGATAAGTCGCAAGCGGACTATTGCTCATCGTCGTCCTCTCCTTTTCCGTCTCCCATCACATCAAAATTCCCGATGTCGATCTCTTCCACGACCTCGACCTTTTCTTCATTCATCGGTTTCAGCCTCCGATCCGTCTATAATCACGCCCACACCGCCGGAATCGGCGAGGCCCTCCCCGATCATGTAGCCGATCAGGCTCGCGCCCGCCATGATCAGTGCCGTCACCGTCTGCGCCGTTTCGGCGTCTTTTCCCAGCGCTACGATCAGCATGCTGACAAACCCCGCGACCGCGGCCCAGAATTTGCGGCTCGTGAGTTTGCGTTTCCAGTCGATTTTCATTTTTTAATCCTCCTTATTGAATCGTTGTGATCTCAAACGGGTGTTTATAGGCCTGCACCGCGCATTTTGCCGCCAGCAGCACGTTGGCGTCGCTGAGGCCCTGGCTTGCGCCGTGCATCGTCTTAGTAAAAATATTATACGCGGCGAGCCAGGCGTCGGTTGGCCGCACCTGCGAGCCGAAAACCTTCTGCTTGCCTCCGATGATTTCAAGAAGCTTCAGCGCCGCCGCATAGGCCGGAATCAGCGTCGAGATCCCGTTTTGCAGGTGCCCGACGTCATCGTGGCAGAGATAGCCGAGGTCGCCGACCGCCTTGAAAACGCTCAGCTGGCGCGCGTTCTGCACCGCTGCGCCGCAGGGAAGGACGTCCAGCACGATGTTGCCGTCCGCAAGCAGCGCGCTCGCCCGTTCTGCGTAACTCAAAAACCGGCGATCCGATTCCGCCTCGCCGATCGGAGGATCGTCCGGATTATTCGGATCGTTTTTACAGTTCGCACCCTTACTGTGATTATTGTTAAAAAGATATGCGAGAGGGTAGTCGACGTAGTCCGTGATCTTATTCGCCAGCGTTTCCAGCCCCACGGGATTGCCGGCTTGAAAAACGACGTAATCCCAGTTTACGCTGTCGAGCGCGTTCTGCGCCGTGAACGTGTCGATTGCGTTTGTCCATTTCGCGCCGTCACAGTAAGAAAATGCAGAATATGGCGTTTGATTGTTAAAATGATCAATGTGATCCTGAATCGTTGCGCCGCTGTAATAAAGGATCCCCATTTCTACGATCACTCCGTATTCCGAGAGCAGCGCCGGAACCATTCCGAGATCCGAATAAGAAAACGAGTTGCCGAAAACAAGGATCCGGATCCTTGCGCCGCCGCTTTCAATCGCGTCGCCCACGGCTTTCGCGTCCGCGGGACGCCCCTCGATCCTCAGCGTCTTGTCCGTCGGCTGGCTTGTTAAATTCCAGCTGATCGTGGCCGGATCCCCAATCAATGTGTATCCTGTCCATATTCTTGTCATTGCGAGCTCCGACAACGTGTACCTGAAGAAATATGCGCCGGGCGTGCCGAAAAGCTCTTTTTTTAAAATGTACGAAACAGAATCGCTTATTTTGTCTGCGTGCGGGAAATCCTCCTCCACCAGCGTTTTGAAGACCGCGCCGGACATCGTTGTGATGGACCACGGCGGCATCTCCACCAGCGACGCCAGTGCGCCGGAATACCACGTCAGAACGCGCGGCGTATTTTTCGTTTTATCGCGCCCGGCGTAGATCAGCTCGTCGATCAGCGTGCCCACCGCCAGCGCGTCCGCCGGCCGCCCGTCGATCGACAGCGTTTTATCGGTCGGCTGCCTTGTCATGATCCACGTGATTTCCGCAGGTTTCCCCACGAGCGTGACACCGGTCCAGACTTTCGTGTTCCCGAGCGACGACAGCGTATAGCGATAAAAACAATATCCTGGCACACCATACTGTTCTTTTAGTAAAATACAGGAATTCGCGTCGTTCAGTTCCTCCGGATTCACAAAATTCGTCACCAGCGCCTTGAAGGCTGCGCCGGTCATCGTCGTGATGGACCACGGCGGCATCTCCTGCAGCGACGAAATGGCCGCCGCACCGGAAAACCACGTCAGCACGTGCGGCGTGTTTTTGGTTTTGTCGCGCCCCGCGTAGATCGCGTCCCCCACGGTTTTCGCGCGTGCCGCGGCGTTGACGCTCGTGTCCGTCAGATCCGACGTCACGGTCAACAGCTGCGCGTTGATCGCCGCCTCCAGCGCCCGCGCGATCTCCACAAGGCTGCCGCGGACTTCTTCGCCCAGCTCCGCCGTTAAAAAATTCTCAATGATTGCCGAAAAATCAACGCTCATAAAATCTCGCCCTCCTTATGTATTCACGTCCCAGTCTTTTACCTGATCCGCGATCTGGTCAATAAAACTGTTTCCGTTGAGCGCCTTGTACGCCTCATATGTTTTTTGAAAATTCTCCATTTCATATTGCCGCAGGGCGCCCTCGTCCTTGTGTTTGTAGTAGGTATTCATCATCTGGTTGCGCAGGAGGCTGCGCAGCCCCTCCACGATGTTCGCGGCCCAGCTGCGCACCTTCCATACGATCACCAGCGCCGCCGCAACGCCGGTGATGATGCCGGCTATCTGCAAAACGCTCATCAGTTTTGCCCCCTCAAAATAATTGATAATGTAACCGACGCCACCGCCGCCGCCGCGATCACCTGCACCTGCAGGGCGTTCGCCGCCGTTTGCACTGCCGCCGCCGCAAAAGCGCCGGAGCTGTCGCTCACCGTGGCTGTCACCGCCGTGGCTGTGTTTGCCGTCGAAAACGGTAGCGCCACCGCGCCGCTCATAATCACGAGGCCGCCGCCGTAGGCGGAAGCCGCCCCCAGCGTCACCGCCACTTTTCCCGCCGCGTCCAGCGTACCGCTGTTCCAGATCCGCCACCGCCAGCCTGATGATGAGCCGAACGACGTCACATAGTCGCCGTATTTTGTCTCAGCTTGCGCGATCTGCTGCGCCACGCTCTCCGGCGTCGCCGCGCTGTCCGCCTTCGCCGCCGCGTGTGCCGCCGCGCCTGCCGTCTGCGTCTGGATCTGCGTCAGCGTTTGAAATTCCTGCGAAAACGTATAGCGTCCGCTGCCGGGATTGATCAGGTCCACGCTGATCCGGCTGATCGGAAGCAGCTGCACCGCGCCGGCGCGTTTCGGCTGCACGGGATTTTTATGCCCCAGCCGCAGCCGCGCCACGTCCCATCCGGCGTCGGCAAGGTCCACCGCCGAGGCCTCAATGCTCGCTGCGATCTGCCCGGCTTTTTCGAGCTCCTCCTGTCCGGCGCTTTTCAGCTCGGTCGCGTCCTCGATCTCGTTGAAGTCGATCTTTTTCACGATCAGACCGCGCTCTGCCGCCGCCGCCGCGTCGATCAGGACGTCCGAGCCGCCGTTCACGCTCTTGATCGTGAGCTTTCCGTTTTCGCCGTCGCTTTTCCCCAGCGGCAAAACCGCCGTGAATGTGTCAGCCGCGCTGTCGCCGCGCTTATAATCCGTGAGGTTCACGCCGTAGGCGATCGGCTGGCTGTCCTCCGGCCCGCTTTCTTTTGTCCACGTGATCACGTTCTCGCCGTTTTGCCGCGTCACAAAAACGTAACCCCCCACGGCCTTAAGCAGGTCGTTGTCAACCGCCGACAAAATATCGCCGTAGTCTTTGGCCTCAATATCCAGCGACTGCGCGTCCACCGTGCCCACAGAAAACGGGACGAAGGAAACGCCCGCCGCACTGCGCTGCGCGTTATATGTGTTGACTGCCATTTGCAGCCACCCGCGCACGGTGCCGCCGTAGGTTTCCGCCGTATAGGGCCGGAGCTGCTCGTCCCGCAGCCGCCCTTTGAGCCCCTCGGTC
>Ga0326511_10005136_pt1 | contig 10368 bp, 9 predicted proteins | sample 0_2496_0518_D_FD_203701 | JGI IMG/M metagenome (GOLD analysis project Ga0326511, IMG submission 203701) | Bovine rumen microbial communities from UC Davis, California, United States - 0_2496_0518 | ecosystem: Host-associated > Mammals > Digestive system > Stomach > Rumen | place: USA: California... | reverse complement strand
CTTCATGGTATTCATGGAGACAGACAGAGCTAAGAACACCGCAGACAGGCTCAGAGATACGCCAAGAACCTTATGCAGTGGAAGCTTAGCCAGGATAAATATAGCTACGGACAAGGTACGAATGGCCGCAGACATAGCCTTGAACGCACTACCATCAGACTCACCAGCTATTCTAGACGCTGCTGCCATAGAGAACATAAACGTCAGAACTGCTGCGCCACCCTTGATAAGCGTAGTAAACTTCATAGAAGCAAAGGCTTTGATAGCTGGAATCAGAATTAATATTGAACCGGCAAGTCCAATAAATCCTTCACCCTTAGCGTCCCCAGCGATCTTCATTGCCGCTGCCATAGCTATTACGAAGTAGCCAACTGCCAAACCGCCTTTAATAAGTGTTGAGACTTTCATCTTGGCCAGCACTCGAACTGCCACGGCCAGCATTAACACACCAGCTGCTAGTCCTGCAAATGCCGCTCCAACGCCATCGTCTACTTCGCCAACCGATTTGATACCGGCTACTAATATAACGATGGCTCCGATGATAGCCATAACGCCTTTTGTGAATCCTACAGGATCCTTCATCAATTCGCCAAACGTCTTAATAGCTGCACCGACTAACAGCAAACTGGCAGATATACCTAAGAAGGCTATGCCTATACCCTTAAGCTTGTCGTCCTCAACGTTCATCTTAGACAACAGAACCACAGTACCGAATAGAGCTGCGAATGCGACACCGACAGTAATAGCACATTTAAGGAACTGATCGGCAGGAATCTGAGCAAGAAGCCAAATAGCACCAGCAATCAACGCCACAGCTGCGCCAATTTTAAGGAATCCGTCGAACTTCTCTTTTGCTGTTACTGCTGCCTTACCGCCATTCTTCAGGAAAGTAGATAATGAGCCAAGAGCCTTGGACGCATTCTTACCTACTTTGGACCATCTGAGTACGAAAGCTGCAACGGCTGCAATCAATGCCGTAATAGCTCCGCCACGGAAATCGATCTTCTTGATCTTCTCAACGACGTTAGATATGAAGTCTTGAACCGTAGAGCCAGCGTCCATCGTAGTGGACTTGAACAGAGCAAAATATTCTTTAATACTCTGAACGAACTGTCCGAACTTAGTAGAAGGATCAATGTTTGCAAATCCGCTGATCGTTTCACCGAGATTCTTGAAGAAATCCCTAATCCAGGCAGATACATTATTTCTAAGTTCCGAACCGAACAGTCTAGCCGAAGCCACAAAGTCAGCCAAACTCTGAGACATTTCTCCAAGAGACGGGAGCTTACCCTGCTTAATACTCTTAAAGAAATTATCAACGATTGTGGGCAGATCCTTCAGAACCTGCTTAAATTTCTCAAGCGTATCACCAGCTTCTTCGACCAAACCAGACTTCTTAAATACATCGAAAGCCTGTCTAGCTAAAGAGTCAAGCGATTTAAGCGCTGCAAGAAACCATTTAAATACAACCTGGAATGTACCGCCAATTACGCTGGAAATAGTGTCGATCGTGCTGCTTACCTGTTGAATAATAGCCGCAAAGTCAACACCAGATTCCTCTGCACCACTGGTCATGGCCTTCCAGAATTCGGTTAATTTTGTCTTGGCTTCTTCGAATTTGCCACTAATATACTGAACCACAGCGAGCTCAGAAAGCGCAGTCTTCAGTCTCTGAGCATTATCGACGATCTTAGTGATAGCTGTAGCAAGTGTGTTAAATGCTATAAGCAGCGCTCCACCTACAACGGTTCCTAATGTTGTGAAGACTTTATTTATGGTATTCAAGCCGTCTGTCTTAGCAAATTCTTTGACACTATTTGCCGTATTGACGACCGCATCTCTTATTTTCTCATAACCAGCTTTAATCTTGTCAAGCAAATTAATGATCGGATCCAGATTTAGAGCGTTATCTCCAAAGGCAGTTACTCCCGCAATAAGTTCAACGATTTTAGCCTTAATACCTTCAATAGCTTCAGTAAACGAGGAGAACTGAATAACCCAAGTGTTGAATCTGTACATGTACATTCCAACAGATCCGAGGGCATCCAGGATCATTCCAAAGAACGCTGCAACTGGATGAATGCCACCGCTTAGTTCTTTAAATTTATCAACAGCTTTGGAGACAACCGCAACGGCCAATTTAGCGGCTGACGTAACGCCCATAACAACATAAGCCAGATTCTCAACAATACTGCTATGCTTAACAATCTGGACGTTAGATTTCCCCAAAGCAGAAGCGAACATTGTTTGAGCTGCTGCTTGAGCGTCTATAGTTTCCGCGTTTTTCTCTCCAACGGCCTCGTTATCGGACATTACCGTCTCATAACGTTTCTCACAGCCAAGGAGTTCGTTCACTGCATTTTGAAGGTTTTCGAACGCATAGCCAGCTTCATGAAGTCTGTCGATTCGTTCCTGCCCGTTACCCCAGTCTCCACGAATAATTTGCTGGACGATCTCGTTGAATTTCTCTGCTCGATCGCTTACTTCTTCGACTTCATGCTTAACTTCGCCAATCTTCTTAGCCAACTCAGCTGCCTGGTTGACGGGGGGAGCGATTAAGTCTGTAAACTCTTTAAAACCATGGGAGATACCGGCCATAGTCTTCGGAACAATCGGAGGTATCAGCTTCTGAAAGAGCTCTCCGATAGGTTCCACAAAAGCTTTTGCGGTTCTCCACAGATTGGCAAAGCCCTTGATCAGGTCATCTCTGCCGCCCATTTCCTTCCAGGCTTTAAGAGCGTTGTTACGAAGTTCTGCAACTTTCTGAATTACAGCGTCAACTTCTTTGTAAATACCAGTCCACAGTTCGGTAGCTTCATTGTAATCACCGAAAATATACTGCCAAGACGTCATCCATCCAGAACCCATAGATTCCTTCAAGGTATCGATCAACTTGGAGAACGTAGTGACCTTAGTGGCCGCGTCGATAGCAGACCGTCCAAGAGCCGTGTTCTCGTCGGTATACTTAGCCAAAGTCTTTGTCAGAACCTCAGAGGTCATCCACTGATGCGCCAAAGATTCATTAAACCCTTCTGTGGCATTGAACGCATCAGAAATTTTGCCCTGCATATTAGTGGTCGTCGAGACGTACTTGTCGCCTTCTTTTCTCAAGACATGAAGCTCTTCGGCAGTCTTGATCAATTCTTCTTTGAACGCGATCGTATCCATATGCGCGGTCTGAATTGACTTCCAGTCGGCCAGCTTAACCGAACCCGAACCCAGAGCCTGGCCAAAGTTGAGCATAGCTATGGAAGCGTCGTTAGCGTTAGCACCGGCCAAGGCAGCGACGTTAGCTACACCTTGGATAGCTTTAACAGCGGATTCCAGATCAACACCGGCGTTGGTGAATTTACCGATGTTAGATGTCATATCTGAGAAGCTGTAAATAGTCTTATCAGAATATGCGTTCAGCTCGTTTAGCTTCTCGTTTACCATGTCCAGAGTAACAGGTAAGCCGTTAGCATCTTTAGCCGAATTTAAGATGGTCTTGATGGAATCAGTGTTAAGTTCGAACTCTTTCCAACCATCTTTAGGGGCCATAGTGATCGCATTAACAACCTGATGGCCAAAATCCATAGCAGCGTTAGTTAATCGCTGCAGTACGGTCATGCCCACTATGCCAAGATTTGAGAATCTGCTAGAAAGAGCATCGACACTCGCCGCCAAACTCGCAACGTCGACGTTACGGACTCCTTTGGCGAGATTGTCCATTCCCTTGCCGGCATCTTCCATCTTTGCCGACTCTCTTAACTTAGAAAGAGAGTTCAGGGTGTTAGCGACGCGGTTCTCGAAGTCGGCGTTATCAAACCGCATCTCTACTATTCGTTGATCAACTGTCTGATTATTGCTCATCGCCCTGTCACCTCCTTCCACAGTTCGTTAGCCAGTTCGTCAAATACCGGACGAATAGCCGGTTTTATGTAATCGCGTCCTTTAACGTATCCTCCAGTTCCAGTGCCGTGACCGTACTGAAGGATTAACGCTATCGGAACGCCATTGTTTACGTTTGAATTGGTCCATGTGATCGTAGCGGTATCTGAAGTTCTAGTAATCACATAGCCCCAACTAGCTGCAGTTTTTCCAGTATCAACCGGAGTTGCTGCAGACAAAGCATCGACACCCATTTGAGCGTAGCGCTCCAGAATTGTTGATAAATCCTGTTTAAGCAATCTTCTGAGAAACGTATCTGTCTTCTTCAGATCGCCATGGTGTTTGAAAGAAATTATTGATGCCATGTGATCATCCTCTAGTGTGCAGTTTAGCTCTGCGTTGTGCGTTAAGTGCTGCCCTTCTTTGATCCATGGCTTGACGGTCCTTCTTAGACATGGTTGACGCCTTTCGGACACAGATCTTTATCAGCATTAAAAGTCGATTGATATGCCACTTCTCGCATTCGAATGGAATACCGTACTGAATCATCCAGTAATAAATAAGCTCGGACGAAATACGCTCACCACGGCCTTGATTAGGCGGATCATAGACGTAAGATGCCGTCATAGGATCGTCCATATACGCAAGAATGTCATTCATGTTCTTTTCCGACAAAGCGTAGTAAGCAGTCTCAGGAACAGAGTTAATTGTCATACACCTGATGTAGTCGAGGAGCTCAAGTCCAGTCTTGTTTTTCTCCTCGAGCCACATCTTATGGTGTTTTGACTCCCATTTTGAAACTGAGATGAGTGAGTGTTCGATGATCAGCTTACATGGCTTGACCTCTATGAACATGCGACTTTTCTCATCGAATAGTTCTGTGCCTTCAACGAAAATTGTCTTAGGCATGGTCTACCTTCCTTAGTTCGGTGTGATCACTCCAACGACAGGTGCTTTTCCAGGCTGCGCAGATACTGCTGTTGCGGGCGCCTTAGGAACGATACCCTGCATGAAAGCTGCTGCGGCTTCGCTAGATCCGATCAGTTCCATAATCAGGTTGCTGTATGCAGGACACTGAGTGAATTTGCGAGTAGCTTCCGGTGTCTTCTCGAAGTATTTACCGTCAAGGGACTTGATACCGTAGGACATCTGCACGATCCTCTCGAAGTACTCCCAAAGAGTGGGCATGTCCTGGGTAGCAATGATTCTCTGAATGAGCGCCTCCAAACCGCCTTCAGTAGTGAAGTTCAAGCGGGTCAGTTCGGCTTCTGTGAGATCGAAGTAGAAATCCTCTTCGCGCTCGTTACCGTTGTAATCTGTGAACTTGATTGTCTTCTTAAGCATTGTTATCTCCTTTAAAAATTGAAAAAAGGCCCTAGCGTTATGCCAGAGCCTTAAAATATGATCAGGACCACTTACCAGTCTCGCTGTTGTAGGTAAGTCCGAGAGTCGTAAGGACGACATCCGGAGTAGGAAGCTGAGCAACTGCAGACTCTGCTTCTCCACCATAGAGAAGAGTCTCAAGCGCTGTAAGAGCCGTGCTGTCGACCTTAGTGGAATCGATGCAGATGTAAGCTGTGTTCTTGTAACCCTGGATCGCCATGGGGGTTGTGGTCAGCTCGAACGAGAATGCACCTGCCTCAGGGCTGTCGTTAACAGTGCTGTAGGATCTGTCAGACGGAGAAGCGGTTGCATTATAGATCAGATGCAGTTTGTAACCATAGTCGTTACCCTGCGTATCGTTACCGATGATGGTTCTGTAAGAGAGACCGAACATCTTTCTGGTCTGCTGTCCAACAGTAATGCCAGTGCCGGGTGTTCCTTCGCCGTTGCACTCTGCGAATTCATCAGGATAGGTGTAGCACTCGATAGTGGCACCGAATTCCTCTGCAGATCTCAGATCCAGGTACTTAATGTTATCAGCATAGATCGGGTTGGAATCCGCACCGGAGGGAGCCTCGTTGATAGAGCTCACACCGTTCCATGCGTAACCGCTGGTGTATGCATTGTTTGCGTCAAGTTTGTAAAGAACTACGTGATCGACACCTGTCTCATAAAGGCGATGACCAATAGCATCCCATACAAGTTTAGCCATAGTAATACCTCCTTAGGTATAAATCGTGAAATTTGAATGGTGCAAATTGTCTGACGTAAACGGCGCGTTCTCTCTGCCGTTCTCAAAGTTGTCGAGAAAGGTGTCAAACAATTCGAAGTCGGGATCTTTTGATATGATCTGGACATCGTATGGATACCACTTGATGTAACGAACATTGTCAGCTCTGCGGTTATCCAATTCGAGTCTTTTATAGATGATGCACGGATACTCTAGATGAACGTTGGAAGGCGGATCGTGATAGACGTGCCTAGAGCCAAGAATCGTACAGAGTTTTTCATGAAGTGCTAAGCGGTTCCTTTGACGCATTGTACAGCCCTCCTATCTCCATAACGATTCTTGGTGGTCTAAGCGTAACAGTATTAACAGACCACAGTTGTCCCATCCATTTGACGTATCGGATGTGCGTAAAGTTTATTACAGCAAAAGGATCCGAGATGATTTCCAACTGGTTATTAACTCGTTTGTCGTCAATAAGCTTGTTGCCAGTCAACCATTTGGATTCGATGCGCTTCCACTCGCCCATGTAAGGTTTAGTAACCTCATACTCTTTCCAATTTCCAGGTGCATCCGGGTCTTCATGCTGCAAGACAAACGTAACCTCGTCGTAGTATTTCATTTCGGATCCTTTTCACTACCATTTTGAACTTATCAAGCAGTCTGCTTAGTAAGTCTGATCGCGCTGAAAGGCTTGGTCAGAGCACCGGAGCAACGAGTTTCGATCAGGTACTTCATCTGGTTGACATCGATGTCGAAGTCGTCGAACATAGCGACAGCGCCACCCTTGTCAGCACCATAGCTGTAATCTGCGGGATTGACGATCAGGCCGAGAAGCTCAACGCCGGTCTCCTGGTCACCATCAGTGGTGTCAACGTGGAAGCCTTCCATAACTTCTACAGTAACGATCCTGCTGACACGAAGTCTAGTTGCAAGATTCGCCTCGGACTCATACAGGAAGTGCCCGATACCATCTTCGATCAGGAGCATAGCGGTAAGAACGTCTTCAGTGGTGAAGAGGATCGGATTACCGGAACCCTTGTAGTTCTTACGAGCCTTGATCGCTGCAACAATGAAGTTCTTAGCCATCTCCTGCTCGTTGTGACCGGGATCAACGGTCGCACGAATAGTGAACAGCGGAACATCGGTTGCGATAGGTCTGATGTGATCCTCAGAGATCTTGTCATCATCGGAAGGAAGTCTGCCGTCTCCGATAAGACCTGCTCTTGCGATTTCCTCATCCAGCTGGCCTCTCATCTCGCCCTTGATCCAAGCGATAACGTCGAAGTCAACGATGTCGATAGTGTCATCTCTATCCATCTTCTGTTTCTTGTAGATGGTCTGAGGATCGGTAGTTCTCTTCAGAAGGCTGAAGACCTGCTCTTTCTTCTGGCGGCCTTTGATGTAACCTCTCGCCCTTGCTGCATCCTCAGTCAGATCTGCGAACTGAGACTTGATGCGGGAGAAAGGAAGGTGGTGAGCTCCGTTAAGGAAGATCGATACCCAACCTGTGTCTCTCTTGATCCACTCGGGAGGAGTGTTGAGGGACTTGTACTCCGGGAAGAGCATGTCGGGATCACGGAAACCGTAAGTCTGATTAGCGGTTGCCTGGGAAGGGCCGGTCATGCCATCCATAGGAACGGTAATGCCGTGAGAGAGTTCGCCGCTCTCGATCATGTCTTTAACTGCCTGTCTGTAAGATCCAACTTTCCTAGCTGCGGAGTGGACCAGTTCCATGTTTACCGGTTCTGCGCCAGTGTAAACGCCTGCGCTTGCGGAATCGAATACGTTATGCTTCATATCACTTCCTCCTTCGGAATCTTCGTTGTCGTCATCATCCTCGTCATCGTCATCTGCGCCAGCACCTTCTGCCGCCATGCCAACGAGTGCATAGAGAGCCTGCTTCTGCTCTTCGTTCATTGTGTCGACGATCTCGCCGATGGTCTTTCCAGACTCTTCTTTCTTAGCTTCATCTGCCATAGGTTTCTTCTCCTCTTTAGCTTCCTCATCGGAGTGACAGAGCTCGATCGGCTGATCTGCGAAGATCTCTGCTGCGAACAGTCCGTCTTCATCTCCATGTGAAAGTACTTCCTCGATGTATGCACCAGGGTTCGCTCCAGCAAGCACCAGACTCACTTCGCGGATGATACCGTGCATAACGTTTGCGCCACTCTGCTTAAGGTTATTGGCATAGATAGACAGAGATACTACATCTCCGTGCTTCACGCATTCTTTGCCATACTGGCCCTGCTCAGTACTATTGAAGGCACAATGAGCAATGACGCCCTCAGGATCGTTAGTCAGGTCGGCGTAACCAAGCACATTTGAAACGTCATTGTGCTGATGATTCCAAACAAGTGGAACACGCTTACCGTCACAATCCTTGAAAGCGTCATGTCTAATGATTCTTCCATCGGTACACTGCAAGTCATTACGAGTGGCCCAGCCTACAAAATCGTATTTTCTTGCCATTTTGAAGTTCTCCTCTATTTAGTTTTTACTTAGCCGGGCTACTGGCATGTGCATCTACAAAAGCTTTGCCGTTAGAGCCGGTCTGCGGACTTGCCCCATGTTGCTGCATCTCGTCGGGCGACTGGTTAAGGTTAGCGTTGACGAGTTGGTCTGCCTTAGGATCATCCGAAGGCTTCCAGCCAATGACCGATCTGATCTCGTTGGAAGATGCGATCTCGTTTCTTGTAAACTTGTCAGCAAGCTCAGCAAGATCCTTAACAGGAATGAGCTTGAAGGCATCACGATAGAAACGGATAGCCTGTCCCTGAGAACGTCCGGTTGGAGTCAGGAATTTTCGCTGCATTTCAAGCGCCATAGCAGACAAGATAGGTTCGATGATGTTGTTGTAATAGTTGATCATCGTTGTTTCATCTGCTGTGCCGTTGAGAATAGCGTCAGTAATACCAAGCTGCGCATAGAGCATTGCCTGTAATTCCTTGACCTCGGCCCATATGTTGTTTTCGATTGGCCTGTTTAGCTGAGTGATCTTCTCGGTACCATCTGTGTACGCGATACCGTATTTAGAACCGGCTAGCTGCATCTCAATATCTTTCCGACGCATGTTAGCCTGCTCTCTTCGAGCTTGAGATTTGATTACATAGGGAAGCTGAATAATTAGATCTAACTTTCCGGACGAAGCCTGTTCATCGACATAGTCCAGAAGATTTAGTTTTCTGATAAGACGCTGCAGGGTCGAGTTCGGCTCGTTCATAACCGAGTAGAAAGGATTCTCGACGATAGCACACATTTGCTTAGCTAAGATCAGGTCTCTTTGCTGGCCTGTGTCTTCGTCATATACCCTGACGCGAATGTGGTGCGGAAACCACTCTAGAATCTTACCGGTCCTTAGAGTAACAATGTCGTAAGAAGAGGTAACATTCGGATTAACGGTCGTCACAACCGGAACGAGAGCTACAACTCCTTCGTCAAACATCGAATGAATTGCATCCTGTATGAACGATCGACCTGTCTGATCCAGATTCGCACTAAGCGTGAGACATGAGTTAAGCCCGGTCTTCATGACGTCTTTATATCTGCCATTTTCGTCGAGTCTTACATGCTCCATGTTTACTGCGGCTGCATCGACGGCGATTCGGTTGAATACAGTCGTTACAATTGAACGTTCATTTCCGCTTCTAATCCTTAGGCGATCCGGTCTGTACGAATAACCAGATCCGTATTCTCTAAACGTAGGATCGCGTGGATTTCTGAATGCATTCCAGGCGTGCTGGAAGCGTTGAACTATTGTTGGCATAAGAAGTTACCTCTTGCGTTTATCTATAAGTAGCCGCGTACATAGCTCTGGAGTTAGCTCGAACCTGTCTTACAAGCTCTTTTCCGATCTCCTGATTCTGTTTAGACATTGTCAGACCGGCTTTCTTGTACTCTTTAGTCATGCGGTCGTACCACTTCTTACCTTTAGCAGCAACTTTATTTGCCTTGAATTGTGCCTTGGAAGCCTTCTTAAAGGCCCGTTTAGCAGACCTTTGCGATGACAAAAATGAATTAGCTTTACGTTCGGCTTTGTCAAACTTGCGATCGGCTTTAGTCTGTTTTTTCTCGTATTTGGTATTTATCTTCTGAAGCTTCTTAGTGGCTTTGGCGTCAATCTTAGCCAGCACCGCTTTCTTCTTCTCAGCGTCACCGGAAGATTCGTATTTACGAGCTTTATGAACGCCCCATTTCATTCCGATGACACCAAAGTGGTAAAGCTCATCTGAATATGTGTACCATCTGTTGTAAGCCATTACTCAAATGCATCCTTGTTCAACTTGTATGCTATGAAAGCGTCCATCATAGCTGCGACATTATCGATTTTGTCTTCACGCCGCATCTTGTCTAGCTTTCTATTGCCGTTAGTGTCCTGAGCTATTACG
>Ga0326511_10005135_pt1 | contig 10368 bp, 8 predicted proteins | sample 0_2496_0518_D_FD_203701 | JGI IMG/M metagenome (GOLD analysis project Ga0326511, IMG submission 203701) | Bovine rumen microbial communities from UC Davis, California, United States - 0_2496_0518 | ecosystem: Host-associated > Mammals > Digestive system > Stomach > Rumen | place: USA: California... | reverse complement strand
ATTTACCAGCATCTAGTATGTCCATGAAATGTTTATAAGAGGTTTTGTACTCGGCTTCATTAACTGAATCTGATTTTTTATAATCAGGATTCAATTTTTCCTCTATATATACCTCTAATATATCCTTCTTTTTTGAAGACATTAAATCTACTGAGGGCAATACTACAAATCTAGGTACAAGTTCTTCACCAGCTAAATAGTCTAGTTCATCTAAATCATTTACAACAATTCCTTCGGGAAAATAGTCAGAGGGGAATTCATGTATATCAAATTCCCCCATATTTTTCTCATTATTAAAGCATAATTCTCTAGCCTTTCCAGCTAATTTAAAAACTTCACCTTCATGGTTATAGAATTCTTCTTCTGTATATGGCTTTCCTTTAACTAGAATATTTTTTATCAATCTACCTTTACATGCACATCTTCCTCTATTACTGTGATTTATAGGAATAAATACGTCTACGGAAATATCCAGTTCTCCCCAAAGTCTGCAATTACTGAGATCTCCTTTTTCGAACCTGCATATTTTCCCTCGATCATCTGTCCATTCATTAAATTCTGCTGCATCAAACATATCTATAAAATTATTACAGAATAATGTAGAATGTTTGTCATATGCAGTAGAGGATATATAGCTAGATAAACCAATTTTTCCTATATATAATAGAAAAAATGAATTACTACGTCTGTCCCCTACATTAATATTTTTTTTAGTACATAAGAATTTATATAAATGACCTGGTATATATTTATCTGTTGTCTTTAGAAAATTATTAGAATTTCCTAACTCTACTGCTAACTTATATACAGAATCCTTATAACGTTGGTAAGATTCTTCTGAAATAAAATCACAACTAAGAGTTAATGTACATTGATCTACATCAAAGTAATCATTCACTGATATATCTGTGAATCTAATATTACCCCTGATATTACTAAATAACAGGCTATTTGTATCAGAATAAGTTGAGAGGTAATCTAGGAAAAAATCCGGAGTTACACAAATTATAAAGCATAAATTATCCGAACTATATCCTAATTTTTCAACTTCTCTAGACAAACCTAGATGATTTACTTGTATAAGAATACCAGCACCGGAATCCAAATTATCCAGTATTGAATCAGGTATAAAAAAACTTGAATAAATATCCAGAGGAATTACCCTTACAATCTCCCAACCTTCATTAACTAGTTCTACTTCAGCTACTTCACAGATCCTACGTGTTGTGAAGTTTAATCGTTTTAGATAATTGTTCGATGCTGTACTTCTTTTCTTGATTTTTTGGTAATTATACGTACCGAGTGGCTTAAGAAACAGTACAGTAGGGATTTCATCTTCATTAGGAGGGGAAGGATGTTCAAAATCAGCATCACTCTTGTAACACTGTGGGCTATCCCCTAACTTAGCCTGTTGAATCCTTGATTTGTGACCTCTAATACAACTCTTCCTGTATTTATCGTACTCTATTTCATCTGCTGGAAGGGAAATTACTACCTTATCTGGTATATTAAACTGCCCATCCCATAATGATTGATAGTAAGTGGTAATCATATTTTATATATGAATTTTGTTAATAAATTTATTAAATATCTTCTATAAGAATTTCAAGCCCTATTTATTGAGATTTAAACGAAATAGTATTGATTATTAATAACTTAAGAGAAAAAATGAAGAAGATAGAATTAAAAAGTAGTGTAAAGGAATTTATTACACAGGTTACAAAAAGATTAGCAGTGTTATTGAATACGGCATTCCTATTTTACATTTTATTAACGTTATTTAATGTAATTAGTACGGAATTGTCCTTTAGGGATTTTTTTACAAATCCGAATTGGGGTAAGTATTGGATGGTAGCAATTATATTTAACATACTTTCCGGATATTTTCACCCAGAGAGATTTAAACAGATTGATTGGATTTGGATTATAGCTTTCTATATCTTGACTATCTGTGGATTTTGCATTACGTGTTAATAACCGCTAAAATCCTTATAGGAGGAGAGTAATATAACTAGTTTATATTATTCTCCTTTTTATTTTTCAAGTCTTTAATTTTTAAATATTAAAAAAAAAATGGCAAAAAAGAAAACATTGTCGCAGTTCTTGGCCGCTTTTCCAGGGACTGTTACGACAAAAGAGACTTTACCAAAAAAGGTGAGTCTTAAAAGCATAATCCAATTTATTTCGAACGGGAAGACGGGGGTTCTTTCAAAACTCTCGTACAATGAAAGAAATATGTTGAAGTCTTTCTTAAATAGACTAAGATATTCTTTCAAGGAGAAGGTAAAAGTTCTCCCGAACGGTTCCTTAATCTTTGATAATGTAAAAGTAGAAGATTGGGAAGACAAAACAAAGTCTAATATAAAAGGCTTTGGTACAGGTTCAATTAATGTGAACCAAGAAGCGATAAGGGATGGAATAGACCGCCTCCTGGAATATATTGAAGAAACAGGAGATACTAAAATTCCATTCTCAAAAATCTCCCTTATCACAATGGGAGTTAATATAGCTAAATTAAAAGGCAAAGAAAGGGTTTATAATAAAAACCCATTCCAAACATTTGAATATCTCTTTTCTGAACTTGGCTTAAAGGCTGAGATTAAGGAGGAAAGAGAAAAAGATATTACGAAAATAATGTCTATTCGTAAAGATCGGTACTGTAGAGACTGGTCGCCGTTTACATCTACTTATTTAGTAGTAGATTATAAGGATATAGATGATATATCCGAAGCTAGAGAGAAACTCAAAGGAAAAACAATTTCCGGAGGTTTTCTGCTTCACAAAATGATTCCTGGGGTTAGTCCTGATTGTAAAAGGGCTGAGAAATTAACCAGGAAAGAAAATTCTGATTTAAATAGGTATGTTCCGATTTATATGGAATCGGAGACTCTTACTAAAAAATTATTAGTAAGTAATGCTGTAATGCAAAAATATATAACATTACAAACAGATCTTATCAAAGAGAAAGATAAGAAAATAGACTTCCTTGAAAAGGAAGTAAGAAGGCTGGAAGACGGTCTTATTGCAATTACTGGTTAATCGCAATAAAAAAAGAAGACAATTCATTTCTGAATTGTCTTCTTTTCTTTTTACTTCTTTTTCTTCTGATTATTATTGTTATTATTAATTTGACGACCTGAGATTCTTCTAATGATTCTGCCATTATTGAGGTCATATATACTTAACTCAACCTCTACGCGATCTCCAATCATCACATTAATTTTTGCATTGGACATTTTACCAGATACTTTACAGGTACAGACATGTCCATTATCCAGTTCTACTAAGAATACTCCATATCCATGTGTTTCCTTAATGACACCTTCCTTTAACACTCCTTTACTTTTCATCTTCTTTTTCTATTTTATTTGTATAAAGTATATTTAATGATAATTTATAGAATTTTTTAGAGAGGATGTCATTTTTTAATACATCATTCAACTCTTCTCCTCCAAAATAATTCTTAATATCATCAAACGTGATTAGGATGTTGACTCTTTCCTCAATCTTTTCTCCACCTTCTATAGAATATTTAGTAGAGTATGTATGAACCCCAACCCCGTTAAATAGTAAGGCTCTATTTGTAATTTTCTCAATCACATCAGATAACCCTACACCTAACCTTAATTTCTCTTTTTCCGGAAGTTCAAATGGTTCATCAATTACCTCATTATCTACTTCTACTTTTACGAATATTGCATCGAATAATAGATACGGTAAAGTTGTATAATTCACATACCTAACATAATTATCCCAACTAGAGAATACATAATCTTGAGGTACTGCTATTTCCTCTTTTACCTTTTCAAAAAGATCCTTGAAATTTAAGAAAGAGGAGATATAATTTACAGCATCTTCAAAGAAACTGCCATGTTTCAATAACCTACTCATAAATATGGATGTCTTCTTTACCACATCTATAGTAGATATTGGGTTTGTATATCCCACCTTTGGATCAATATCATCCAGATTTAATAGTATACACTCCTTTAAACGTTCCTCAATTACTTTTTTAAGCATATCCTTTATTTCTGGTACTTCAAGACCGGTAACAGGATCTATTAATGAAGATACGTATATAAGATTTTCTACAATCAAACTATAAGACCCAGACATTAAGGGAATTATTGGAAATGAACCAGCAGAGTAATCACCAAATTTAAAACACTTTAATGTATTCTCTGCTATTTTAGTTAGAGATATTGGATTTTTCTCTCTTATCTCTTTACTAAAAACTTCTCCTAAATCATAGGCAGTACAGGTTTTTTCGGATGGGAGAATTTGTATTGTATAATCCTTCATTGAATCATACACATCAACTCCTCTCTCATTAATAGTAGAGTAATCTGCATCTATGTCTTTTATATACAGGAATACCTTACTGAATGAGGTTGATGGAGAGGTTGTAGTTAAGTTATTGTTTAATATCTCAACTACTGCGGTAACAAAATCTCTATCACTACCTATACTCTTCTTTGTATCATTCTCTGCAGTTAAACACTTAATCAATAGATCTTTTACAGTATCATTCATACCCATTTCACCTATTATTGTGTATGAATTACCTAAACTATCCATATATCTGTGTCCAACTTTCCAACTTTTAGTTTTCTTTGTTCCATAAAGTGATGCAGTAGTAAACATCATCTGTTTACTTCCTCTCCTAATATATTCCCCGTATCTTGTATCACGTTGACTAATTGGGAAAGGAATACCAGGATACTCTGTAGAAAACCCAAAACTAAATTCATTAACGTACTCTACTTCATCTCCATTTACTGTACCTTCATTGTTGAGAACTAAATCAAATAATTCTTTAAAATAAAGGTAATTAACAGATTCGCTATTGTTTTCAAATATACATTTAGTCCATAATGAAGTAGTGGGGTCTAACTTAACAAAAACTTCTTTACTTTTCTTATTAATTTTTATAGAGAAGTTATAGTTGTTAAATACTTTCGGGGTTTGTTCTAAATAAGATCTAGTACATTTCCCACTTATTCCTTTATTATATGCTGCTTGGATTTTCTCTATTTTCCAATCCGGAGTCAATACAACACCACCATTTCCATCACTATCAGGAAGGATATAACCTATTACTGTAATAGGTATGAATAAATTTACATCTTTCATATTTAATTAAAGTTTTTTATTCTTTTCGTTTGTTAATTTTATTTTCCTTTTTACGGAATTAAATTTAAATTTAGTACAGTTTTTGAGAACCTCCTTAGCCAATGTCATTCCCTTTTTGAGGGAACTTGTTAATTCTTCTATTAGTTCTGGATACTGTCTCCTAATAACATCAACTCCTATGTTAATGTCATCTCTCTTTTTTATAATTTTATCTATTTCAGAATCAATATCTCCTTCTTCTATTAGGGATATTACAGCATGATCAAATCTTCTTGCTTTTGGATCTGCATTTTCTAATTCTCTACATATAAAGAGGTGACCGTTACACATTTCCAGAGGTTCCTTTAGCTCAGGAATTTCTAGACATTCTCGGTTAAACCTAATTTCTACAAAATCCTGTAGACTATTACATGGTTCTTTATCGATCCCATTAGAGGTTCTTGTAGCAGAAATATAATCTTGCTCGTAATTTGAAAGAGTCTGATTAACTCTACTAGCTGAATCTTTTAATGCCTGAACTAGTGTTTCAGGCAATTTATTAACTGACTTCGTTCTTCCCATATCATATATAGTTTATAGTAGGATTGAAATTTAATATTATTTTTATAAATTTTAACTTCTCTGTGACTATGGACATATCTAGAGGTGTAGGTTGCATTTCATCAAAAATAATACGATTATCATTCATAGAAAACTTTATAATTTCCTCTGGATAATCTTTATTTGTTACCTCAAAATCCCCATCTATTTTATTAAGTAACGGGGGATATAGGTCTAACCCACACTCACTAACTATTGACCTGACCCTATGAATCACGTTTTTCCTATAATATTTAGGTGTTTCTGAGGTTCTAGTAACCGTCCACTTTATAGTGAAATTACTAGGGTTTGAAATAGCCTCTTTTATTTTTTCTACGTATTCATCGTATTTCTCTTCTATATAAAACCCAAAATACGGAGTGGACGATGTATAAACACCTCCAGAACCATTAAAAATTGATAGTGGTATTTCTATATCTGAAAATTTGATATTAAAGAACATCACTCCTAAGGTATCAAAAAGAGGAAATCTATCAGGGCCATCCAACTCATCGTTCATTCTACGATAAGTTATTCCCTCTTTTATAGCCAGTACTAATTTCCTGTTACTAATACCATCCTTAACAAGATTAGTATATATGTTTTTTGTAATTGGATATATTTCAACCATGATTAATTAAATGAATGTGTTATATCTACTGGAATTATATATATTACCTTATCAATCCAATCGGGGCCTAATGTGCTGTGTAATATATAGAGGATTTTACAGAATTTTAAATAATTAGTATCTATACTTTCCTCATAAAGTTTAAAAACATCCATAAAAGAAGATAGTTTTAGCCAATAATAAGTAAACCCGGCTTTTTCCTCTTTTGTGAATATTTTTGGATTAGTTATGTCTAATTTACTACACAACACTTCTCCTGCACCTCCTTTATCGAAAAATACATCTCCTACGTGAGTAAGGCTCCTATTCAGGATATCCCCAAGCTCATTAGAAAGATCTCGAATATCTTTATTCTCGATATCTTCTTTTTTTCTTTTCCCTAGATTAGAACGCCACGGACTAACGTCTATATTTTCATCAATGAATTTCTTCAAAATATCCTTAACAATATCTATCTCGGGTACACTAACGTGAAGAAAACATGGGAGGATTTTTCCACTAATATCTACTAAACCACCACTACTGCTGTCATGGTAGTCTATAGAATAAGTTCCATCAAGTAATTGAGATACGCCATAGGATTGAAGAACTGATGCATTATCCTTTGTTTTAGCATTATTATAATATACTACAACAACAGGGACATGTAAATCAGGGTCGAACACTAATTTTGGGGCCGAACTCCATCCTATTATATCTTTATATCTACTAGTAATTTTACCATCCTGGTTATATACTGTATTCTCTCGATCTGATAAATTAGTCATAAATCCATCGTATACAGATTCAAATACACTTCTACTTAGGGAAGCAGTCTTTTTAACTGTGACTTTCTGTAATTTATCAGGATCAGCCTCATAATCACGGACTAATAGCTGACAAGAAAGCTTAACAATATCATCCTTGTCCTCTTTGTAAATAACCTGCCCACTACTTTTAACAACTTCAAATACCTCAGATTCAGAACCCTCAGAATAAGGAAATACTTCAGATTTATCACTAAATAGAAAATCTGCTAAAGTCTCCTCACTCTCGTATATGTTATTCTCCATGGCATCTGAACAGTTTCCATCTACGCTTTCGATATCAAAGAAATCATAAAGATCTATTGACTTCTTTTCCTTCAATGCTTCGTAAACTTCTGTATCTGAACTGCAATAAAGCCCTGAATGAATTAATGTTTTAAATACTTCATTTGGATCTGGATTTTCAATGGTCAGTACCGTTTTAACAATTTTATCAAAAGAGAATACAACATTATCAAATCCAAAATGCTTTATTAATGAAAGTTTAACAGGCTTCGTAAAAGAAGTATAAAACTTGATTAATATTCTTTTTGATTCTTCTAGTTCTCTCTTATTATGAAAAAAGAAAGTTTTTGGTACGTACACAGAGCTAGAGTATCCACCACCATAACACGCTAATGAAAGTGCGTAATTTATTTTGTTTATTATAGTATAGTGGTCTTCTGAAAAATAAAACCCAGATTTATTAATATAATCATCTATACTTGTTGTTTCTACGTAGAGGACATTATTAATAGTCCTTTGTTTCAAGTATGGATAATCGTCTAGATTTAACTTTTCAGGTACTTCTAAACCAGATAACCAAGCTGTATGATCGGAGCTTGAGTTTGATTGCCAAGCCCTAACCCTTACTTTGATACCTGGCACATATTCTATACCTAGCTCTTCTAAGAATTTTATTAGTACATCTCTCATATTTATTAATTTTTACATCAGATGTAAGAAAATCAGGGTTTCCGACTCTCGCTTCTTCAAAGCCTTATTTTTGTAATTGATACTAAAGGAGAAAATATAAACAAAATTATATTTTCTCCTTTCTTATTTTTCAAGTCTTTAATCAAAAATAATAAAAAAAAATGGCAAAGAAAGTAAAGGGAGGTAATGGGACTATCCTCCAACAAATAAAAATAGTCTCAAATTTCTTCGGCCCGTTCTTTAAAAACATGGGCTGGGACGTGTTCGCCTTGTTAGTGCTTATCTCACTAATAGGCGCCAGCTCGACCTTCATGGTTTGGGCTAATGGAACCCTTTTTGATCTCATTGGATCGGCCGACGGGAAAATCATCCTGTTGCTCCTTGTTGGCATCTCGACCTTTCTTCTCGTGAAGGGTCTCGCACAAAACAAGGTAAGGTACCTAATATCCACAAAGCTCCAAGATAGAATGGGTATCTGGAAGTTGACCATTCTTAGAGATATCTTAGACTGCAAATCTGAGATGTACCAAGAAATGGGATCTTCTCAGATTGGAGAAAGATTAAACCTAAAGATCTTAGGTAATTTTCTTCACATGGCTCCTGGAGTTTTGACCCAGGTAATATGCGGCCTTATTGGTCTGCTATTCCTTGGATATAAGGTCCCATTCCTTATTCCGTTTACAGTAATCTACATGATACTGTATTTTGTATTTTGCAATAAATACGGAAAAAGAGCGGCAACCGTAGATGAACGGCACCAGAACTGGTCTGCCGCCTACTCACAAAGGTTTAAAGATTCAATCATTCGATTTGAAGACATACATCTTCAAGGGGTCGAAGATGCAGTTCTTTCAAACCTTGAGGTAACTAGACTGTGGAGTTTAAAATCATTCGTCAACCAGAACAAACTGAGATTGGCGTTTGGTAATAAGATCACAGTAGTTACAGGTATGTACTCGATTTTGACGTACGTAATATCCACGTATTTGGCTATCCAGGGGTATCTTACTGTAGGAGAGCTTTCTATGGCTCTTATTCTTAACAGAGAAGTAAGGTCCATGACAGAAGAACTCGAATGGGTTCTCTCTGATGAACTTCCTGCTCTCGTTGTGTTCGTGAAGCGAGTAAATGAAATGTTAGGTTACGGAAAACAAGAATACGGTGAGGTATCAGACGAGGGACGTGACCCACTACTTTTAGTACTAAATAACATAAAATTCGCTTACAAAAAAGCAGGAAATGTTATTAAAGAAGTACTAAATGGTATATCCATGGTTCTTGAAGGGGGTAAAGTATATGCCATAGTCGGACCTTCAGGTGCAGGAAAGAGCACCATAGCCAAAATAATATGTCGACTTCTGGATGCTATATCTGGACAAGTTCAGATAAACGGCATAAATATCAATAAGTTTAGCAGAAAATGCTTAACGAAGTTGATTGGCATGGTTAGTCAAAAATCTCTAGTATTCATGGGATCGATTGTGGATCAATTCCGTTATCTTCCAGGATTTTCTTGGAAGAAGATGGAAGAGGCCTGCAAGCTTGCTGGCTTGTACGACGATATCATGAATCATCCTGACGGTTTCCTAGCCAAGATAGGTGAAAACGGAATAAAGCTGTCTGGAGGACAACTTCAAAGACTGGCAATAGCGATAGTCTTATTGCAGAACCCGCGAATCCTAATCATGGATGAAGCGACCTCTGCACAAGATTCAGCGACACAAAATCTAATTTACGAAAATTTGGAGAAATCTGGATTCTTCGAAAATAAAATTTTAATAAAGATCGCACACCGATTGTCTACGGTTTGCCATTCAAATGTGATATTTGTCCTTGGTAACGAGGGCAAATTCATCGCAAAAGGAACCCATGAAGAATTAATAAGGAGCTGCAAATATTATGCAGATCTTGTTAATTTTGAGAAAGGGGATCTTTAAATTCCCTAAAAAATATTAGGACTTAATAGTTGAAATATACTGTTAAGTTCTTTTTTTTTATTCTCAAAATCAGTCTTTTGCTTATATTTAACCATCCAGTCCTTATATATGAGCTTAATGGATTAGAGCTTTATGTTAATCCAATTTTGTCTAATTTTCCTAAAAATATTAATAAAATGGAAAAAACAAAAACAATTACAACAGGTTTATACGGTAATGTATATCCTTTTTATCTAGAAAACAACAGACTTTCAAATTATCTAGTTTATCAGATTTATTCGCCCGGAGTAGATGACCTATTTCGTCCTACACTTTCCCTTAAATTGATTGGTGAGAATTTGCCGTTCAATAGCAAGAAAGATAAAAT
>Ga0326511_10005133_pt1 | contig 10370 bp, 11 predicted proteins | sample 0_2496_0518_D_FD_203701 | JGI IMG/M metagenome (GOLD analysis project Ga0326511, IMG submission 203701) | Bovine rumen microbial communities from UC Davis, California, United States - 0_2496_0518 | ecosystem: Host-associated > Mammals > Digestive system > Stomach > Rumen | place: USA... | reverse complement strand
GGTAGACATGGAGGAGTCGTAGATCATGACGGAATTTTCAATGGCATCCAGAGACTCGTTCCGCCTGCTCTCGCTCTGTTCCTGCCGCAGGGCTGCCACCTGGTACTTGAGGTCATGGCATTTGCGATTGATGATGTCTATATTCTCTTTGGAGATCTGATACTGTTCCCGCTGCTTTTCCCACAGCATCTGACGCGTCCGGTATTCTGTTTCCACAGAGACCTTTTCGTTGATGCTGGTCTGGATCCATAAAACGAAGATGCAGCATAAGAGGGCATAGATCCGGCTGATCAGGTACAGCGTCAGATTCCCGTCCCGGTCATAGGACTGCTGGGTCAGCATGCTGAGAAAGAAGGCAAAAGGGATCACAATGAAGACAGAACGCCAGGCCTCCAGCCAGCCCACACGGTATTCGCCGGAAATAGGAAGTCTTCTGGCAAACAGCAGATAAGAGTAGAGGAATACTGCAGCCAGGATCCCCATCATGGCCGCAAAGGAAGCCTGCTGCAGGGCAGGGAAAATCACAAGAGCGGCGGAGTGGAGGATATAAGCCAGATGCTGGGTCGCATAGGCGCAGCAGGATCCGAACACGGCATCCGGAAAAGATCCCTCCGCACAGAACCAGAACATGAAAATGCCCAGCAGGAAGGAGAGAAAAAAGGCCGGCGTCATGGTACCGCCCGTTTTCGAAAGGATCCGCAGCATCATCTGGTCCAGGCAGATGTGTACGGCGGCAGCGGACAGGAAACGCAGTATCCAGCCCTGTTTCTTTCTGAGAGGGAGCAGGTAGATCAGACAGGCCAGGATGTACTGGAGGGGAAAATCGCCAAGCAGCTTCCATATATTCATATTAACTCACCCCGAATCTGTAATAGTCTGCCACCCGCTGCTGAAAATCCTTCTTTCTGGCTCGGCTGACAGGCAGGGGCTTTCCGGCCACGATCACGTCGTTTCCGGAGAAGCCGTCCACATAGCGCAGATTTACCAGATAACAGTTGTTGCAGCGGGCAAAATCCTTTCCGCATTCCTGCTCCGTTTTTTTCAGGGAGCCGAAGGTGTGGAAGGTATCATCTGAGCGGTGATAGATCAGCTGGTGGTCCAGGACTTCTATGTACCGGACCTCAGAGAGGGCGATCCGCCGGCTGTTTCCCTCCGCGTCCATCACGATCGCCGCCTTTGTGATGCGCTGATCCAGAATGCGGATCACTTTCCTCAGTTTCATTGCGAAGGCATAGTAGTTGACAGGCTTCAGTATATAATCCAGCGCTCTGACCTCGTATCCCTGAATCGCGTACTGGGCCATGTTGGTGATAAAGATCAGAAGGACCGAATCATCTTTCTCCCGGATCCTGCGCGCTGCGGACATGCCGTCCAGAAGAGGCATTTCAATATCCATGAAGATAAGATCCCACCGGGCCTTATAGTCTTCCGCAAAATTCAGTCCGTCGTAAAAACGGTCCGTCCGGATCTCCAGAGCGTTTTCTCCGGCATACTGCGCAAGATATTTCTGAAGCTGTTCTGCGCAGGTATCATCGTCTTCAACAATCGCAAAGCGGAACATTCTGCCTTCCTCCCGGGTATATTTACAATATTATATATCGTATTCACTATATTGAGAGGATTAAATTCAGAAATGGATTCAGAGGTCCGCATGCATAAGTAAAACGGGGTAAGGTTTTTATTCATGAAAAAGGAAGCAGCCTGCGGGAGGGCCGGCAGAGACGGGGATCAGTTCAGGGAGAAATAAAAAAGACAGGGAGCAGAGATCCGGGCCGGACTATGACGCGTTGTGAAAACGGATCTCACCGGATGTACTCCGGCAGTAGCAAAGGGAATATTGACAGAAAAAGATTCTGCAGAAAGTAAAAAAGTGACGGCAGCGCCTGTGAGCAGTCCTTTTTGTCTTTCCTTCTGTACACGGCCGGCGGAATCAGTCGAAAAGAAAGGTACGGCAGAGGAGATCACGGAGTCTTTCCTGTCAGAATACGTAACCGGAGAACGTAAATGAATACCGGAGTATGGCGCTCCGGTAAGAGCACTTCCCTGCCAGGAAAGGGTTGGATAGAGGCATGCGGGATATGGACCTGCTGTCTCCCATCTGAGATTTTTCATAAGCGACCACCTGAAAACTTAAGCAGGGGCCGGAGGACGGTCCCTCATTTCATGTTCCGGAAGGCCGGAAAATGCATTTCACCGCCTGTTTTCTGCGGCCTGCCGTAAGTGCTGAGACAGAATCTTCGGCATATTGTATGATGAAATCATCAAAAAGAAAGGAGGCCGGGGCATGAAAGTACGTTTAGACATCTCTGAGGAATATAAAGAGCCTTATGCAGTAATTTATACCGACAGAGTTACGGACGAGATCCGGCGGGTGATGGATATATTCAGCGGGGACCGGACGCCTATTACGGCCCTGCAGAACGAAGAAGAACTGATCGTCCTGCAGCCGGAAGAAATATACATGGTCAGAGTAGAGAACGGCGATACGATCATTTATGGTGAGAAGAAAAAATACCGTTCGCGGAAAAGACTCTATGAGATAGGCCGGCAGCTGGGAAAGCAGTTCATGCAGATATCCAGGACCACGCTGATCAACCTGTCCTGTATGGACAGCATAGAACCGGGCTTTGGCGGAACACTTCTGCTGAAGCTGAAAAACGGCTGTAAGGATTACGTGTCGAGGACATATCTGCCGGAGTTTAAAAAATACCTGGGATTATAGGAGGTGGAAGCTATGAGAGATACAGTAAGAGATCTGTTAAGAAGTACGGCGATCAGCATCGGGATGGCCATGACGATTTTCTGCCTGGCGGGGATCGTATTCGATATCGGGAGCAAGGGAAACTTCAGCCTGGATCATTACCGCTTTACAAAAATGGTGGCCGGATGTGTCCTGACGGGACTGGGTTTCGGCGTTCCTGCGATCGTATACAGAAAAGAGAGTCTTCCCATGCCGGTCAGGGTCATCATTCATATGGGTACGGGATGCGTCGTTTATACAGTTACAGCTTATGCCGTCGGCTGGATCGGCGGCGCCGCGACCATAGGACAGGGAATCATGATCGCTTTAGTGCAGCTTGCCGTAGCCTTTGTCATCTGGTTCCTGTTCCTGAGATATTACCGGGCGGAAGCAAAAAAGATGAACGATAAGATTCAGGAAATGAAGTAAAAAGGCCTTAAGAGAGCACCGGTCGGAAACGGCCGGTGTTTCCTTTCGGCCTGAAAAGTAAGAACTTTAGAATGCAGGCAGGAGCTCTCTTATGCGGAAGGAACTGTTTTTTGCGCGGCATGGGAAACCGGAAATTATATGCCGCCGGCAGAGTGTCTTTCCATCCTTTCGGATCTGTACGGTAAATGAAATCGTGTCGGAAAAAAGGCTTGCGGCCGGGGAACTTCCGGATGCGGCCGCGGACGATCTGAAAAATGCGCCGGAGCTGAGCGAACAGTCTTATAAAAAAACCGAAAGGAGACCGACCGTTTCGACGGCGCTGTCCGCTTTGCTGGCCGCATGGATCATCCTGCTTCTTCCTGCAGACAGCGCATACTTGGCAAAGAACATTTTACTTAGCGTACTTGTCGCAGCGCTGGCCCTGAATAAAGAAAGATCCGGAGGATACAGGTAAACAGCTGTGATGCAGGGAAAAGGCCGAAAGGTCAAATTTATACCAGCGGTTTAGTTACAGACCGGAAAAGGTATGCTACAGTATGAAATGAAAGAAAAAAGGACCCCGGGTCCGGAAAGGAAAGGCCATGCTGCAGAGACATACATCAGACATTATAAACAGGCAGAATGATATTCAGGGAATGATTATGCCGTCAGCCGACAGAGCTGAACGGTCTGTTAATGCATGCCTTTTAAGGACCGGACTAAGCGGACATCAGGGAACAGGTATATCTTAAGGTGTACCGGAATGACCAGACCGAAAAAACGCCGCCTGTCCCGGAGACAGGCGGTTTTTTTTGGAATGATCCGGGAAGACGGATACAGGAAATATATAGCTTCATAGTATAGCGGTCAGTACGCCGGACTGTCTATCCGAGGGCGCGGGTTCGATTCCCGCTGGAGCTGTTTTATTCAGGAACGTGTGCAAAAGGTCAGCTTCGCTGCTGATGGAAAAGACGTACCGTAAGGAGCGGTACGGCATAGATTTTTCCCTGTTTTTTGTTATCGAAGTGTAGTTCAGTCAGCAGAACGTCCGTCTGATACGCGGAAGGTCAATGGTGCAAATCCATTCACTTCGATTTATACGGGAGCAAAGCTCAGATGGCTGAGCGACCGGCTGTTAACCGGAAGGCCGCAGGTTCGAGCCCTGCTGCTCCCGCTTTCTGGAGCTTCGTCCAACGGAAGGGCACCTGTCTTATACGCAGAGGACGCAGGTTCGATTCCTGCAGCTCCGATCCGGCCTCCCTGTGGGAAGCGCTTTTGCCGATATAGTACAAGGGCCAGTACAAGTGATCCGTAATCACCAGATCCCTGTTCGAATCAGGGTATCGGCTGTGGAGAGAAGAAAGAAGTGTCCTGCGCGGACACTGTTCAGATGGAACAAAAGGTTCTACAATAATAATGTCAGCCGGAGGACCGGCGAATTTCAGGAAGGAGAAAAACCATGCTTTACGTTATGATCTGCAGACAGCACAGACATGAACAGAAGCGCTTCTGGTTCTGCCAGGAACGTTTATTTGCCATGCCCGTGTCAGAAAAGCAGATCATGCCCAAAGCAGAGGGGATCCACGCAGATACTTAGACGTATCCGGATACCCGTGGACTTATGCGCAGCCGCTTTCCTGACCGGAGGAAGCGGTTTTTTTATTTGGGAAAGGTAAGGTAAAGGAAATGATATATCCGGTTATTGATCCGGCGGGTACCGGGTCCAACTTAAGAAGTCTGATCGTTAGCAGCGGGAACTCCATCGCGGATGTTGGAAGGATGCTGGGCATAGCAGATATGAGCACGATGTATAAGTGGCTGAGAGGCGATGCCCTTCCCGGCATTGACAACATGCTGGCCCTCAGCATCATCCTGAATGTTTCGATCAACGATATTCTGGTGACGAAGTAAAGTCACCTACAGGTCTGTGGTGTAAACGGAAAGCATACCGGCCTCCAAATCCGATGATCCCGGATCATACCCGGGCGGACCTGCTTCAGAGCCCTTTGGCGTAACGCCGGCACACCAGATTCTGATTCCGGGAGTGCAGGTTCAGATCCAGTGAGGGCTTCCTGGGTCACTCGTATAACGGTTATTACAGCAGACTCTTAATCTGTCAGATCAGGGTTCGAATCCCTGGCGGCCCATACGGCTCCATCGACTAATGGTCAGGTCACAGCCCTTTCAAGGCTGGAATGTTGAGTTCAAGTCTCACTGGAGTCATACCGTCCCCTCTGCTAAATGGACCAGGCAGCCACCCTCTCAAGGTGGAAATACGGGTTCGATTCCCGTGGGGATGATCCGGACAGTAAGCTGGCTCGGTAGCAGCAGCGGACTGAAAATCCGCAGGAGTTCGTTCGACTCGAACACTGTCCATCTGTGCGCAGGGTCTGGTGGCCGGAGCGGTCTGCAAAACCGCCCGGGATGGTTCAAATCCATCTGTGCACTTTGTCTCATTCGTCTAATGGAAAGGACAGGGGACTTCTAATCCTCCGGTATGGGTTCGAATCCTGTATGAGACATCAGGGCATGCAGTTTTGTGAAGCGTCGTTTTCCAGGCTTTTCATGCCCATATATCCCCGTAGGCTAATGGACAGACCAGGTGGCCACGGACCATCGGATGCGCGTTCGATTCGTGCCGGGGATACTGTGACTGTGGCAGAAATGGAAATGCAGCGGTTTGTGATACCGCCTTATGCGGGTTCGAATCCCGTCAGCCACCTTATGCGAGAAAAGATCATCCTGTGCCGGAACTGAAGAGTAAAGGGAGCAGGCGATCAGAGCAGGGCGGACAAAAAGATGTTTTTCAGGAACAGCAGGTTATCGCAGGCAGCGGATACCGGTATTCTACCGGTGTCCGTTTTTTTATTGGAAACAGCGGCAGTGAATAAAACAAATTGATGTAACCGTTGACGTTACAATAAGGAGGTGCTATATTACTTGCAGAGATGTAATAATAAATGTTACAACAAGTACATAAACACGTGACCCGGATATTCCGGCTTAGGAGGAAAGCCATATGCAGATTTCCAGCAGATTTACCATAGCGCTCCACATCTTTGCCTGTGTGGACACATTTAAGGATCAGTATAAAGTGACCAGCGATTTCCTGGCGGCCAGCATCAATACAAATCCCGTCATTGTCCGGAAGATCCTGTCTCAGCTGAAAAGTGCCGGCCTGATCACGGTGGCCAGGGGAAAGGGAGGGATTGCCCTGACCAGGCCTATGGCCGATATTTCTTTTTTTGATGTATATGAAGCCATCGAGCCGGTGGAGGAGGGCGATCTATTCCATTTCCATGAAGGGCCGAATCCGGACTGCCCGGTGGGACGGAACATTCATGCCCTTCTGGACGATAAGCTCCGGGCGGTCCAGTCGGCCATGGAAGCGGAAATGAAGAAATATACGATCGCGGACCTCCATGCCGGCATGCAGGAGCTGCTGGAAAAAGAATCGTAAGGATGAAAACAGAAAAAACGGGAAAGCCGGAACGGAAGATATCAGAATCCGGGAAAGGAAGACAGAAATGAAGGAAGCATACAAGTATTTCAAATATCTGGTGGAGGAGATCCATACCACGGTGGTCGCAACGGTGGACGATCAGGGAGAGCCGGTCACGGCCGCCATTGATATGATGGACTATGACGAGGACAGTCTGTACTTTCTGACAGCCAGGGGAAAAGGCTTTTACGACCGGCTGAGGAAGAGGGGGTTCCTTGCCTTTACCGCCCTGAAGGGGCAGGATACCATGTCCAGCGCCGCCCTCTCGGTCCGGGGAAAGGTCCGGGAGCTTGGCTTTGAGAGGATTCCGGATCTCTTTAACAAGAATCCCTATATGTACGAGATCTATCCAACAGAGGAATCCATGAAGGCTCTGACAGTCTTCCAGGTTTACGAAGGGACCGGGGAATGGTTCGACCTTTCGAAAAAGCCCATCGAAAGGGCCTCCTTTACATTTGGAGACAGGGCCTGCGAATCGGGAGACGGTTATCTGATCACGGATGCCTGCAGCGGCTGCGGAAGCTGCCTGGGAGTATGTCCCCAAAGCTGCATCCTGGACAGGGAAGTTCCTTTTTCCATCAGGCAGGAGAACTGCCTGCACTGCGGCAACTGCATGACAGTATGCCCCAGAGGCGCGGTGATCCGCAGAAAGGAGATTCGATGAATCAGAAGGAAAGACTGGATTACCTGGTAGAAGCCTTTAAGGAAGATTCCGTGCAGTACAGGGATCTGGAAACGCCCCGGGACGCCGCAGGGAAAAGACGGATCCTGCGGTCCCTTATGAATATACGAATGCCGGGAAAGATGATGCCGGCGGTCCTTTCCGTTCAGGATGAATACCTGAAAGAGCGGAGCCGGGAAAAGGGCATCGTACAGATTTCGGAGATCCCGACCGTCGGCGGTCTGGGCAGCAGCCATCCCCATGGGGATATCATCTCCATCTGGCAGGGAGATATCACCAGACTGGCGGCCGGGGCCATCGTGAACGCCGCCAATTCGCAGATGCTGGGATGTTTCGTTCCCATGCATACCTGTATCGATAACTGTATCCATACCTACGCGGGGGTGCAGCTGAGAGAAGAGTGCGGCCGGCGGATGAAGGAGCTGAGAGCAAAGTACGGCCAGGATTATGAGCAGCCCACTGCCCTGCCCATGCTGACGGAAGGGTACAACCTGCCGGCCAAGAAGGTGATCCATATCGTGGGACCCATCGTATCCGGAAGGCTTACGAAGGATCTGGAGCAGGACCTTTCGGACTGCTATAAAAACACACTGGATCTGTGCCTGGAAAAGGGGATCCGGAGCGTTGCCTTCTGCTGCATTTCCACTGGGGTCTTTCATTTCCCGGGCAAGAGGGCCACGCAGATCGCGGTTAGTACGGTCTCGGACTGGCTCACGGCCCATCCCGGCGCCATGGAAAGGGTGATTTTCAATGTTTTTAAAGAAGAGGACAAAAAATACTATGAAGAGGAACTGGAATGAACAGGCCAACGGATATCTGGAAACAATCAGCAGAGGGATCCAGGCCGTGCGCCGCTTCCGGGGCGGCATGACAGAGGGAACGCTCTCCCGTAAAGACGCCATAGCCCGTCTGAAGAAAGAGATCGGGGCCGCCGATGCCATCGTGATCGGGGCCGGAGCGGGGCTTTCCACGGCGGCGGGCTTTATCTACAGCGGAGAAAGGTTCACGAAGTATTTCGGGGATTTCGCGGAAAGGTTCGGGATCCGGGATATGTATTCCGGAGGCTTTTATCCCTATCCGGACCGGGAGACTTTGTGGGCCTGGTGGGCCAGGCATATTTACTATAACCGCTATGTGCCCGCACCGAAGCCGGTCTACAAAGACCTTCTCTCCCTGGTCCGGGATAAGGACTATTTCGTGATCACCACCAACGTGGACCATCAGTTCCAGAAGGCGGGCTTTGATAAGAAACGGCTTTTCTACACCCAGGGGGATTACGGACTCTTCCAGAGCGTCAAACCCGGGACCCGGAAGACCTATGACAATGAAGAGTGGGTCATGAAAGCCATGGAAGCCCAGGGATTTGTCAGAAATCAGGAAGGTTGCTTCGAAAAGCCGGAAGGCGGCAGAGTTTCTATGAGGATCCCTTCGGAGCTGATCCCCAGATGTCCGGAGGACGGGTCCGACATGACCATGAATCTCCGTTCCGACGATTCCTTCGTGGAAGACGATGGCTGGCACAGGGCCAGCGCTGCCTACGCGGATTTCCTCCGGCGCCATGAGGGGATGCACGTGCTCTTTCTGGAGATCGGCGTCGGAATGAATACCCCTGTCATCATCAAGTATCCCTTCTGGCAGATGACAAACGACAATCCGGAGGCAGTCTATGCCTGCCTGAATTACAGCGAAGCCTACTGCCCGGAGCAGATCGAGGAGAGGTCGGTCTGCATAGACGGGGACAGCGGGGAAGTGATAAGAATGCTCCTGTCTATGCCCGGACAGTAACAGACGGGCCGGAAAGCAGACAAAATCTGCTGCCGGCTCTTTTTAATTTTCCTTTGCTTTCCGGACGTCTGCTTTATACCACGGGTGAAATGAAAACGAAGCCAGGGGATGCTAAAATGGTGTCACAGGCAGGGATATGTCCCCCTGCTTTCCGGTGGTAGCTCAATCTGGAAGAGCGCTGAAAAAACAAATCCTGTCCGGGATTTTAACAGCCATACTTTCGCTCGGGGCGCAGTTGTTGCCGGTTCGAATCCGGCCCACCGGTCTATGGGATAGTATGACAGAGGCAGAAAAAACACCGAATCTGCAGGATATGGGAATTCAGCCCGGGCAGAGGCGGTGCGGGCCCGGGTATTCTTCTTTGCCGGATATCCCCTGTGACAGTATGCCGGCCGGATGACCGGAAAGGTTCATCTGGCCATAAGCATCTGTTTTTTTGCAGTCAGGCTCAGGCCGGGGCAAAGAGGCGGGGAAAAGGGCATGCCCGAATCGGAGAGACGCAGGACGCTTCTTTCCGGGAATGGCGTGTAATGAAGAGGACGAGGGATATATCCTGGAAGGAAATTGAATCAGCCGTTCAATGACAGGCGTTTATGAAGCAGTTAGAATATAGTCAACCGGAGTTGTAAAGGAAAAAACAATGGTACCAGCGATCGACAAGAAAAAGACCGGAGAACAGATCCGGAAATATATGGATCTGCGCGGAGTTTCCGTACAGGACGTTAAAACATACCTTTCTTTAGCCTGTGTTCAGTCCGTGTACCACTGGCTGAACGGGCAGAGTGCGCCCAATATCGACAACCTGTATGCCTTGAGCGAACTGCTGCGGGTCCCGTTGGATCTGCTGGTCGCAGGAAACCGCAGCAATGTACCGGAGATGAATCTGCTTACGAGGGAGATGCGCCTTCAGAGATATTTTTATTTTATCAGTGAGCGTATCGCAGTTTAGATCCATCTCTTCCGAAAGGATTTCCGACCCGGCCTGCCGCCTTCAAAGCGGCGCCGGGCTTTTTTTATGGATGTTTATCTGAATCATGGAGGTGAAAGAAGCGTGAGAAAACTTGCAAGCGTGCAGCGTATCTGGAAAATTGAACCGATCCAGGGTGCGGACCGGATCGAACTGGCCCATGTACTGGGATGGCAGTGCGTCGTGAATAAGGGACAGTTCCGGGAAGGGGAGCCGGCAGTGTATTTTGAAGTGGACAGCTTTCTTCCTGTCCGCCCAGAGTTCGAATTCCTCCGTGCGTCCAGCT
>Ga0326511_10005131_pt1 | contig 10372 bp, 11 predicted proteins | sample 0_2496_0518_D_FD_203701 | JGI IMG/M metagenome (GOLD analysis project Ga0326511, IMG submission 203701) | Bovine rumen microbial communities from UC Davis, California, United States - 0_2496_0518 | ecosystem: Host-associated > Mammals > Digestive system > Stomach > Rumen | place: USA... | reverse complement strand
GTGTCGGCTGGATAGGAAACAAAGAAAATCACACCATTGACAAATACTTTGAAGAATATTATCAAGGTGCAACAAAAGTTGGTTTAAAAATCGGTTTTTATGTATATTCATATTGTAAAAGCCAACAAGCAATTGCAAGCGGTACACAATGGTTTTTAAATAAAATATATAACAAACAATGTGATTTAGCGTGTTTTTTAGATTTAGAAGACCCAACTATCGAATATTTAGACAAAGAAGAATTGACAAGACATAGCGAAATATTTTGTAAAACAGTTGAAAGCAAAGGCAAAAAAGCAGGTGTGTATGCAAGTGAATATTGGTTTAAATATAAAATGTATATTGACAGATTAATAACATATAAAATATGGCTTGCAAAATGGGTAAAGAATAAACCACAAGAAAATTTTCGTTATGACTTATGGCAATATACATCAGAGGGAAAAGTAAACGGAATTAATACAAATGTAGATATGAACGAATGTATACAATGTGAAAATACAGAAAATCAAAATATAAATGTTGGGAGTGATTTTGAAATGAAAGTATATCAAAATGGAAGTACAGTTGAACCAGTATATCAAGATATAAATTGCACAAAACAAATAGGATATTTACATGAATACGAACAAGCTGAATGCTATGGAATAATAAACAATAGAGCATTAATAGTTTATAATATAGACAATACAAACAATAAAAAATCAGGTTTTGTCAAATGGTTGGGAGGGGTAAATGACAATATTTGAATATATTAAACAAAAAGCAACAAAAGAAGAAATTGCAAAAATGTTTACATTTTTAGAAAATGACAGTGGTTATTATAATGAAAATAACGCAGAGGTTTTACTTTTATTAGGAAAATTAAATAATATGAACATTTATTTAGATTGTGAAGATAAAGAGATGTATAATTTAGTTATGAAAAATTTAAATAAAGAAATAGGTGATAAATAATGGCAGAATATACAACAAAATATAGCCCAATGCACCTTGATTGTACAATTGGACAACCCTATGGCAACCCATCAAGTAGTTATAGTTGTGGTTTTCATACTGGTGTAGATTTTCCGCAAAGTGGTGTAGCAGTACAAAACCCGGATTTATACTCAATAACAGATGACGGGGAAGTTGTATATGTATATAAAGAAAGTACAGGAACAACGCCAGCGTTAGGAAATCAAGTACAAATTTTAGACCATAGAACAGGTCTTTATTATAGATATTGTCATATGTTATACGGAAGTGTAACTTTAAATGTTGGTGATAGAGTAAACTTAAATACAATTGTAGGAAAAATGGGAAACACAGGAAATTCAACAGGCACACACTTACATTTGGAAGCAAGCACAACACAGGCGTGGTCTTGTAGCAATTTTGTAGATCCTTGTCAACCTTTAGGTTTTCCGAACGAAAGGGGAACAATTGTAAAATGGGACGGTAGCACACCACCAACTCCGCCTACACCGACACAACTAACAAAGAAAAAATTTCCATGGGTAATTTATTTTAGAAAATTAAGAAATAAAAGAAATTTGACAAAATTATAAAAATATGATATATAAAAAATGTGTTTTCCATTTAATAAATATAGTGGTTTTCTCCATTTTATTTTGCAAGATGTAATTTGTAAAAATTACATCTTTTTTATTGACAAAAAAATAATTTTATGTTAACAATATAAATATGGAGGTGTCAAGATGGATACAAACATGTTTTTACAATTACTTCGGAAGTTATGCATTTCCAATAGTTGCTTGTATATTTATGGCAATTTATGTAAAAGATATGAGTAAATCAAATAGAGAAGATACAAAAGCATTAAACGAGCAACATACAAAGGAAATGAATGCTTTCAAGGACGAAATCAAAGAAGCATTAAATAATAACACAATAGCACTTACTAGATTATGTGAACGCTTAGACAGAGAGGAGGCGAGAAATAATGAAGTTAAGTAAAGATGAATTAATTTCTAAAATTAATGGTTTAGAAATTGATGACGAAGTAAAAATCAGTCTATTAGAAGATGTTACAGACAGCATGGAAGTAGCTCCGGAAGTAGACAACACAGAACTAGAAGAAGTAAAGGCAAAATATGAAGAGTTAAAAACAAAATACAAAGAAAGATTTTTAAAAGGCGACGAAGTTGCAACAGAAACTGAAGTCGTAGAAAAAGAAGAAGTCGAAGAAGACGAGGAAGAACCTCGTAAATATGAAGATTTATTCGACGAGAAAGGAGAGTTAAAATAATGGATTTAGTAGGAGTATTAAATACAATTAGAGATAATGCAAGTGATATTTATAGAAGTAGAATTCCAGAAGCTACAAGAACAAATATCCAAGACATTCAAGAGGGTATGACTAACCCAAATAATGCAGTCGTTACAAATGAATTTATATCAACATTATTAAATATGATTATAAAACAAGTTATTCATAACAAATTTTTCAGTGACCCTTTAAAGTCACTTAAAAAAGGAACAAAACCTCTAGGAGATACAATAGAGGAAATTTATGCAAACTTTGTACAAGCAAAAGGATTTGACCCAACAGGAGCTGACTTACTTCAAAGAGAAATGCCTGATGTAAAAGCTGTATATCACAGAATGAATAGACAAGATAGATACAAAATCACAATTTCGCCAGAACAAATACAAAAAGCATTTGCTTCTTATGACAAATTAGAGTCATTTATACAAACAATAATTAATACACTTTATAATTCAAGTGAGTTAGATGAGTTTGTATTAATGAAACAATTAATCAAACAAGCAATTGATAATAACGCAATGAAAGTTGTAACAATTCCAGACCCAGTTGCAAGTGAACAAAATGCAAAAGACTTTATAAAAGCTGTAAAAATTGTATCTGGAGATATGGTTTTTGCAAATTCAAATAACAACGCATATTTAAGCTCACAATCAACAGATACTAAAGCATTAATTACATGCACACCAAAAAGCGAACAAATATTAATAATTGATAATGCTACAGATGTTTCAGTATCAATTGAAGTTCTTGCTTATGTATTTAATATGAGTGTTGCTGAATTTAACGACACAAGAAAAATTGTTATTGACGCATTCCCAGATGAAAGCATAAGAGCTTGTTTAGTAGATGAACAATTCTTACAAGTATACGATGATTTACTATTATTCAAAGAATTCGAAAACGCTGAGGGATTATATAAAAATTATTATTTACATGTATGGCAAACACTTGCATATTCAAATCTAGTAAATGCTGTAGCATTTAAAGTAGCAAGTGATACAGACTCAGATGGAACTGTTGAAGAATTCACAATAACAAATACTTTAAAATCAGGTGTAAAAACATCAAATAAAGCAAAGAAAATAAGTGAGGGAAGTTCATACAGTGCAATTCTTACTGGTGTTGCTGCTGGAGATACTGTTGCAGTAACAATGGGCGGAACTGCTGTAACATCAACAGCATATAACTCAACAAATAAAACAATAAATATTGACTCAGTTACTGGAAATATTGTTGTTACTGTATCATAATTTTTTCAAAATACAGGGATTGGGATAGATTATCCCTATCCCTTAATTTTTTAAGAAAGGAGAAAGAAATGCGTAAACAATTAAAAGAAAATCAATTGTCAAACTTTAGAACTTATCAAATGTATTTAAGAGAAATGCTAACACTTGCAGAAAATGTTTTCGAGTTTGAGAATTTACCAGACTTTATAGATGTTGCGTTCTTAAATAAAAAATTGTTGCGTGATGGTTCTATTGCTTTTTTCAAAGATGAATATCTAGGAGTTATCGCACTTCCATATACTGTTATGGGAACATTAGACATATACCAAAGACCACAAAAGATAATGGCAATCGCACCAAATGGAAGTTATCGAAGAATATTAAATCCAGATGAATATATAATTATGTATGATAACAACGGACGTTATCCATTATTTTTAGACATAACACAATACGCAGAACGTATTGCATTAGATACAAGAACAATTGACATAAATATTTTACAACAACGTACTCCAAGATTTTGGAAAACATCATCAGATAAAGAAAGGTCAATACGTGATATTATCAATAACGTTGACGGATTAGAAAACACAGTTCTTACTTATGAAGATATAAACCTTGACGACATTCAATTGATTTTAGAACCAGCCCCTTATGTTGCAGATAAAATAGACATACAAAAAGAAAAATTATGGAATGAATTTTTAAGATTAATTGGTATTGCAAATATGAATTTCCAAAAGAAAGAACGTAATATAAAAGATGAAGTTTTGGCAAGTCAAGGCGGAACAATTGCAAGTAGATATTCAAGATTTGAACCAAGACAAAAAGCAATAAAACTAATAAATGAAAAATTCGGAACAAAGATAAATGTTAGATATTACGACGGAATTCCAACATCTGAAAAAGATGTAATTGAAGATAATGAAGAAAGCGAGGTAATAGAAGATGATGTATAATAGTTATTTTTATCCTTTTTTATTTCCTTGTATGCCTACAATGATAAATTTACCACCAACAGTATATAGCTTGTTAGAAAGTATTGTAAATTATGGAAAAGATGAAAAAACAAAAATAAGTAATTTAGCAAAAGAAGGACGTTCTACATTTTTTGATTTTGAATATCCATTAACAAATAATATTACAAAGGAACAATTTGAAACAATGATTTTAAATAAATTTATAATGCGTCGTATTGGATATGATACATTAACAGCTTTTAAACTACAATTAAATGTAAAACTTAATTCAATAATGCCGATATATAATAAAATGTTTGACGCTTTGGAAAATTGGAATATTTTTGAAAGTGGGGAAGTTACAACAGAAACTGGAACAGATGAAAGACAGACAACAAACACAACTCAAAACACTTTGTCTAATTCATCAACTACACAAAGTAGCTCAACATCAGATAGAAGAAATTCAGAGTTACCCCAGGACCAATTGGAAAATTTACGTGATGGATCATATGTAGGAAATTACAACTATGATACTGACACATCAAACGGTTCAGACAGTTCAACATCAAACGGTTCAGCTACATCAAATGGAACAGACAATAACGAATATACAAAAGAAATTAGAAGAAGTCCAGCAGATAAAATTGCAATTATGAAAGAAATGCAAACAAATATAAATAATATATATGAAATGATATTTAAAGATTTAGACAGTCTTTTTTATCAATTAGCATAGAAAGAGAGGTAATAAAATGAATAATTTTGATTATAAAAATTTAACACCTTTTAAGTGGTTCGTTTTGGAAAATTTTCCATTTATTGAAAATGATTTTGACGCAATTAATAATTATCATTTATTCAGTAAAGTTGTTGAATATTTGAACAAAACAATTGACAGCATGAACTTAACAGGCGAACAAATGGAAAATGTAACAAATGCAATGACAGATTTACAAAATTATGTAAACAATTATTTAGAAAATATAGATATACAAGAAGATGTAAATAATAAACTTGATGAAATGGCAGAAGACGGAACATTAGCAGAAATTATAAATCAAGAAATTTTTCAAAATATAATAAACACACAAAACGAAATATTAGACACATTAGAAACAGGAAAAATGATTGTTGAATTTCCTTTTATATCTTATAATGTTCAAGGTTTTACAAATTCAAATAATGTAGTAGTTGAAGGTTCTTGTTTTGCAAAAATTAATAATGAAAGACATATTTTCGTTGCAATAGAAAATAGTTATAATGGAGATTTTGGAATTATAGACTTTAACTGTGAAAATCAAAATGTAACTGAATATAATATTACAAGTGTTTTTACAACAACACCAGGTTCTTTAAATTCAATGGCATTTGATAAAATACACAATCATGTTTTATTAACATATAATAATGAAATATATGCTTTTAATCCGTACAACATGACATTAGAAAATAGATATACAATACAAAATTTACCAACAGGAACAACAATTCATGGTATATCTTTTAACGAAGAAAATGAATTGTATATACTTTCAGTATTATCTACTGGAAAAATAAATAATATATATAAATTAAATGATACTTTCACACAATGTGAATATATAACATCTATTAATTTTGAATTTTCAAATGTTTCATATTTTCAAGATTTTATAATTAGTAATAATAAAATGTATATTGTACATTCAAACACAATTGCTATTGTAAATATGAAAAATTATGAAGTGCTTGGAATTTTACCTTCAAAATTGAAATATTGTGAATATGAAAGTTTAATAGATTTTGATGGCTCAATATGTGCAACTCTTAATATGTATAATTCACGTGCTATTGCAATAGTACAAACAAATTTGACTAAAAACTATTTAGGTACAATTATTGGTTTAATAAATCCATTTACACGTTATCATTTATATGCAAATAGTGAAAGCAATGGATTTTTTGAAAATGGTTTATCTGATTTACCTATTCATTCAAATGAATTTGCTTTATATTATGCATTAACTTATAATATGTCTGATATATGGTATGCTGGTAATTTTATTGAAAATGGTTTTGGCTTATCTATTCGTGAAGCTAATCTAATAATTCATATTCTTACTGATAAAAAAATGTATATTGATAGAATTCAAAATTCTAGAATAGAATTTATTGAAGGTGGAAAAATAGCAAAAAAAGGTGATGGAATATTTACAAATAATGAAATGTATTTTACTGGAATTATAATAGATGATAATTTGTCACTTAATAATTCAAAAATAGTATTTTCAAATAATACAACTATAAACGGAATTATAACAGGTTCATTTAATAATATAACATTAAATTCTGTGTCAAATGACATACTACCAAATAAAATTAAAGTTGCACAATCTAAATTTCAAGGTTCATTGCCTCAATTATTAAAACTTTCATTATTTGAAAATCCAGCTGGATATTTAGACGGTAGCGTCGTAAATTGGAACCTACAAAATGCAAGTGAATTTTCTAATTACGACACCAACGGAATGTTTATGGCTGAAGTTTCAAAAACATCAAATGGTACTATAAATGGTTATGTATTAATGCACAATTCAAAATCACACCCAGGCATGTTAATAGGTTCTGGAGTTTATAGCGATGGTTCACCTATATTTGTATCAATGACAGGTGGTGCAAATTTGGTATGTAAAATTGGAGGAAATAGTGGCTATTGTATGAGAATTTATCCAATAAATTAAAGAGAGGAAATTTCCTCTCTTTTAATTTATACTATATTATTTGAAACGTTAAAGTTTCCTATATTTTCGTGATTATGCCAAATTGTAACACCACGTCTACATGCGTTGTTTATTTTTTCCATGAATTGAACTGGAACGTCCCCGTTTCCTATTTCTTCTGTTGATCCGATTTCAACATAGTTGAAATTTTCTCTTCCTATTATATTAGGTTCTAAAACTCTGTTGATTTTATACCCATATCGTGAAAAATAATCATCTATAATTTTGATATTTTCGTCTTTTACTCTCATTTTTCTGAAAGTAAATTTTATTGAATTACTAGCCCATGCAATATCGCCTGTTGGTTGATTTCCTTGTATGTTCGGAAGTAAACTAGCAGAATAAAATCCCCCAATTTGTCCCGCAACTGTACTTGATATTGAAAGTCCCATTGAAGCACCTGTCTGTACATTTGCCAAATTTTGCCTAGCGTTCATCATTGCTTGTTGACTTTGTTTTGCACCCGACATTGCAAGAGCAGCAATTGGAGCAGCTGCCCCCCCAGTTGCCATTGTTGCAGCAATTCCTCCAGCTAACATTCCAAGTTGTGTTGCATTGTTTACAGCATTTGCAGATATCCAATTTACAAATGCGTCCGAACTCCATGAACATGTTGGATATTTTGCAAGTGGTAATGCGTCGTCATAGTCCCATTCTTTGCCTTTGTGGTTATATGGAATTATTCTACCAGATACACCGTTACAAATTGCAAGTTGATTTTTAAATACACAATTGTTTTGATTGTAAAAATCTTCATATTTAAAAATATTGTTATTTCCCATATTGTTACTTACTAACAAATAATTATATGGATAGCAGAAACACTTGTTATTCTTTATTGAAAGACCATTAAATGAAGTTACTTTCGAAATAGATGTGTCAAATCCAACTATATCTGTATCCATTTTTGCTTTATAAAATGAAAATGTTTGACTTCCTAGAGGAGATTGTGTTGTATGCAATTCTAATTTTGATTGTTTTACAACAGCGTCAGAAACAATATACATATTTGTTACATCATTAATATGACTATCCGCATTTGTTCTATATAAAAACAATCCTAAATCTAGTATATTCGGTAATCTATTAGCTGATGTGTCTGTATCATATTTAAATAAATATAAATTAGTTCCAAAAACAGATTTATTATAAATTCCTATTCCCGAAAATTGCTCCCCGCCTGATGTAGAATTGTCGTTCGGTTGCCATGCACTTTCAACTACAATCCAATAATCATAAGTATATGATAAATCCTCTTGAATATCTTCTTGTATTACATCTCCAATATTCAAATCTTCTTGTAATGTGTGTAATCCTATTGTATCATCATTTACATGGTGTCTATTTACAAAACATGGTTTCTTTGTCCAATCTTCAAACCATGTAGACCACGCGTCTATTTCAAATTCAATTTGCGTCATTCCATTTGATTTATATATTACATTTGTTATAAATGCAAAAAACCATTTATTAGAATAATTCGGATTTTGAAATGCTATATAGTTTGAAATTAAACATTCATTGTAAGTAAATGGACAAGAAATTACATTTGTGTTATTTCCTCCAATAAAAGCAAATGTGTTACTAGAGTTTACATAATGTGAGTTACTATTTAATATTTCCAATATTCTATTTGTTCCAAAACTTAAAACGTTGTTATATTCTCTATCCATTTTTATACCTTTTGCAAGTATTATTTTACTATTCAATATTGCCATTTTGTGAACTCCTTTCTTCATATTTAATTTTTTCTAAAATTTCAATTGCTGTTTCTAATGCAAAATTTTTTTGTTTTAAATGTAAACAAACTAATGTTGGACATATTTCATTTTCGCATTGTTTTAAATCTTGTAATAATTCTTTTAAATATTCAATCATATTCTATCATCTCCTTATCGAAAAATCAATAACTTGTTTAAAATCTGTTCCACATAAATCATCTGAATAAAATATTTTATTTTCTTTAAATGTAGCAAGTAATTTTTTTAAACCATCATTATTAAAAGATGGATTGTAAATATCACGTTGCCAATATTTACTTATTTTTATTTCATCTGAAAATACTATAATTTTATTTGAAAAATCTTTGTAAAATGGATATATAAACCAGCAAACCTCTTTAGTTTCTTTGTCTTTTAAATATTCACATAAAAATTTGAAGCCTTTATATTGAAATCCAAATGTATATAGCTTTTTATAATCTTTCAATGATTTAGGCAAATGAGGTTGTGGTACTGTTTGCCAACTTCCACTATCAACCATTTTACTTGCGTTTCCTATTGCCATTGTTTTTCCGCCACTACTACTGCAATATTCTATTGCTATTTTTACATCATTTTCTTTATTGTGTATTATTTTAGTTTCAATTTGTCCCTGTTGTAGTTTTCTGAATATTTTGTCAAGCCCCCAGTCATTTATATATGGACATACTCTTGAAATTGAATTTCCTACCATAAAAAGTTTTGTTGTTCCTCTTTTTCTGTCTATTGTAGAATAAAATATCATAAGTCTGTCTGGTTCATATGAAATATATGTGCCACGTTCCATAAATTCTTCAAATATAATTATGTCAACATCTAAAAATGAAGCACCCGACATGTGTTGTTCTGTTGACAATGCCATTACATACCCGTATTTTTTCCCCTTTAATTGTTTTGTTGTTTTCCGCGTCATATACTCCAAGATATAAAACTTTACAATAGCAAGTTATACAATTATATTTGTTATTTGTTAATTTCGCTACGTCTACATCTGAAAAATATTGTTTTATCCATAAATTAGAAATATCTTCACGCCAACGTCTTAATAATATAAATCTGTTACCAGTCTTTAGATAATGTTCGACTGCTTTTTTATGTTTTACTTGATAGCTTTTTCCGTTTGATTTTTCCCCATAAATTAAATTAAAATTAGCGTTTTCTTTATCAATATTGTCTATATTATAATGTACTTGTTTAGTTGACATCTTCTTTTTTTCCTTTCAAATAAAGTCTTGCAATTCTATCTTCTATTTCTTCACGTACTTTTTTTGCATTTTCCAAAGTTGTTTTTTTATTGTAAATATTTGACATATCTACTTTCACAGATTTGCAACAATCTGAAATTTTTATTTTTCCAAATTCTCTTATAAAATCAAAATCTTTCATT
>Ga0326511_10005129_pt1 | contig 10373 bp, 8 predicted proteins | sample 0_2496_0518_D_FD_203701 | JGI IMG/M metagenome (GOLD analysis project Ga0326511, IMG submission 203701) | Bovine rumen microbial communities from UC Davis, California, United States - 0_2496_0518 | ecosystem: Host-associated > Mammals > Digestive system > Stomach > Rumen | place: USA: California... | reverse complement strand
TGGATGTGACCTACTATAATCAGTCTTCTGAGAACCAGATTATCGCACTGGCCTCATCGTCAGCCGCTGGTTATACTCACCGTCTCATCAATGCTGGTGAGATTCAGAACAAAGGTATCGAGGTAGCCGTCAATGGTCGCGTACTTGACTATAAGGGCTTTGCGTGGGATGCCGGTGTGAACTTCTCGAAGAACGTTAACAAAGTAAAGTCACTGGTTGACGGTATGGATTACTTCGAGCTTGAAAAAGCCTCTTGGTGTGGTGTGACTGTTGGTGCTCAGGTTGGTGAGAACTATGGTTCTATCATGGGTAAGGACTTCAAGCGCAATAGCAATGGCGATGTAATTATCAATGGAGATACTGGTCTGCCTGAGGTTGACGATCAGATTCGCACGTTGGGTAATGCCTCTTGGGACTGGACAGGTGGTTTCTATTCTACCTTTACTTATAAGAACTTCCGCCTTTCTGCCGGCTTCGACGTGAAGGTGGGTGCTGACATCTTCTCAATGTCAATGCGCTCAGCCTACCAGACTGGTAAAGCATCCGGCACAGTTGAGGGCCGTGAAGAGTGGTATTCTTCAGAAGAGGCTCGTCAGGCTGCTGGCATGAGCTCTACACAATGGCTTAACTACATCCAGTCACAGCCTGGTTACGATGCCCATGACTATGGTTATGTGGTGCCTGGCGTCATCGACAATGGTGACGGTACTTATCGCCAGAACGACATCCCTGTGAACCCAGAAGCTTACTGGAAGAGCGCTGCCGACAATGCTCCTGGCATGTTTGTCTATGACAACTCATACGTGAAGTGCCGTGAGATTACCTTCGGCTATACCTTCCCCGAGAACATGATTAGCAAGCTGAAGATTGTAAAGGACCTCAGCATTTCGTTTGTGGCTCGCAACCCGTTCATCGTCTGGAAGAACATTCCTAATATCGACCCCGACTCTGGTTATAACACCTCTGGACTCGGTCTGGAATATGGTTCGCTGCCCTCACGCCGCAGCTATGGTTTCAATGTTAACGTCAAATTCTAAAGAGGAGGAACTATCATGATTACAAAATATTTCAAGAATACCATCGCTGCCTGTTCAGTATGCTGCTCTGTTGCAGTAGCACTTACCGCCTGCAGCGACAGCTATATGGAGGACATCAATACCGACAACACCAAAACGACCTCCATTGACCCCAATGCCCAGCTGACCACTTGTCTGCTGCAGACCTATGGTGATTTTGGCTTGATGGATACCTATCGTAGCTATATCACAGGTTTCACCCAGTATTATGCCGGAGGTTGGAACGTATCTAACTATGGTGGTAGCGTACACTTCTTCGACGATCAGGCCCGTCTTATCTGGGACCAGTATTATAGCATCGCCATCAAGAACCTGCGCGACGCTATTGCCCACTCAAAGGACAAAGCCAATCTAAATGCCGTGCTGCGTATTCATCAGGTCTACTTGATGTCTGTACTGACTGACACTTATGGTGACGTTCCCTGTATGTCAATCAATATGCCACTGGATAGTTGCAGCTCGACACCAGTCTATGACAAGCAGGAGGATATCTACAATCATTTCTTCACAGAGTTGAAGGCTTGTGTAGACCAGCTTGGAACAGGAACTGACAATATCAGCGGTGATGTGACCAACTATAGTGGTGACATCAGCAAATGGAAGAAGTATGCCAACTCGCTGCGCATGCGCTTTGCCATGCGTATCAGCGATGTCAACCCCACGAAGGCTCAGACTGAGTTTGAAGCCGCTGCCAGCGATGCTGCAGGCTATATCGATTCTGCTGATGATGATGCCTTCATCATTTACACCAATGGTCCGTTCACCCTTTATGACGGTGCTCGCGACTATGACTTCCGCGTGAATGCTCTGGGTGAGATTCTTTATGGTCAGGATCCCACATCGCCAACATTCGTCTGCTCTACTCTGTTCGACTATATGAAGGACAATAACGACCCTCGTCTCTATAGCATCTGCCGTCATTATAATAATGTGAAGCGCAGTGAAATCAAGCCCGACAAGGAGGGTAATGTAGACCTGACCGACGAGGTGCTGGCTTATCTGAAGAATAAAGGACAGGAAGAGGCTCCCTGTAAGCCTGGTGCTGCTTGGTGGAACAACTGGATTAACGGTCCTGATGACCTGAACGATGTACCCACGCTGGCCAAGCTGGTGAAGCAGTATCCTGAGGTAGGCTATGAGAAGAACAACTTTCCTGCCCGTATGATGCGCCCTGCCTTGTCTATTGATTTCTGTCAGCCCGACCGTCCAGGCATCCTCATCACTTCTGCTGAAGTGGACTTCCTGTTGGCCGAAGCACTTTCCAAGGGATGGAACGTCACAGGCACTGCCCTCGACTACTTCAAGGCTGGCATCAAGGCATCTATCGTCTTGCTGAACAAGCACTTCCTCACCGATGAGGCTATCATCGACCAGACAGACATCGATACTTATGTGGCCAGCATCGCTGCTACCAACCCATTGGCTACTGCTGATGGTGCTCGCGAGGCCATCAATCTGCAGGCTTGGATACTTCACATGACCAATCCTGCTGAAGGTTGGGCCAACCTGCGTCGTGCCGACTATCCTGTACTCACCGACCGCAGCAAGCTGGACAAGTTCTTGAGCGACTTTACCTACGATGACGAAAACCTCAATACTCCTGTTCGTCTGTGCTATCCTATCTTCGAAAAGAAGTATAATGGCAAAAACTATCAGGAGGCTCTCGACCGCATGGGCGGCAAGGACGACTGGCATCATCGTGTATGGTGGGATACTGCCGATATTCACGTACAATAACTTTTAACGATAAACATTGACAATTATGAAGAAAACAATTGATAATATGCACCATGCAATAACAGTTCTCGGTTATTGTTTATTGGTTATTTTCATGGCAAGCTGTTCCAAAGACGAGGAGTCGTTCTTCACCGTCAGCGAGAATGATTCTCCTCGCATTCTGAACACCGACTTCCCTGATGGCGGCTTCAATATTAACCGCAACGAGAACCTGCATTTCGAAGTGCTGGTTACTCCTACTGACCTGACCACTGTGAAATGGCTGGCCGACGGTAAGGAGGTGTTTGTGGGAAACACCATTGACCAACCCTTTGAGGCTGGTGACTATAGCCTGAAGATTGTGGCTGTGACAAATAAGGGCAAAGAGACATCGCGCACCCTGAAATTGAAGGTGAACGCACTCGAAAGCGATCCTCAGGCAGGCTCCGACGCAGCCGACCGTATCGTGGCAGCAGGTGCTCCCGTCAAACTGCACGGCACCAATCTCAGCAACATTATAATGGTGGTTATCAACGATCAGCAAATCAACGCTACTTATAACAGCGCTGACGACTGCATTGAATACACCATTCCTGCTGATATGCCTGATGGCTCCTATCGCATTTCGCTGCTCGACAATAACGGTGTAAGCTATGGTGCCGACAAGATTGTTATCGTAAGCAAGCCCACGGTGCTTAGCTCTAGCTTCGGTGCTATGGCAGGCGATCCTGTCACCATCAATGGCTTCTATTTCAACGATGTGGCTACCATCACCGTTGGCGACAAGGCTTGTACCATCACAGAGAAGACTGCCAATAGTCTGACCTTCATCACTCCTGAGCTGGAAGTGGGCGACTACGAGGTCAAGGGTACTACTGCCAGTGGCGATCCTCTGCAATTCTGCAAGGACAATGACCTGGTGGAAACTGCCTTGTTCATCATTGCTGCCGAGAAGATTATCTGGACTGGCGACTATCTTGTTTCTTGGGAATTGCCCGATGGTAATCCTAACAAGGAATGGCGCGAAATTTCACAAGAAGAATTTGCCAAGTTCGATATCGGTCACACCCTGACCTTCTCGCTGAAGTACGACGAGACAGCCACCTACCATCAGTATCAGTTCGACAACTGGGAGTGGGCTTCGCTGCCTGGCCAGCAAAAGACCGACATTACTGGCGATACCGATGTGCCTGTTGAAATCACTCAGGATCTGAAGGATGCTGTTGCTGCCAAGGCCTTCTGTATCCACGGACACGGATTCAGCGTCACCAGAGTGACATACAAATAAGCTGAGTCACATACAAATAACAGGAAGGGGATGCGTTGATGGCATCCCCTTCTTCTATTCATGAGCACCTTTTATTTCGGTGCTTAATCGATATACGACAGAATCAAATCGACAATCTGCTCCTCAGTCTTACCATCGGCAGAGATGACGAGGCTGTAGTTACGGGTGTCATAACGCGAGCTGTCTGTGTAGCGCTTGACGTAGTTCTCGCGCATCTTGTCAACCTTTTCGATGGTTTTAAGAGCTTCTTCCTCCGACATGTTACGCTTGCGCATTAAGCGGTTGACGCGATAAGGTATGGACGCCTGAATGAGTATGCTCAAGTGGTTGGGGTGATTGCGGAACACAAAGAACCCGCTGCGACCAGCAATGACACACGATTCCTCACGGGCAATGCCCTGCAGAATCTCTGTCTCGGCCTGGAACACTCTTTCGGTGGTCAGCGTGTCTGGCTCCTTACCCATTTGCGCTATATAGTAACTGCTGTTGAGGAGTCCCTCGCCAACGCCCGCCACACGCTTGAAGTCAGACCACCAGTTGGTCTTGCGGCCTTTCAACTTCTCAATCTCCTCTACGCTAAGATTGAACTTCTCTTCCATGCCCTTGACGACAGCCTTGTCGTAAAAGGAAACGCCAAGTTTCTGTGCCAATTTCTCACCCACGGTACGTCCACCGCTACCAAGTTCGCGGTTGATGGTAATCACGTATTGCTTGTTCTTATCCATATAGTTGTATATAGTGATTCTTACTATTACATTCAAATTTATCTTCTTTCAGGAGCACCAGCAGGACGAGCAGCACCAGGAGCACCAAAGCCTCCACCGAAGCCGAAGCCACCCTGTCCCTGAGGAGCAATCTCGGGCTCGCCATAAACAGAAGCCTCAGCGTCCTTGTCATTCAGTTTGAATACCATGAACTTAGGATTCTGCTCTGTGCAGGGCTTCCAGTCACCACCCTTCGGGCCGTTAGGATCGCTATACTTGGCGAAATTGGTCCAAGCCGTGAGCATCTTTTCGCTCAGATCCCAGTCGCCCTTGGTCCAAGGACGCCAGCAATGCTTCAGACTCTTGAATACGAACCAGAGGTCAGAAGAGTGGAAAGCACCCTTCAGACGCTGGGTGACCTCAGGATGAGAGCCGTCATCGGGCAGAGGACGAGCAAACTCGTAAGCCCAAGCTTTGCCACCCTTCTCAGCGCGAACTTTACAGAACTCAGCAATGTTAGGAGCCATATTGCCCATATCATTGAGGGTAAAACCAATCATATAAGGTACATCAGCCAGAGTGCCCTCGCGAGTGGCATCGTCAAAACTCTTCACGCTGACATAGCCATCAATCATCGGCATAAAGCCCATGCCCATACGCATCATACCCATCATGCCACCGCCTTGCTGTGCAGGACTAGTAACCTGCTGATAGATAGTAGGCAGAGCGAATACGGTTTCGGTAGAAGCTTGACGCATCTTCTGTAGATCGGTCATGCCAGCCCAGTCGAACATCTTCTTGGCATTGTTGGCAGCATCCTCGATAGATCCGCCACTATAGCGGCCACCCATCATACCACCACCGTTGGGGTTGGGGATGCTGAGGCCCTGAGCACTCATGATGACTGCCTTGTGGAAAAGGCCGCGAGCCAAGGGAGACTCACACAGCGTACGAACGCTACCGCCACCGGCACTCTGTCCAAAAATAGTTACGTTATTGGGGTCGCCACCAAACTGGGCGATATTCTTCTTAATCCACTTCAAAGCTTCAATCTGGTCGAGGATACCATAGTTGCCAGAAACCTTGTTAGGGCTCTCCTCAGCCAATGCGGGATGACAAAGGAATCCGAAGATGCCAAGACGGTAGTTGATAGACACGAGCACCACATCCTTAGCACCCCACTCCTGACCGTCGAACTCAGGCTCTGAGCCAAAGCCCTCACGATAGCCACCACCATGAATCCACAAAGCTACAGGCAGCTTTTTGTCGACTTGTCCGGGAGCCTTGGTCCACACGTTCAGATACAGACAGTCCTCGCTGAAGGCTGCTTCCTTGCCATAGCCCCACTCGGTGTAGTAACCGCCAGTATACTGGATGGCCTGATAGCTGGGGCGACCAAAGGTGTCGCAAATCTTCACACCCTTCCAGGGCACCACGGGCTGTGGGGCCTTCCAACGGTTCTCACGGATAGGAGGAGCAGCATAGGGAATGCCACGATAGACAAACACGTCAGAATGGTCGTCAGCCACGACGCCCTTTACCTGACCACCTTCGATTGTTAACACAGGATTTTCTGCAGCATGTGCAGTTACTGCCATCAAGAACAGCAGAGGCAAAAACAGTTTTTTCATAATTGGTTATTGTTTAACAAGTGTACAGTTGTTTCGGTTTTTATTTATTTCAACTACTTAGACTCCTAAACTTGCAAATGGTTTAAAAACTATTTATTTCTTTTGTGGTTCTATCCTTTTTTCGTACCTTTGCACCATGAAATTAAACGACTTTGAAATCATGGCTCCTGTGGGGAGCCGCGACTCGCTGGCAGCAGCGCTGAAGGCCGGTGCCGACTCCGTGTATTTCGGCGTAGAGCAACTGAACATGCGTTCGCACTCAGCCAACCACTTCACGATTGATGACCTGCGCGAGATAGCAGCCACCTGTAACGAGGCTGGCGTCAAGACCTATCTCACAGTCAATACCATAATATATGGTGAGGATATCGAGACGATGCATCAGATTGTGGATGCTGCCGTCGAGGCAAAGATATCGGCTGTCATTGCCTGCGATATCGCCGTGATGACCTATTGCCGCAAGGTGGGCATGGAGGTACACCTCTCTACCCAGTTGAATATCTCGAATGTAGAGGCTCTGAAGTTCTACGCCCAGTTTGCCGATGTGGTGGTGCTGGCCCGTGAGCTGAAGATGGAGCAGGTGGCTGACATCTATCGTCAGATAGAGGAGCAGCATATCTGCGGTCCCAGCGGTGAGCAGGTACGCATTGAGATGTTCTGTCATGGTGCCCTTTGTATGGCTGTTAGCGGCAAGTGTTACATGAGTCTTGATAACACAGGACGCTCTGCCAATCGTGGTGCCTGCATGCAGATTTGTCGTCGTTCGTATATCGTCACAGACCGCGAGACGGGTACAGAACTTGAGATTGACAACAAGTATATCATGTCGCCCAAAGACCTGAAAACCATCCGTTTCATCGATAAAATGATGAAAGCCGGCGTACGAGTTTTCAAGATTGAAGGACGTGCCCGTGGTCCTGAATATGTGCTCACTGTGGTGCAATGCTATAAGGAAGCCATCCAAAGCGTGCTCGACGGCACCTTTACAGAAGAGAAAAAGGATGTTTGGGACGAACGACTGGCTACAGTATTTAATCGTGGCTTCTGGGACGGCTACTACCTGGGACAAACGCTGGGTGAATGGAACTCGAACTATGGCTCGAATGCTACGGAGCGCAAGCAGTACATTGGCAAGGGCGTTAAGTACTTCTCGAAACTCGGTGTGGCAGAATTTGCCGTCGAGGCTGGAACCTTCAGCGTAGGCGACAAGATGCTCATCACAGGTCCCACCACTGGTGCCCTCTATGTCACCGTCGATGAGATTCACGACGATGTGCAGGCCGTGGAAACAGCCCAGCAGGGCACTCGTGTCAGCATCAAGGTGCCAGAGAAGGTGCGCCCCAGCGACAAGCTGTTCAAGATAATTAAGGAATAAAAGTCGGTATATCGAAATGTCGTAATTACGATATATCGAAATAACGTGATAACGAAAAAAGAGAAAAAATGACAATCAACGAGAGACAAGACGAGATTATTGAGGAGTTCTCAGACTTTGATGACTGGATGGACCGCTACCAGTTGCTGATAGACTTAGGTAATGAGCAGGAACCCCTTGACGAGAGATACAAGACAGAGCAAAACTTGATTGACGGTTGCCAGAGTCGTGTGTGGCTGGTGGCCGATTATGCTGATGGCAAGATTCACTTCCAGGCCGAGAGTGATGCCTTGATTGTGAAGGGTATTGTGACGCTGCTCATCCGAGTACTGAATGACTCGACACCACAGGAAATACTAGATGCCGACCTCTATTTCATCGATAAGATAGGATTGAAAGATCATCTGTCGCCTACCCGCAGCAACGGCTTGCTGGCAATGGTGAAGCAGATGCGAATGTATGCGCTGGCCTTTCAGGCAAAGGGTTAGTTAGTCTACATCTTCCTCCTGCGCACGCTCTTCGTCGTAGGCATTGATGCGCTGCAGGTAGAAATCGCGAAAATCCTGCCAGTGATAATACGGGGCAACGTCTGTCTTTAAGGGCAACGTGGCCTCGTTTTCGTTGAGCAGCACTTTCACCAGCACATCCTGGTCGTGGCGGCCATTACGATAGAACACCAGCTGCAGGTTGGCTGCCATAGGAATAATCTTGTAGTCGGCCCATCCGCTACGTTCCATCTTTTCAAGGTCCGAGGTCTGCAGGTCATAATCGTTGATACCCATCAGGCATACCAATGGCAGCAGGGCGGTGTCGTGACCATAACGCAGGGTGGCGCCAGGATGGTCCAGATTCAGACAGCTGTCAGCCTCCTCAATTATTCTGCGCAATAGGAAACGCTGGGAAAAAGGCATCTTGCCACCATTGGAGGGAGCGAAGCCAAACCCTAAGTACCAACACACATTATCCTTACGCCAGTTTTCATAGATCTCATCATCCGTAAACAGGTCATAGAGCGTTATCTTCTTCCTGAGGTCCATGTTCTGCAGCGCTGAGGCCAACCGAAAAAGATAGGTATTGAGTTTCTTGCCATCCACATGCTGGTTCTTGTATTCCGTATCAGCATAGAGTTGGTCTACGACTCGCTCCCAAGTGGGATGAGCATCAAGGAAAGCATGATAAATAGACATGTTTCTTTTGTCGAGCGACTGGTTGGTCAGCAATGAGTCGTCATGTCTCAGGTAATCCATATCGTGCTGACTGGCATCATACTTCAAAACCATTTTAGGGTTCATGGTCTGCATCTTCATCAGAGCGTTGACCATCGAGAGGATGCAACGGACAGAGGTGGTGCTTTTGGCTTCTATAGTGACGTTACCATCAAACACCTGAGGGAAGCGGCGCATCATCCGTTCGGCTATCTCCTGATGCTGGGTTGCCCCCAACGAGGTCAGCTCGCCAGCACGCTGATGGGCTTCCTGCTCCATCAGGATAACGCGATGCAGCACATCCTTGCCCAGCGGGGTGAGGGCATGTTCCTCCTCGCTTTCCTGAAGGGTCTTGATAACATACCAGAAGTCGTCTTTCTTGGTGGGATAGCGTGAACCGTGACGACCAAAATGACTGATATAAAAAGGTTTCTTGCCATTGGGTGCCGACGTCTGCTTGTGATGTGACGGACCAGGATAGGCCAAGAACGAACCTCCAGAAAGTCGCAGGTTTTTCTGGATGTCCTTTCGCGGATTCTGAGCCGTGATGCAAAGCATCAAACTCAAGCTGCAAAGTATTAAAAGAAGCCTTTTCATGTCTTTTCCGTCAATTATGTGCTGGCAAAGATACAAAAAAGATTGCTAATGAGGTGAAGATTTCGGATTTTTTTGTAATTTTGCGGCATAATTCATGAATTTATGGCAAAAAACACAGCATGGCACGATGACGACTGGTTGCTGCTGATGCAGAAATACCTGCAGAAGCCGGTAGGCGTGAAGCCCCTTTATAGTCGACCGATGGTTGAACTGAGCATGGAGCTGCACATCGCTCCGCAGGTGTTACAATCAAAGATGCAGCAGATAGCACGTCTTGACACACCACGCATAGAGCGCATCTGGCAGACCTATAGCCAGAACCCGCGTCGCTTGACAAGGGCTGTGTCTCTGTTGCGTGGAATGAAAGGCTTTGGTGCTCCTAATGATTTCTACGAGGGTGTGGAAGTTGAGGAGACCTTTGAAAAGGATTTCCGTCCGCTACCCGAGAACCCACGCTATACGCCTGTCATGCTCATCCTTATCCTTGATCTCTTCTTCCGTCTGACACCTGCCACAATGGTGACCGAGACGCCAGAGGTACAGGAATTGGCACGACTGCTGAAGGTGAAGCCTGCTGATGTGACATTGGTATTGGATATCTTCCAAAACCTCGATCCCTACCTGAATCGTGATGAGCTGATTGTCTCGGAACTGCTGTTGCCTTGTCAACAGGTGTGGAAGCGCTATGGCACCATTGCCACCGAACAGCTGGCAGCCTATGCCGAAGAACTGAAAGAATACTATCGATAATGGCACAAGGACAGGGTCAGATACAAGAACA
>Ga0326511_10005128_pt1 | contig 10373 bp, 11 predicted proteins | sample 0_2496_0518_D_FD_203701 | JGI IMG/M metagenome (GOLD analysis project Ga0326511, IMG submission 203701) | Bovine rumen microbial communities from UC Davis, California, United States - 0_2496_0518 | ecosystem: Host-associated > Mammals > Digestive system > Stomach > Rumen | place: USA... | reverse complement strand
ATAAGAGTTTGCTATAGCATCTTGTTGTTTTTGATATTCAAATTGTTCTCTAGCAAATTCATTAGCTATTCTATCTTGTTCTTTTTGATAGTTAAATTGTTCTAACCATTGATTATAGTTTGTTTTGTTTTGTGCAAGTGTAGAATCAAAGTCAAGTTGTTGCCATAAATTACTCATTTGTGTTTGTAGTTTTTGTAAAGCAAATTGAGCTTTTTGTGCGTTTGCTTCTAACCCTGCTTGTGTCATCTGATTATTAAAATCTTGCATTAATCTATCTGTTGATTCTTTAGCAGTAGCATATCTGTTTTGATAAGTGTTATAAGCATTTAACTTGCTAGTTTCACTATATCCACTATTACCTAGTCCATTAGAAAAAATATTCTCTGCTTGTACTCCATAGGGGTTAACTAGTTTTTGATAATCTTGATAAGCTCCTCTTGCTTCTTTTTGAAAATCTTTTTTTGCATAACCTCTTTGTTGTTCAATATTATCTAGAACAAATTTGTTGTTTTCATCAATTTGTTGATTATTAATTTGTTCGCTTTGATTCAATAAATCATTTTGTTGTGCAATGTTATTAGCATATTTTGCTTCTAAATCTGCGTATGGATTATCTCCCATTTCTATCTCCCCCTTTTGTTTCCATTGCTAGTACCTATAGTAAATATTCCTTGTTTATTACCACTAGGAGTACCTACCCATACTTTACCTTTTTTAATTGTTCCACCAACATTAATAGAACATGAAAAAACATCACCTGTTAAAGTGATGTTTTTATTATAATCTAGTGTAGCTCCACCTGTATCTATTCTTATAACAGCACCTATACTAGAATTATTACCCATTAATCTATATATTGTTTCTTTTTCTGCATCTGTTAATGTTAGTGTGTATTGTCCTACACCTACATTAGTTCTTGTTGCAACTACTGTATTTCCTACAAGTATTTTAATTGTACTTTTATCGTTAGGATTTCCTGTTATTGTAAATGTAACTCCATCAAGTGTAAAATCTCCTATATTTGAAATTGAATTCTGTCTATTTGTAGTTATTATTTTAGTAGTTTCAACACCATAATCATTATTAGCATAACCTTTACATTTAATTGTATATGGTGTGTTAGGAGTTAAGTTATCAAAAGTTACTTGATTACTTGTTGTTTCTTTTGTACTATTTCCACAAGTAAAATAATACTTTGTAGGAGTTATACCATTATTTGAAGTTGCTTTAACTGTTATACTTGTAGCTGTTTTAGATACTTCATTTAAATCTAAAGTAGGATGCCTATCTATATGATCCATATAAGCTACTCCACTACCTGTTAAATTATAAACACCTGCAAAACTAAAATCCATCCATGCTCCTAAAGTAACAGATCCATCTCCGTTTGAATTATGATCTACTCTTATACCAGATCTAGTGAAAACTCTTATATTACCACTTCCACCATATTCAACATTACAATACGGATTATATTGTCTATCTAAACTTCCATTAACATCAAAAGTACCACTTCCTGTACCATCAATTCCGTATCCGTTCATGTATACCCATATTTCTATATCTACCAACGAATAATTACCAGAATCATATTTAGTACTCCACCACTTAATCTCGCCTGTTACTCGCCATGTGCTACTTGTCGCTAGTGCTATGCTTCCTTGTGCCATTTACATCACCTCTATTATTTTCCAAAAATATTTTTTACTGCATTAGGTGATGAAATCATAGATGATAAAATAAGTTTAAGTACTTTGTTTTCATTTTGAGTATTATCACCATTTTTTTTGTTTAAATTATTAATTATATTAGGAGTACCACCAATAATCGGTTCAGTTAAACCAGATACAAGACCTTTAAAAAAATCATTTGTAAAATTATCACCATTTTTTTTGTTTAAATTATTAATTATATTAGGAGTACCACCAATAATTGATCCAGTTAAACCAGATACAAGTCCTTCAAAAAAATTATTATTAACATTTGAAGAATATGGATTAATAACATTATTTTTATAATTATCATTGATTACACTATTAATACTTGGTAGTTCATTTCTTGAATAAAACGGATTATTTATATCATTTCTATAATTGTCATTTATTATACTATTAATGCTTGGTAATTTGTTCTTATAATTATTATTTAATGATTCTATATTCATTTTTCTCACCTCTAATCAAATATTTGTATAAATATTTCTCCTACTGCTAGTGTAGGTACTACTGTGCCATATCTAATAACATTTTGCTTTGTGGTGTTAAGAGTTTTACCCATTTCTGCACTTAATGCTTTTGTTGTACCACCTTCAATTAAGTTGTTTACTGGTGTAATAGATATTCCATTTACAGCAGGTACTACTTTATTATTTAAATATCCTTTTATCTTTACACTTGCTTCATCAAATTTTGCTTTTAATTCAGCAGGTGATTCTGTAGGTTTATCTAATAATTTACTAATTATTTGCACATCTTCACTAAATTCTTGTAATGCCATTTTAATCACTCCTTTATGTTCTCTTAATATAACTTCCTTTATATACTTCTAGTGTTGCATCATATAATCCAAAAGGTTCTTTATCTGAATAAAATTTTAATGTTAATTCGATAAATTTCTTCATTTTAATTTTGAATACTATATAACTCATTTCTTTAGTAGTAAATGCAAAGTTTTCAAAATCTACAATACTAAAATCAAATCCTGTTGCACTATATTCTTTTATAAACTTTTCTTCTTTTCTGTTAGTCTTTACAGAAACTTTTATTTTACCATTAGGAATTGTTTTTATTTTTGCAACTCCACCTCTTTTGTTTGTTGTTTTTAAATTGTTAGTATCACCAAATATATCATTAGGTGTTTGCCAACAAGAATAAATATTAAATTTTTTGCCAAAATAATAAGATGTATCAAATGTATAACCATCTTGTATTCTACCTTTATCTAGCTTGAAAATAATTCCATATTCTGTTCCAATATATAGCTCGTTTTCTATACTAGTAACACATGTAATTCTTCCATAATAATCAATAAAATCATCTTTAAAATTCCAGTAATACCATTCATACTCATATCCAGAAATACCATTAAAAACTTGTCTAGAATCTGCTAAATATAATCTACTATTAACTAAACAAACTAGATAGCCATTCCATTCTGTCATAAGCATATTTTTATATTCATTTTCATTTACAAATTTAGAATCAATTAAAGAACTTCTGTGTGCTATTAATTGCTCTTTCTCTATATCTGCATTTATTCCTTCAATACCTAGTTTTGATGCAAAAATAATATCATCATTGAAATTAGTACATCTAGATACACAGCCTGTACTAATATTACCTTGTTTAGAAGGATAAATTTTTCCATATTCAGTATCAATAGTAGGTTCATGGTAAAATATAGTATCGTTTTGTTGTGAGGATTCTTTAAACACCCATAACAAGTTATTACCTACACAAAAATCTTTAATTGCTGTATCACTTGTACCATCTTGATAATATGCTAAATCACTAATATATGTAGGATCATTTAATTCACAATGAAATATTGCGTTTTTAAATTGTGGATTTCCTGTAAAGAATATCCTATTATCAAAAACTATGCTTCTAGTACATTGTGGTATTCTACTTGAATAATCTGTACCTGCTTTACTAAATTCTACAACAACATTATCTTGTCCTTCGGTTAATGGTGCACCTGGAGCTGTATTAAATGTAATATATCCAGATACATAATTAACACTATAATCTGTTGTTGCTATTTCAGTACCATCTATATACACTTTAACATCAGCATTATCTATAAAGTCTGTATCTAAATGATATTCTGTAGAAGTGCCATCTGCTACAAAACTATTCTTTCTTCTAGGAGTTAATACATTTACTGCTTGATAAAGAACGCCACCACCACTTGGTAATCTAGAAATAGTTGTTGTAGGTATAAAAGCATTTTCAGCTACATCTTTTATTACTTCACCATCATACACTAGATAATTTTTTCCATCATTTATATATACTTTATCATTAAAAGTTACAAATGATGAAATATGTTTATTCATTTTGTTGTATATATTAAATTCATCAAACAAATTGCTTGATGGATAATTGTCTACAAATATACAATTATCTATATGAACTAGTAATTTATCAGTATTTCCATATTTAAACAAATATATTCCGTATGTAGGATATTTAAGTTTATTTTCTAAAGTTACTCTTTTATGAAGATTAGGTGGTACAATATCTAAAAATCCAGGTCTTGTTTGCACACAATTACCCTCTGTATCTGAATAATCTTTATACATATTAATACAATTCGGACTTCTGTTAAGTGCTACTTTAGCTTCATCACTTGAAAAATCACATCCTGCTAAATTAGAATATAGTCTTGTCATCATTTCTGCCATCTATAGCACCCCCTTTAGAAATCATATTCACTTCTAATTGTTATCATTGTTTCAGATTCTCTTAAATCTAGTTTTGCTATTGCGTTTTGATAAGCTGTTTCAAATAGCTGTTGGTCTACAGAAGGATCTGTTTTCATGAAATCTGCAATAACTTTATAAGGAAGTGCATTTTGTGCATCTTCATCTATTTCTAATTCAAAATCATCTTCTGTATTTTCTGTTATTGTTTCAGGAATTGCATTATATTCTATCTTATAATTGCTTTTATCTTGATCGTTAATATATATCTTATTTTCATTTCTTATCATGAAATAATCACCATCAACAGGTTGGTTAGTTTCACTATCTAACACTATTATGTTTTTTAATTGAGCCATATCCATTGGTAAAGAATATGGTGTATAGTGTTTAGGTGCATCATCTGATACATTTCTTGAAATATTTTTTACTTTTCTTATTTTTTTAATATTAGCTAATTCATGATAAGGTAATTGATATAAAAGCTTCATTTTAGCTCTAAAATCTTCATCATCTGTATACATTTGTTCATATCCAGAATCTGGAGCATATTCATCAGCTAGTGCTAGTGCTATCTTGATATTTTCTATTAGTGTCATTCTAAATCACCCCTTAAAACTCCTCTATTGACTTTAAGTCCTCTATTGCATCTTCTACTTTTCTCATTTTATATGTTGGTATGATATATCCTGTATCTTCACCCCATATTAGTACAATACCTTCTGGTAATTTTTGTACTAGTTTTGTATCTTCTTTTGTATCAATACCATAACTATCTATTTCTTTTCTTCTAATATAAGTAGTTAAAGTTAAATCTTTAATTGTTTGATATACAGTACCTGCGTTATTAGGTAAATCAATTTTATCTGATATATCCGTGTCTTTTGTTACTGTTACACCCATAAATAAATGTGTAGAAGGTGCAACAACAAATCTTTCAACTTTTTCTTGTGGTTTTAATTTTTTATTCATAGTAAATCCTCCTTGAATGGTTGCAGGAGCAAGACTCGAACTTGCGATCTCTAGAATATGAATCTAGCGAGATGGTCCACTTCTCTATCCTGCAATATAAAAAAAGAGGGAGTATTTCAACTCCCTCAATAATTAAGCTTTTATAACAAAAATTTCTTCAGGTCTTACTACTTTTGCACCGAATACGAATAATGCTTTAACAGCATCTTGGAAAGCTTTTTCAGGTCTATAAGCTTCTACTTTATCAATTTGTCCTACATAAGCAACAGCTTTTTTAGTTCTTAAGATGTTACCTTTTTTGTTTTCAAAATCAGGTAGGTTGTTTTCTACAGTAATTAAAGCATTACCATATCTTCCCACAACACCTTTTTTAGCCATTTCAACATTTGTTGTAAATAGTTCTGTTAAGCTTTGTCTTAATAGAACAAATACTCTAGGTGATACTTCAAAGTATAAGTTTTCTGTAGTACTTACATTTTTCTCATATAATGAAGCAAGTGCATCTTCTAGAGTAGAAATTGCATTAGTTTTAGTTATAGTTGCATCTGTAGATGCAATGTGTCCTGCTTGTCCTTCTGCAATTTCAGTTCCTGCTTTGATTATAGAAGCAATGTATTTATCTGCTTCTTCTGCAAGTGCATTACCTGCTTCATAAGCAAGTGCATCCATTAATCCAGGTTGAGATTGAACTTTATCTACATCTTCTACAGCATAGTTGTAGTATCTCATTTGATCTATTAATAGATCCATTCCACTATCTGTTGGTGTTTCTAGATCTATTTCTTGTCCTGGTACATAAGTTTTAATAGTAGGTCTTACTACACCTAAAATTTTAACCTTTTCTGCGTATTTAACATCACCTTGATATTCGTAATCTGAATGTTCTCTTAAGCCTGTAATTGTTTTAAGTGCTCTTTGAATTTTAGCACTCCATATTGTTCTTTTAAAATTGTTAATTGCCATTTAATTCATCTCCTTACATTTGTTTTGCAAGGATTTATATATCTATTTATGCTTTGCTAGAGATCTATCAACAGCTTTCATTAAATTATCATTTTTAACTAATTCTTCAAAAGGGATTTTATCTAATTCATCCATTGAATAGAATTCTTTAATTTCTTCTGTTGACTTGGTTGTTTTTACACTTCCTGTAGATGGTGGTACTTCTCTTTTTGCATCTTTAGTAGCTTTCATAGTTTGATACATATCATGTATATCAACTAAAGAAGTAAAGGTACTAAACTTACTTGCAAACTTTTTGAAATCATCATCATCAAGTATTGCTTTATCAATACCATTTTCTTCAAGTTGCTTTTCTGCTTTAGCTTTAAGCATATATTCTCCTAGTCTTTCAAAGATAGCTCTTTCTCTTACAGTTCTCTTTTCTTGTGGTACTTTGTAAATTTCATTAGCTACCCTGTTGATTTCATCTTCTCCTGATGCAATTATTTCATCTGCATCTGCTTGAGCAAGTATTTTTTCATCTCTTTCAGATAATCTCATAGGAGTTTCAGGTATATCAATTCCTTGCTCTTTGTAACTTTTTCTTACTGCTTTATTGATTTCAGATACATCATCTGTATCTACACCCATACCTATCTTTAAAGCATCAATTACATTTTGATATTTTTGAAGTTCTTTTCTTTGTGAATTCTCAAGTCTATCAACTCTTGCTTTCATCATTTTTTCAACTTCTTCTTGTGTATAGGTTTTTGTTTTTACTTCTGGTTCAACTTGTTCTGGTGTTGATTCACTAGTATTATCAACAACTTCACTTGTATCTTCTAGAGTACCTACGACTTCATTTTCTTCATCTGTAGGATTTTCTGTGTCGATAGATGTATTATCGACTTGAGCTTCTAATATCTCATCTTCCATCTAAAATTCCTCCTTTTTATAGTCTTGTTTGACTTTTATCTCTTGTAGCTTTTAGTGTCATCAACATGGTTTAGACAATATAATAAGCACCATTTGTTCAAAAAGGTGCTTATTTTTCAATTTTATCGTTTTGACTATTAACTTTACTATATAATTCTTCAAGTTCTTTATTTGTCATTTTAAGCTCACTATTACACTTTTTACATCTGTAATAATTAACCCCATTTTCTACTTTTTCTTTTATCATTTCTAAATTACAATTTTTGCAAGTCATGTTAACCTCCTATTGCATTTTGAAATTGTCTTATTTGTGCTTGTCCTTGCTGTTTCATATTTGCTATATTTTTCATATCCTCATATTGTTGTTGTTGTCCTAGTAAAGCACTAATTCTACCCATTTGTTCGTTAGCCATGTTTTGCATTGCTTGAATATTCTCTTGAGTTTGTTTTCTCTTTTTAACGATTTCTTCAAGTTTCTTTTTAGGCATTGCACTATCATAAGGAAGTGCATTTACATATTCTTCAAATTCTATTAGTTGGTTAGCTAATAAATTATCTAAAGACTGCTCAACAGCCATCTTATCATAAGCACTTTTAGGTGTTATTTCTATCTTAACATTTGCTTTTATTGAGTTTAAATCCTCATAACTTAATGAGTATAATTCTGGTACTGTTTGAGATGTAATCATTCCATTTTCATCTTGTACTTGTTGTTCTTCTTCATCTGCAAGTACTAATCCGTTAACGGAATAATTTTGTAACATATCTAAACATATTCTAGCTACTGATTCTAGATAATCCTTATAGTTATATAGTTGTTCATTAAGTGGTTGTTGTTGTGCTTCTTGAACAGCTATAATTGCTTTAGCACTTGTTTTAGTAACATCAATATTTCCTGATGCGTTATCTCCTGCTCCTGCAAAGTTTTGTGTATAGTTTATAAGTTCATCTAATAAATATTTAGAATCTGCACTCATAGAAGTTGCATTTAAATATCCTACTTGTTTTCTTACATCATCTACTCCAGATCCTTCAACTTGAATATCTGCTCCTGTTTGATGAAGTGCATCTCTATTTTTAATATATTGCGTATTATAAGCCATTTTAGGATAAGCTGACTGCTTAACTGCTATAGCCCTTCTCATTTCAGTTTTATTAATTTCTATCTGGTTAGGTATATTTGCTTCAACTTCTCCTATACCTCTTGCTGAACCTTTTAAATCCTCCCAGATAAAATGTTCAACAGGATATAATTTAAGTCCTGTATCTATCTCTTTTGTTACTTCTGCATACATTGTAGATTTTTTGAAATGAACTGTCTTAACTCCTTTACCATTTTCTTTTTTGTATAGTTTTAATAAAACTAAACACATAGGAGTTGTTTCTTGTTCTATTCCATCAAATCCTGCTTGTTCTCTGTATTCTTCATCTGCAACTATTTTTTCTATTTCTTCTTTTTTCATACCTTGTGCTTCTGCTTCTTCTTTAACATCTGTAACAGGTCTTCTAAAAGCTATAATAATAAATGGTTGACTTTGAATATCTGAACTTGCTTCATTACCATAACAAATATTATTTTTATCTACTATTTCACCTACAATTTCATTTTCTGTTGTATCATAGTAAAAGTACATTATACCTTCACTATTTACACAGGAATCTTTAACAACTATTCTGTTTTTTCTATCAAGTCTTTGCATTTCAAATATTCTGTCTACATGTTTACTTAATAGTTCGCACCACTTGTTAAGTTTTTCATCTCCACTTTGTAAATATGATGGTGTAAACACTACTGAATAACTTCTAGCATTAATAACACCTATTTTATATTTAACTATAGGTTTAATAATGTTTATTACTATAGGTTTCATATCACCTAGCTTTGCGTTCTCCCATTGTTTACCATGAAAAAAGTTCTCATTTTGTTCAGTTCCTGCAAATATTCCTTTTGTTCGCATATAATCAATACATTTTTGATATTGATTCCATACATCTGTAGGTTCAAGTTCTATAATTTGCTCGTTATCTAACATGTGTTATCTCACCCTCCTTTATATTTCTGGTAAATCCCTTTGACTTTCTGGAGTACCATCATAACTATCAATGTTTTGTTGAATAGCTTTTAGTACCTCTTGTTCTTTTCTATTTTCCTTTTCTAGCTCTTTTTCATATTTATCTGGTATAATATGTATCTTTTCACCATTTTGTAGTTTCTGTCCGTTTATTAGTCCAAATACAAACGCAAAAAATATAAAAAATAAAGCTACAATGTTGTTTATAGTTAAATAAATCAAATAATCACCTCTTTACTTAAATAATCACCATCAACACTTGGTCTTTCTCTTTCAAAGTTATAAAATTCTTTCTTAACATCTTTTACTTCAACTTTCATTTTTTGTTGAGTTCTAATGTAAAAAGAAATTGCTAATCCCATAACTAAATCATCATGACACCCTTCTTGTGCTTCTGGTCTACCTTTTTCATTTCTTACAAAGGTTAACATTTCTTCAAGTGTTTCTTTATCATTAATTAGTTCTATATTCTCATTTACTATTTTTTGTAGTTCAGATAATATAAGTGGTCTAGTAATCTTATTAGTTTGAAATCCAAAAGACTTAACAATTTGATGAGTAAATGTATCTTCTTTTTCTCTTACAAATTGTTTATCATATCCTAGTCTTAATAATTCCTTGATAGGGAATGTATCAAAGTTTGTTTCAATTCCTATTAAAGCTGTATTGTAATACTTACCTAAACAATACATTTGTCTAGTGTATTCATCAGCATCAAATTGTTTTCTAATTTTAGCTACTTGCTTACCATTTACATTGTTCATCACATGCCCTGTAAAGTAATCAGATCCTTCTCCTGCTGTATCTCCACCTAGTACATACGGATAATCCTTTTTAGGAAGTTCAAATAAATCAATATATCCTTCTTCATCAGATTTTACAAACTTAATTTTAGTTAGTTTTGTACCATTATAATGATAAGTAAAATATCCTCTTGCTATAGGATTTTTTAAACTATTGATTCTGTTTGTTACTTTTTCTGCATTAAAGAATGTTTTTCCTAAAACTCCCCATAGTCCTAAACAATA
>Ga0326511_10005127_pt1 | contig 10375 bp, 19 predicted proteins | sample 0_2496_0518_D_FD_203701 | JGI IMG/M metagenome (GOLD analysis project Ga0326511, IMG submission 203701) | Bovine rumen microbial communities from UC Davis, California, United States - 0_2496_0518 | ecosystem: Host-associated > Mammals > Digestive system > Stomach > Rumen | place: USA... | reverse complement strand
TTCTCGCGGGTGTCCACCTTCGGCAGCTTCACGGACTCCATGGGGCTGCGCACGATCAGCCCGTCGTCGCGGGCCTGCTTGAGTATCGAGCCGAGGGCAAGCGCCAATTTGTTCATAGTGGTGCCGGACAGCTCGCCCCTGCCCGAGACGGGGTGGGCCTTCAGCCATGCCAGGGCGTCGCGGCAGTCGGCAGGGGTTATCTCGGAGAGGTTCTTGTCCGCCAGCTCCGTGCGCATGAGCGCCTTCACGTTCCGCGCGTCGTTGGATATGGTGTTCGGAGCGTAGTCGCCGGATGCCTCGCGCCAGGAGCGCCAGGATGCCGCGTATGCCTCGAACGTCCCCGCTTCGGGGTTCAGCCCCTCCAACTCGGAAACCCAGTCCATGATCGCCTTCTGCGCGTCCGTCCACGTGCCGTGCCATATGACCGACTTGCGCCCGTGGTCGGTCACGGCCCAGAAGCGCCAATCGCGGCACCTCGCCTTGTGGCCCTTCTTGAGCTGCTGGATGGTGTACGACCTGACTTTCATCTAGGCACCTCTAAACCGCACGCGCCTTATTTAACGGGTGCCGAGCCGCAAGGAACTCGGCCTGCTCCATCAACCGTGCGCGTCCCTCCGCGCTCATGGAGCGGTACAACCATGCGAGCCTCTGCTCTTCTGGCGGCTGGGCCTGCTTCGGCTCGTCCATGCCCAGAAGGAACGACATGGTTATGCCGAGCGCCTTGGAAACCGCTTCGACTTGCGAAATCTTCGGGTCGGTCTGACCGCTCTCCCAACGCTGGACGGTTTGCTGCGTAGTGCCGATGGCCTGCGCCAATTGCGCCTGCGTCCACCCTCGGGCTTCCCTTGCTTCCATGATCTTCAGCATGTCCACCATCTTCCTTTACCTGCCCTGCGTGTATTTTCTCACAGAAACGTGTTGACATGAACACGCAATACGGGTATCTTTGTCCTTGGAAACACGCCACATGTGTAATCCCAGATGAAAGAAGGCACACTAATGCGAATCAATATGCTGGTCGAGCGCCGCAAGCGCGGATTGACCATCAAAGGCGTCGCCGAGGCGATTCACGTCCACCCGAACGCTGTGAGCCGCTGGGAAAACGGGAAGGCCGAGCCGACCGCCAACAACCTCATCGCCCTTTGCGAGCTTTTCGACTGCTCGCCCGAATACCTCCTCGGCATGGTGGACGAGCCAAACGGCAAGGCGGTCGCCAGATGATGACCCAACGCCAGAAGCGCATCCAACGCTACGTAGATCACAAGCTGGCACCAGCCGTCCTGGGCGCGACCGACTACAGCCGCATCGACTACTACGGCGACGGAATCGGCGAGGCCGTCCAGCTCGTCCACATCCCCGACAACCCGCGCAGGCGCAAGCTGCCCATGCTTCGCGTGGACGTGAGCGGCCTGGACGAGCTGGGAGTGCTCAAAGCCGTCGTGGACGCTCTTTAGCCCGACGCTCGGGGCGTCCCCGCGATCAAGGGGGCGGGCGCTCCGAGCCGTCGTCCACGGGGGCGCTGGGCTTCCTTCCCCATTTCCACTCGGCAACTCCAGCGCCTCCATGGACGGCGAAAGCCGTCGGCGCTCTTTGACAACAACGAATAGCGACGCATAGCGATGACGATGAAGGCCATCGGCTATGCGGGGGGACGTGCGGGGTCATCGCTTTTCTCCATCCTGCCCGATGAACGATAGGCAACACCTCCTTTCTTTCGCCCTGACCAGGCTACCTTACTCGCCCTGCGCGTCTCCCCGCATGACCGATGGTCGCAAGGAAGGAGGTATCACATGGTCATGACGTTGGACGGCTACTGCCGCATCCGCTACGGCCTGCGCGAGGACGAAGCGCCGACGAAGGCGCAGCGCAACACGGTGTCGCGGATGTGCAGGCAGGGGACCCTGCCTGCGTTCAAGTCCGGCAAACGATGGTTCATCAAGGATGGGAGGTTCGACGATGGGAAGTGAAAAGGAGACGCGCCAGCGGTGCCACGCCGACGCGCCAGGTTGCCCTTACAAGAGCGAGGACGTGGAGATTATACCATGCCGCGCACTGGTCGCGGCATTCGGCGCGTGCTTCGCGCTGATGTGCATATGGGAGGTGGTCACGTCATGGATGTGAGGAACGTTCTGGATGCCCTCGACGCGGCACTGAACGCCGCAGAGGACGTGATCGTGCGCGACAAAGCGGTAGAGGAGGGCACGACTTTCAACATGAACGCCACGGCGCTCGGCGACGGCCACTACAGCATGTTCGCGACCGTCCACTACCCCGATGGCTCGTATGACACTGTTTCAAGGGGGTGGAACTGTGAGGGCGCACCGTTCTAGCAGGCAGATGGCCGACACGTTTTACCCGCCCATCCAGGTCAGCGAGGCGTCCACTTGGGCGCATCCCGTGGACTACAGCCTGCCCAAGCGCGGATTGAAGGCGAGGCTGCGCAAGCTGGCGAGAGGGGGCGGACGTGGGACGCGACGTTAGAAGATTCCGCGACGCCTACGGCCAGCGCGCCGTGCTGGTGCCGAACAGCCACGACAACGGCTGGAAGCTGACGCTGTTCAAGCAGGACATGTACCCGTACACGCGGGCCTGCCGCTCGTATGCGAGCGCGAAGCAGGTGCTGGCGGCGAACGGGTACTCGTGGACGGAGGTGTGAGCATGGCGACCTACGGAAGCAACCTGCCCGACGGCTGCAACCCCGCCGACTGGTGGTACGAGCCGCCGGAGCCGCCCTGCACGGTCGAGTGCGACGCCTGCGGGTGCCATTACGACATGGCCCTGCCGGAGTGCCCGTTCTGCCAATGCGGGAACCCCGAATACGAGGACGGGGAGGGCGAGTCATGACGCTGTGCAAATACAGGCCGCAACGCACCTACGCCGAGCAGCTGATCGTGGACAAGTGGGAGCTGGACGCGCTCTCCAAGCAGCTCGCGAAGCGGGCGCTGGAGATGGCGGACAACGGCGAGTCCGACGCCCTCCTGTTCATCGGGGCGTGCAACGCGTTCGAGGCGCTGATGCGGTTGGCAGAGGACGGCAAATGCGAGTACTGGTTCGACTTCATGCGCGAGTTCGAGCATGCGTCGGGCCTGGAAGGAGGGGACGATGGGAGTGAGCGTCCTGATACTGGGGCATAGCGGCTCGGGCAAGTCCACGAGCCTGCGGAACTTCGACGAGGGCGAGGTCGGCATCTTCAACGTGGCTGGCAAGCCGCTGCCGTTCCGCAAGAGGCTGGCGAAGCTGGACAGGTGCCAGTACGGCCAGATTCATCAATCGCTCGCGGCGAACAAGCTGAGGGCGTACGTCGTGGACGATGCGAATTACCTGATGGCATTCCAGAACTTCCGCCTCGCCAAGCAGCAGGGGTACGGCAAGTTCACGGACATGGCGGTGAACTTCGAGCAGCTGCTGGAGGCGGCGAACGCCACCGACGAGAACACGGTCGTGTACTTCATGATGCACCCGGACTACGACGATGCGGGGCGCATGAAGGCCAAGACCATCGGCAAGATGCTCGACAACCAGCTGACCATCGAGGGCATGTTCCCCGTGGTTCTGCTGGCAGACCGAGACGATGCGGGGTTCCACTTCATCACGCAGACGGACGGCACGACGCCCGTCAAGACGCCGATGGGGATGTTCGGGGAAGCCGTGATCGACAACGACCTGAAGGCCGTGGACGCGGCGATTCGGGATTACTGGGGCATGGCCCCGCTGAAGGAGGTGAAGAAGGAGGAATGAGTTTCAAGCAGAATTACAACCCGAACATCAAAGCGAAACCAGGGTATTACAAAGGCATCTGGATGGACGCAGCGACGGAAAGAAAGACTGCCCAAGCTCTCGACAATTTCGGAATCAAATGGAAGTACCACCCGAGCGAGCCCGGTTACATGCTCAGCAATGGATTGTGGTACTCGCCAGATTTCTGGCTTCCAGACGCAAAAATGTACATCGAATGCAAAGACAAGCCAAGCCCGGCGGCGATGGGTAAGGCCTATGGCCTTGTATTCGATAAAGAATACCCTGTTCTCGTTATCGGATACGACTGGTCGAAATTTTTCAAGTATTGGTACGACATGAAGCCAGGCGAGTTATCGGACGAAGACATCGAGAAGATGGGAGGAAATCCCGAAATCGTCTGTTACTCGAATGAGCTGTTTCTAGCAAGATGCAGATTCTGCGGGAAGTACTGGTTCGTTGCTGTAGAAGACTCGTACACGTGCGCTTGCTGCGGCGAATACGACGGCGATGGTATTTTTGACGAAATCCATGACCTCGATGGAATAAACGATCTATTCCGCGCAGGGCAAGAGCGCGCAGCATCCAAATATGAAAAGTATTGCAAGCGATAGGAGGAGAAAATGGGATTCAAGAGCAAGGGAATCAATTGGACGGAAGTGGACGCCGCAGGCACGAGCAGGATGCTCCCGGCGGGCGGCTACGTCGCGACCATCACTGGCGTCGAGGACGTGGAGAGCAAGGAGTACCTGCGGTTCACCTACGACATCGCGGAGGGAGAGCACAAGGGCTTCTTCGAGACCGATGACCGCGTGTACACGCACCAGTTCACGCGCTCCTACAAGGAGAGGGCCGCTGGCTTCATGAAGCGGTTCCTGGAATGCGTCGAAGCGAGCAACGACGGGTTCAGGCTGGACGGCTGGGACTGCGACCCCGAGTCACTCGTCGGGCTGAAGGTCGGCATCCTGGTGCAGCGCGAGGACTACACGAACAGCAGCGGCGAAGACCGCGCAAGGATGAACGTCGAGGGGTTCGCGCCGATCGTGGACATCAGGAACGGGCGCTACAAACTGCCCGAGCCGAAGGACAGCCGCACCGAGAAGGGCGAGGAGCAGGCCAGCTCCGGCAGCGAATACCTCGCGGACGTGCCGTTCTAATGGCGCTGATCGAGGATACGCGGCAGCAGAAGGGCAAGCACGCGGGCAAAGACGCCCACTTCGAGAAGATGGGGGAGCGCGTGGTTCGCTGCGCACTCCCCGTCGGCGACTACCAGCGGCCCGCCAGGGTTGCCGTTGATACCAAGAAGGACATAATCGAGCTCGGCATGGACTTGAAGGCCGACCACGACCGATTCAGGCGCGAATGCGAGAGGGCCATGGAGCTGGGGACGCAGCTCGTCATCCTCGTGGAGAACACCGACGGCGTGAGGTGCCTGTCAGACCTCGAAAGCTGGGTCGAACCCGACAAATCGTACAAGACCCGCAACAGGAGCGGGCGGGCCGTGCGCTACACGGGCAAGTCGATCGCCAGGGCGTGCGAGCGCATGCACGAGCGGTACGGCGTGATGTTCGGGTTCTGCAAGCCGGAGGACGCGGGAAGCCGGGTTATCGAGATACTCGACGGTCTCGGGGGGTGATAGCGTGGGCTTCAAGGAGAGATGGAAGAAGCACGGCGACGTGCCAGCCGAGGCGGACGGATACGGCGAGGGTGCCAAGACGAACGCGTACAAGGCGCGGAGCGCCCTCGCCACGCTGTACGCATCGGATTACGGCTACGACGAGTGGAAGAACATCGGCATAGCGTTCAAGGCGGCTGGCGGCGAGCTGGCCGACTGGCTCGCATGGAGCAGCATAGACGCATCGAATTACGACGAGGCGGTAGCCACGCGGCTGTTCAACTCGGTTGACGAGGACGGCGCGATCACGGCGAACTCGCTGTGGAAGCGGGCCTGGGACGCTGGATGGGACTGGCGCGAGAAATACGACAAGCTGCCCAAGGTCGCCCAGATACCGCCGCACGTGGACATGGACGGAGCAGGCGAGCAGGCGGTCGCGCAGCTGGAGGCCATGTTCGAGCCGGACGACATCGTGAACATCGTCACGAAGGCGACGCGGAACGACAAGGGCAAGTGGGTGCCGTCCGGCTACGGCCAGCGGTTCGTCTGCTCGGAACTGTGCGCCGACATCAGGGCTCGCGGCCTGGACGCCGCTATCGGCAAGTACAACCGCGAGGCGGGCGTCTGGCTGCGCACGAACCCGACCAATGGGAAGGGCATCAGCGACGCCGACGTGACGGCGTACCGCAACGCGCTCATCGAGAGCGACGACATGCCCATAAAAGACCAGGAGCGCATGCTGTTCGAGCTGAACCTTCCCATCGTGTGCATCACGAACAGCGGCGGCAAGTCGGTGCATGCCATCGTTCGCGTCGATGCCGACGGGAAGAACCACTTCGCAGACCGCGTGCGCTACATGCACGCCGAATGCGAGAAGGTCGGCATGTCGGTGGACAAGGCCAACAAGAACCCGAGCAGGCTGACCAGGCTGGCAGGCGTAGATCGCGGCGAGCGCAAGCAGGAGCTGATGCACCTGCGCACGGGCGCTCGCGACTTCTCGACCTGGATGGCGCAGGAGAAGACGGCGCGGCTGTCATACGACTACGGCATCGAGCCGATGGACATGGAAACGCCGCCCGTGCTGGACGAGGTTCTGATAGACGGGATAATGCGGCGCGGCGACAAGATGTGCGTCGCTGGCCCGTCGAAGTCGTATAAGTCGTTCAGCCTCATCCAGCTCGCCATCGCCGTGTCGTGCGGCACGAAGTGGATGGGGTGCAAATGCAAGAAGGGCCGCGTGCTGTATATCAACTGCGAATTGCGCGGCGAGTCGTTCCGCAAGCGCGTGTGGGAGGTCGCCGACCATATGGACGGCGCAGATCGCGCCGCGATAGCCGGGAACATGGACGTGTGGAACATGCGCGGGCGCACGCAGCCGCTGGAAACAAGCAAAGACCATATCATCGAGCAGGCCGAGGAGCGCCGCTACGACATCGTGATACTCGACCCCGTGTACAAGCTGTTCGCGGGCGACGAGAACAGCGCCGAGGAGGTGAGCGCGTTCATGCTCGCCATGGACGAGCTGGCTATGCGGTTGCATGCGAGCGTGGCGTACTGCCACCACCACAGCAAGGGCGCGAAGGGCGGCGTGAGCGCCCAGGACAGGTTCAGCGGCTCGGGAGTGTTCGCCCGCGACTGCGACGAGCTGGTGGACATCTCGCCGCTCGACCTGAAGGGCCACAGCGTGACCGAGTGGGGCTACGACGCGAAGGCGACCGCATGGCGCGTCGAGACCGTCCTGCGGGACTTCGAGCCGAAGCCGCCCATGGACGTGGTTTTCGACTTCCCGGTTCACCACATCGACACGACGGGCTACCTGAGCGAGTTCAGCATCATGTCGCCGCAGTCGGTCGGCGGCAGCAAGCGCGGGGCGCAGATGCAGGACGAGCGCGACGAGAACATGGCGAAGCTCGAAGAGTTCATCCTAGGGCGCTCTGAGGACGCGATGCCCGCCACGGCTGGCGAGCTTGCCGACATGTTCAATAAGTCGGCGAGGACGATCGTGGCATGGGCATGCAAGTCCGAGAAGCTGCGCGTCGAGAAGGTGGGCAAGGTCAATTTCGTGGTGCCGAAATAGGGCGCTGCGGGATGCGGAAATTAGCTAGCTAATTTCCGATATCGGAAAAAGACCTTTTTTCCTGCGGAAACGATGCGGAAATGAGCTGTTTAGCTTATAGCTGATTTCCGATAGCGGAACGGAAATCAGCCACTTATAAAAGGTAATTACCTTTTCCGCAAGCGGAAACGGGTGCCCCGTAAACGAGGCGAAGTCGCCGCCTCGTTATCCGCGGCACCGAAGCTGATTTCCGATAGCGGAAGCGGAAGAGAAAGGAAGGCAGGGCTATGAGTATGGCGACGACCGAGCGCGGCATCCTCCGCGTGCCGGGGCGCGCGAGCCTGCGGCGGCTGGTGGACGCCAACGGCGAGCCGCCGTGGACGATAGAGGTCCCGTTCCCCGACATCCTGCCGAAAGGGGCGCTCGGGAACATCGGGACCGTGATCATCGGGGGGGCCGTGTTCAGGCGCGAGCGCGGCTTCCGAGAGCAGATGCGGGAGCTTAGGAAGTCGGGCATGTCCCGCCGCGAGGCTTTCGCCGAGATGGGGATAGACGAGGACGGGTAGGAGGTGCGCCATGAGGTACTTATCGCTCTTCAGCGGCGTCGAGGCCGCATCGGTGGCCTGGGAGCTGCTCGGATGGGAGCCAGTCGCGTTCTGCGAGGTTGACGAGTTCCCGAGCGCCGTCCTGGCGCACAGGTTCCCCGACGTGCCGAACCTCGGGGACGTGACGGAGGTGGACTGGAAGGAGTTCAATGCAAGATTCGGAGCAGTTGACGTTCTGGTCGGGGGAAGCCCCTGCCAGTCCTTCTCCATCGCGGGAAACCGCGAGGGACTGGCAGGCGAGTCCGGCCTCATGTTCGAGTATATACGAGCAGTTCGAGAACTCGTGCAGGCCAGCGGGGGGGGGTCGCCGCGATACATCCTCTGGGAGAACGTGCCGGGGGCGCTTAGTTCCGAGCGCGGAGTTGCGTTCGGACAGCTACTCGCGGAGCTGGACGAACTCGGGTACGGTCTGGCATGGCGAGTACTCGATGCGCAGTACGTCAGAGTACCCGACGGGTCGCCTTCTGGATTCTTCGGGCCGGTTGCGCAACGCCGCAGGCGCGTCTTCCTTGTCGGAGTTCTTGGAAGCCCGCACGCCGCAGAAATACTCTTTGAGCGCACGTGCCTGTCAGGGGATCATCCGAAGGGCCGAGAAGCGCGGGAAGCCCTTGCCGAGCATCTTGAGGGACGCGCTGGAATTGGTGATAGCGCGGGATTCAAGTACCACCAGGGAAGCGCAGCGGGGGGGGTCGGATACGAGCCTGACCAGTCCCCGACGCTGACAGCCGACTACCATCAGCCAGCGGTGATGGTGGACTACAAGCAGACACCGAAGGTCAGCGAAGACCTGTCCCACACACTGACCCACGAGGGGGGCGGCGGCATACACTCGGCGGTCGCGCTCCAATCCGACGGCGGCACGAGCCAGAACAGCCATGGGGGGGGGTTCTGCGAGGATGGAAGCGCCTACACCCTCAACTGCATCGACAGGCAGTCGGTCGCTTACGAATCGGGGTGGGTTTGACGCCGTCGCGTTCGCGCAGAACACCAGGGACGAGGTAAGGCTGTTCGGTGGCGATGGCCAGACGGTCGGCGCGTTGGCGGCTCAGCCGGGCATGAAGCAGACGAGCTACGTGTGCATGCAGGACGGCCAGTCTCGTGGGAGCATCGAGGAGGACATGAGCACCACGCTCAACGCTTCTCACGAGCAGCCGATAGTGTGCGCCGCCGATGACAACGGCAAGACCGCGATAGAGGAAGACCTCTGCGGCAGCTTGAAGGTCGGGGGGGGGTCGCCCTGAATAGCAACGGAGAGAACATCGTGGGCGCGTTATGCGCCCGGGACTACAAGGGCGTCGGGAACGAGTACGTGAGCGAGGGCAAGGTGATATGCCAAAGACGTACATGTTGAAGATGCGCCACACCGGCTCCCCGAATATAGGGGGGGGCGAGGGCGCGATGGTAGGAGAGGACGTGAGCTACACGTTGGCTACAGGACAAGACCAGACGATGTTCCAGCCTGACGGCGAACGCTACGTTGTCCGCAGGCTGACGCCGAGGGAATGCGAGCGGCTTCAGGGCTTTCCTGACGATTGGACAAAGATACCGTATCGGGGCAAGCCCGCCGAGGAATGCCCGGACACGCCGAGGTACAAGGCCATGGGCAACTCGATGGCGGTCCCGGTGATGCAGTGGATCGGCAGGCGCATCGCCGCGTTCGACACGCTGCACTACGACGAGGCGGGGCTATGACGTGCTTCCTATGCGATACGTGCCTGCGCTCCCTCAGCCCACCGAACGGCATCACGACCGACGGGAGGACGTTCCATCGGGAGTGGACGCGCTGCCGTTGGCGAGATGGATGGGTCGTTCAGCGATGCACCCACTGCGAGGGCTACAAGCCCCGTGACGGCTCGACGCTGGGCGTGGTGCGTAAGTAGTCCACCCGATGCGCTATCGGGCGCACATCGACGCCACAGGCGGCGAAACGACGAAAGAAAGGAGCGAGAGACATGGAGAGAACGGAGATAGAGTTCGGTCGGTGGCGCGTGAAGCGCATCGACTCGATGAACTGGCAGGTGTTCCAGCTGCGGGAGGTGAAGGCGAACCACAACGCGAAGCGGGCGGGCGAGACCGACTGGATGGCCTGCCCTGCGTACTTCGGGAAGCTGGAATACGCGTTGGAATGGTGCCTCGACCGCGAGGCCGACGATATGGGGAGGCGCGAGCTGAAGGATGCCGTCCGGCAGCTCCGCGCGATCAAGTCCGAGTTCCTGCGGGAGCTGAAGGGGGCGCTGGCATGAACAACCTGGACTGGCTGTGCGAGAACGACCGCGAGCAGCTGCTTGAGATTCTAGCAGAAGGTGACCTGTGCGAGTACTGTGCATACGATACCGAGGACGAGTGCGGAGCCCGTTGTGGCGA
>Ga0326511_10005126_pt1 | contig 10377 bp, 13 predicted proteins | sample 0_2496_0518_D_FD_203701 | JGI IMG/M metagenome (GOLD analysis project Ga0326511, IMG submission 203701) | Bovine rumen microbial communities from UC Davis, California, United States - 0_2496_0518 | ecosystem: Host-associated > Mammals > Digestive system > Stomach > Rumen | place: USA... | reverse complement strand
TTACCCTTGACCCGAAGACCGTCACCATCACGGCCACGGACGAAGCTCTGCCAAAGCTCCGCGATATTGAGGGCATCACCATTGACGACAAGACGATGACCGTCACGGCCAACACCAGCGACGCATTGAAAGCGTTGCATGGTATCGAAGGCGTTACCATTGACCCGAAGACCGTCACCATCACGGCTACGGACGAAGCCCTGCCAAAGCTCCGCGATATTGAGGGCATCACCATTGACGACAAGACGATGACCGTCACAGCCAACACCCAGGAGGCCATGCAGAAGGTGCAAGAGCTGATAGGCGTTGTTTCTGAAACAAAGTTAATGCCAATCAAGCCTGTCATCACTGACGATGATATCGACAAACTATTGCGCAAACAATACGGCAAAGCTATTCAGGTGCCAATCACACCAAAGCTGACGGCTGGTGAGAAACTGGAGATGGAGGTACGCACCAAGCTGTCCGATTCGAACATCGAGACCGACATGCAGACGCTTCGCACCTTATTGGAAACACAGATCAAGAACGACATCGAAGGCATAGACATTCCGACAGACTTTCTCATTGAGAAGATAAAGGGCGACGGCATTCCAGACGAATACTGGCAGAACTTGCAAGACCAGATAAACGAGAAGTTGAAGGAAATGGTAATTGACCCCATTAATATCGACTTCAGTACTGGAAAGGCTAAGGATGATAAAGGAAGCTCAGATAACGAGTTTAAGGAGTTCAACGCTAAAGCTGGACAATTTATCAGCGGACTTGCAAACGTTTCAAATGGACTAAAAGGCCTTGGATTACAACTTCCTGAAGGCGTTGACCAATTACTCGGTGCTATATCCAGCGTAATGCAAGTCATACAAGGTGTAAATACCGTTATATCTGTATTTTCAGCAAGTGCAATGACATCTAATACAGCCGCTATTATTGCCAATACAGCTGCTTTATATGCTAACTCATTCTTATCGGTGTTTGCTAATGGTGGTATTGCGCATGCAGCAAACGGATGGTCTGGGACTGTTCCAGGTACGTCGTACAGTGGCGACAATATCCCAATCATGGTCAACAGCGGCGAACTCATTCTAAATCGCGCCCAGCAGGGAAATATTGCAAGCCAGCTCGAAGGTGGCGGACTGGGAGACTTGCAGCTCGAACTTCGCGTTGATGCTGAGGAACTTATCATCATGTTAAACAACAACGGCAAACGCCGTGGGTTAGGACGATTAATAAACGGATAGATTATGTCAAATTGGACTGTAGATTTTGTGACACGCACAGGCCGCAAGATACATATAGACATCAGCGGCAAGCAGGGCAACACCGACGAGGCATTGGTTCCTGCTGCTGATCCGCTATACATAGAGGAAGAGGGCGATGAAAACTTGTTCGTACCGGTCAAAACTCAATCTGGCTATATCAGTATAGTTACAGACAATATAGGAATGGTGCGAAGCATCATTCCCGTCAGCGGAGGCACACGCAAAGTATATGTCACCGAAATATTGGGCAGTAGCTATAATACGCTGTGGCGCGGCTATATCCAGCCGCGTATGCTGACATTCAAAATGTGGCGTGGAAAAATAGAAGTACAGATTCCAATAGAGTGTCCGCTGTCAGCCCTGCGATACAAAACGTTCGAAACATCAGGTGAGACGATGACCATAGCAAAGCTGATGTATAAACTGAGTACCGACTTTGAAAACGTTCTTATTCAAGGAACATTCCCAGCATTGTCTTCTACTGATGAGTCATACGCAACAGGTTCGCTGTTGGCAAAAAAGTTTTTCACAAGACTGTTTAACAATAATCAGTACAGCAATTTGGACGTTTTGACGTATCTCTGTACATTTGCAGGTTGGACATGTCGGAGCGGGAAAAACCATAACATCGACCAAAGCCAAGACATGTCGGTCTATTTCCTAAAAAACCGAAACACGGACTACGTTGGTCGTCGCGACATATACCTGTTAGATCAAGTCCAACTGAACAATGCAGTCCCTGTAGGTTCTAAGCATTACTTCTATGAGGGCGCGTTCCCATCACAAGGCCTGGCAGACAACAGGTCAGAACTCGTACTATCAGAAGGTATCAAAAGCGCAAAGGTGTCGTGCGAAATTGATGATTTCAATTTTGACATAGACCTGATGGGCGACGACTTTGAAAACGATATAGACAACTGGCAACAAAGTTGGGTACCAGTCCAAACGACAACAGGCAAAGATTCTGGTTATTGGGTGCAGACTGAAGGTACAGCAGGCGATTGGAAATTCAGCGGATATAACTTCCATGCCTACTACAACACCAATGGGTCAATGGATAGAAAAGACTGGAAGTATTACCTGCGAATGTCATACACCGCCAATACCGACGAGAATCATCAAGTCCCAGGAGAGTCCGGTTCGATGATAGAGGACTATTACGAAGTCACCTCATGGTTTGAGGGCTATCTTGACATAGACCAATTGGTTGACACAGAATTCAACACTCAGGGTACTCTGACTATTAATTTTGATTTTATATCATTTTCAAGAAATTTTAAGTTCTATCTGAGAATTGTCAACCAAAATGGTATATGGCATTATAATCCAGAAACACAAACATGGAGCAATCAAGGAAGCGATATAGTATGCTCTGGTTCAGACAAGTTCCAAGCACTGATTCCAAGCAACATGCCTGGTGAATCAACCCATGTTAAAGGAAAGATACAGATACACATCTTTGAACTTGAAGTAAAAAAAGATGCGCTTGAAAATACATTACTTTTACAGGGCCTTACGCTCAACTTTACTGCAAGAACTAATAGTGTGATTGATTCCAGAATAACACGCATTGAACACGAATCCACATCAACTGCTGGCTTTAGCGATAAAATTGACTTCGAATCTATTCTTTGCATACACGAGCCGATGGTGATTGGCAGTAGTAACGTGTTGTTGAATAATGACGGGACAGAGTGCGAAAGTTTAGTAGATTCGCCATCACCCTACACCACGCCTTTCAATCCGCTGGTACAACTGGTTGATGAAGCAGTAGCTGAGGGTAGCCGGGTAGGTGAGATGTTGAAGGTAAATATCCGAACGGAATACTTGCAAAGCCTGGAAGATAGAATGTCACCATTGACAATCCTCGAACTGGATGACGAAATGTATTACCCCGTCAGCATCACCAAAGACCTCGGCGATGATGTGACACGAGTGAAACTATTGAAACGAAGATATAACGAGCAATATTAAAATGAAAAGGATACTAACAGGCAGTCACGCATTCTTTAGTGACATAGATGGATTCACACCGCACGACCGCGATGAGGTGTGTATCTGTGAAGAAGGAGAGCATCCTGGATTCTTAGTGAAGCGTTTTTTTCACACCAAAGACGGGAACTGTGAATTCCATATTGTTCGCGTGCCAAAAGATCGGCTAATCAAATGGGAAGTAAGACGCGGACAAGCCATGAGCCTTGGTCACTATCTACTACCAGAATTCTGTCGTGAGTTTGGTATCACATTGAAAGATTTCGAGCAGTTGCGACCATTGCGCGACCGTCTTGACTACTTACATAAATATGTCGGCATGATTTACGACTATTATTTAGAAAATGGTACCATGACGTTGACCGATGAACAGCGTATGGCAGTATATGACGAATATAAAAAAGAAAGGGACATTTAATATGGCAGCAAACGGAAATACATTACTTGTCTATATGGGCGACAGCCTAATAGCTGGCACAAAATCCAACGAGATACAATGTGGATGTGAGACGATAGAAGTCAGCTCTCCAGCTCAGGGACAATGGCGCAGCTTTATTGCAGGCCGCAAAGATTGGTCAGTCAACGTCAGCTATCTCGTAGCAGCAGCTTCAGACGTAGAAAACAACATACTGACAGTAGGACAGACTTATACCCTGAATATATACGACCGCACGGGCTGGAAGATACTATCAGGCCAAGCCATCTGCACAACTTGTAAAATTACAGCCACACGATCGAACCTCATTACGGGGTCATTTGTATTTAAGGGTAACGGAGCACTCGAATGAGTGCTCCAAAATATCAGAATGTCATTTCATAGTCATCCAGCCATTCATCGTCGATTGTGATAGTATTAACGCCGACTTTCACAAACAGCGTACCGGCAAGCTCGGTCGAGCGGTTCCGTGCAAACGGCACAGATGCAACCGTAGCCTCGCCAATATTTGTGCCGTCAACGGTCTTTGCGGTAACACCCACATTGGTCTGAAAACCAGAGCCTGCAAAGCCGTAAATGCTGACAGCCAGCTGTCCAGACGTGCCGACATACGACAGCGGCACGTTTATTTTTCTATCCTGAGAGTTGGCCACACCACAAGGTTCTCCCGTGCAATAGTTCATGCCGTTATACCACACCGACGGCGTGATGGTAATGGTTGATATGTCATCGGGTACTTCATCGGTAGCCGTCACACGCAGACGGGTGGCAATGCGGTCCAGCTCAACAGTCCTGGTGCCGTTGGTGCTACCATTCACGTCAATCACCAAATCCAGCCAAAACGTGTCGCTCGGACGCGACCACACTATCTCATGCGCCCCATTGTCCAGCGTCGCGCCAGTTCCTCGGCTAACGACGAAGTAGACATGATGACTGCCAAACTTCAGATTTACACGCGGAGTACCCCAGTCGGCATCGGCAGGCGTTTGGTGCAACGTCTGCACGCACTCGTCACCAACAAAGTCCCACATCCACAGGTCCGTCATCGTGTTCGCTTCATCGGTCAGGGCCGTGCGCGTCACATTCACACCGTCCGCATTAGACACGCCACCTTGCGGGAAATCCGTCACGTCTATAACGAAGTTCCCCCTCACATCAAACATGACCTCAGCTTCTTCAGCACCAGTTGCCATATTTGCTTCTGACACCTCACCGTCATTACTACAGCCGCACATAAAGGCAGCAGCCACCGCCATCATCATAATCTTTTTCATTTTTTTATATTTTTTTTATGTTCCGTATGCCGCAATGATATTGCGGCTCATTATTTTTCGTCAAACAGCCGAGCCACCCGCCCGAAGTCATCATGCACCATCTGCGCCGTCACCTTCGCGTATTTTTGCGTTTCTCGTGTCGTCGTGTGCCCCATCATCTTCGCCAACGACTCCATCGCCACCCCATTACGAAGCATCCAAGTCGCAAACGAGTGCCGTGCTAAATGTGAGTGCAATCGTGTCGTGATACCTGTCGCCATCTGGATAGCTTTCAGCGCATGATTGTAGTCAGCATTGCCAATCTTCGGGGCCTGCATACCGTACCGCTCCAGCACCTCCACCACTGGAGGCAACAGCACCGACACGTAAGCCACGCCCGTCTTGACACGCTCTTGATTAGATGTCCACACACCGCTCACCTTCTTGTATTGCCGGATGTCGAATCGCTGTGTGTCCGAATAGCTCATACCAGTATAGAGTTGAAAAACGAACAAGTCCCTCGCCACGCACATCGGCGATCCTGCCATAGGCCGCAGGCTCACTATCGCCTGCATCTCCTCGTCTGTCAGATACTCCAGGTTCTCCCGTTTACCAGTCTTAAACTCTCCAGTGCCAATCTTATCGTAAGGATTGCGCTCTATCCGCCCGACCCTCATAGCCCGGCCAATCATATACTTCATGTACTTGTGGTAATTGTAAACCGCTGCATCACTCAGCCGTTCGGCCACCTTGCCAGCCTGCTTGTCAGCTGTCCGCTGGCGTACAGGCAGCGCATGAAGCCAAGTGTCCCATTCGTAGATATGCTCCACCGTCAAGTCGCCCCACCGCGTCATCTTTCCGAACTGCACCAGCCTGTCATACAGCAGATGGTAGTGCCGCCGCGTACCCTCAGACATATTCAGTAGAGGAATCTCATGCTTCATCCATTCAAGCATCGTCTCAGTGCGCACAGGCTCCCTTGTTCCCTCAAAGCACCTTTCCCTGACAATCGCTACGTCTATCGGCCTGCGTTCCTCAATGAACTTGTTTATCTCCTCGTTAACGCGCCGCACAATAATGCCCAGCCTATTGTTCAGCGCGTCTGCGTCAGGCCGTGCCACAATCGCCCCAGCCCAATGCTTCGCCCGCACGCGCATACCAGTATTTATATAATACGACTTCCTGTCAACCGTCACTCTGACTTCGAGCGAACCTTCATTATTTTTATCTTTTTCTGCCTGACCCCTTCGGTCAAACACTATTCTTGTCGAAAACATATCCTTAAATCATAAAAGTGTAAAACATCGGTAAAACTGTAAAACATGTGTAAAACATTTCCGAGAAATATCCTGCCATATCCGTCAAAATCCGATTTTCACAAAACTGCCTAAAAACAGCCCAAACCCTCGATAAACAAAGAGGATGCCGCCCCTACTTGCGTCATCCTCTTGCTTCTTTAGTGATTCCGGCGGGATTGTGCAAGAGGTCGGAATTATCTTTTGTTTATGGAGGTTTTTCGCGTTTGACGAGAATGGAGTGTAAAACATTTGCAATCATTTTAGTACATTTTTATTTTACGGGTTGGTTCGTTCATCAGCTGCGCCAATAGCGAATGGATAATGCTCGATGTCAGACTTGTTTGCAGCAGCCAGTTGACGTTCCAAGGCGACGATACGAGCTTCACGGGCTTTGATGATAGTCTCTTTGTCTGCGATGGTGCGCTCCAAGTCAAAAATGCGAGCTTGTAAGGTTGCAATCGTTTCATCTTTGGCAGCTATAACGGCATTGACCATGCTGGACTGATCTATGACGGGCTTACTCTCTTTGGGAGTCTCTACCACATCAACGGCCAGCATGTGCTCTGAGTCTTCACCACGTAACCATTGAAGGTTAAAGATACATCCTGATGCGGTTTGTAACTTTGTGATGATGTCCTCGGTGACTTCAGTATAATCTTTCAGTATGCGCGTAATGGTATTTTCAGTTACGCCCATACGACGTGCCAGTTCCTTCTGCGTCTTTATATCTGTATTGCGTTTGAGATAGTCGAACGCTGCTGCAAATATATTATTCCTTAATTTCATTTAAATATAACCTTAGATACCTTAAATTACCTTAATAATCACCATAAATCTACATAGATACCATATTTAATTCTTATATTTGCATCCGAAATCAGGCGAGCGAGTTGCACAGCGGATGCACGAAGATAGCCGTCAGACGTTTTGACCGTCTTTTCGCAAAAAGCGCACGATGGCACTTTGCAACACTTTGGCGAGTGTGGATTGCAAATATAAGGAAAAACTTCAATACGTTGTGCCTCGCACCCCCGATTTTTAAGACTATTTAATACAATTAAGTATCAAAAATGACAAATTGCTATGGACAGAAAGCTCAGAGAAGACATTATGACGGAGGTGCAGAAGGCTATGACAATGGCCCTGCTATCACTACAGGAGCAATGGCTTACTGGTGACGATCTGTGCAAGCAGTTTGGCATGTTCACCAAAGATTGGCTTGAGAAATACGGTGACATTCTGCCCAGGAAGCGCGTGAAGGTGACTCACTTGAATGGCGAGACACGAGGAACACGTTGGGCTTACCCTCGATTCGAGATAGCCAAGAACATAGCGGATGGTGTCTATGACGACCTGAAGTTGTTAAGGTGATGGTCTTAGATGAAAGGAGAAAGCGTTCATTGACATTGTGGACAGTGCTGAAGAGCACGATAAAGATACGAGAGAGGGAGCAACCCACGCGGCAGTTAGTAGACAACCGAAAGCTGTTGGCACGCACAAAGGCCGTGAGGCAGACGACGGGAAGGGCTCCGACGGAGTTGATACTACCAGGGCAGGACTAAAGGCGTAAGCAGACAGGCTTCACAGATACGCTTATCCCACTAAAAGCATGGCAAGTCACTCCAGAAAGATAAGACATTAATGCGGCCACCGTAAGGTGCGTGATTACCCAAGCCACTAACGCAGAGGGGTGTCTTAGTATAAACTTTAAAAATATACGACTATGAGAGAGTTATTAGAAATTTTGACGGATGAGAACAAGTCATTCAACTTCCCTTGGTGGGTGTACGCATTCATAATGCCAGTAGCATTGATTGCTACATGTCTGCTGGCTGGTATTAAATAAAAAAACGACAAGATATGGAAGCAGTAAAAAAGGAATTTACAAGGAACGCACATGGTGTCCTTATAGTCAAGTGCTGTGCTTCGTGCCAGCATTGCGGCTTTGATGGCATTCGCGAGCTAATCCGCATCTGTGGTTGTGGTCATGGTGAGCATTCCAATGACTATCTTTGCAGAGATTGGACGATCAACAAGAAACTTGATGAATTGGAAATGAAGGCTGACGGCAAAATCAAGAAGCCATCATACATTCTTTGGCTAAAAGAACAGGTGAGCAAGCTGAATAATGAGAATATGGATGACAGGACTCGCACAATGATTATCAATAACCTGCCCAAACGATATGAAGAGATTCTTGGCACCAGATATATGGATATATAATACAAAAGAGATATGAAAGGAAAGTTGAGTATCAATCCCGTAGCATGGTCTGGCGACGCAGTATTGAAATACCATGCAGCTGTAGTATTCGAAGACAGAAGCATCATGTCAGGCGACCCCATGCCGACAAAGGAGGAGGCTGTGAAATCTCTCGGCGAAGAATGTAAGGCTTGGGACGAGCGTGTAAAGTTTGTCAAAGCTATCGTTAAAAAAGAACTAAATTTACAAGCACTACGATGAAGAACAAATTGAGAAAGATTACTATCAAGACTTTACCCAATGGTTACTCGCTGGACGTTGAGGGACTACACCCTGGTGGTTTCCTCTACTTCAACGAGATGGAACTGTTGGCAGGGTTTATCACTCATGTGGGACTCCATGAGGAGAACCCGATGGAGAGTACCAAGATGCTTCGTATTATGTTCCAGACCATCATCGGGCAGGAATATGTGGAAGCAGCTGACAACATGATGCGGACCGTGGCAGAGTTGAACAAACGCTGTCAGGAGATAGAGAAGAAACTTCGTGAGCTCCAAGCAGAGGCCAATGCCACTAAAAAGGTAAAGAAAGAACCGAAAAAGAGCAAAAAGCCTGCCGACGGAGAAATGAACGACGAGGCAGAGGCTAAGCTGAAGGAGATAGAGAAGCGACTGAAAGACAACCCTAATATTAAATAACGATGGAAATTAAATGTATAATGAAAGCGCGTGTGGACTCTTCGGTGGGTACGTCACAGCGCACAGGCAACCCGTGGCGAACCGACGAATATCTGGCCGTCATTCCTGGTCAGTTTGAAAAGAAAATAAAGTTTGAAGTGAGAGGTGTAGAACGCTGTCAGCAATGGGAGCAATTCTTCGACGGTATGCCTGACAAGAATGCGCCAGTACTGGTAAAGTTTGAGATTGATGCCCGCGAACACGAGGGCCGATGGTTTAACAGCATCCAGGCGTGGGACATTGCAATCACTACATGGTGATGAGTACCGAATTTTTCAACGAGTGGCATCCTACGGGGTGCCACTCACTATCCAGAGAGAGTTATGAGCGAAGAGATAACAGGAATACCGCTGCCAGGCGACAATGACGCTGCACCATCCACACCAATATTCCTACAAGGTGACGATTGGTTTGCGGTCGATGTCAAGCCCTATCAGCTGGACTTCACCAAAGCCTACGAAGCACCACAATATACGCTCAGTTGGAATGGCATACCGTTCGCGCCTCGTGGAGGCATCCATGCCATCACAGGACAGGCTGGTAACGGTAAGACGATGACACTGGCGCAATTTATGGCAGCAATACTTTGCGGTGAATATGGTGAGCTCAGATATGAGTTGTCTGACGTGATACCACACCCGAAGGTGTTATACATAGACACCGAGATGGAGGAGGCGAACACCATCGCCGTGAAGAACCGCGTGATGACACTTTGTGAGCGACCCATCAATGAGGACAGCGACGACTTCGTGGTGATTATGCTGCGTGAGGTTCCTGAGACCACCGATGACAAAGGAAAGAAGACGTCATCGAGCGTCAACCGTTGGCGCATGACGCTGAAGGCCATCTATGAATATAAGCCAACGGCTGTGTTCATTGACGGACTGCTCGACGTGGTTGCTGACTTCAACGACAACAAGGAGTGTCAGGAAATCATCTACAAGTGCATGCAAGTTGCCTCGCACTACAATATCAGCGTCTGGTGTATCGTTCACCAGAACCCAGGCGGCGAGAAGCTGGTTGGTCACCTTGGCTCATTCCTTGAACGTAAGGTGACTGACGTTTTTCAGACTAAGAAAGATAAAAACGACAAGACCGGAGACGTGACGTTCACAGTGAGCCAAAAGAAAGCCCGTGGACGCGATGTTGCCGACTGGCAGTTCAGAGTATTACCCGTTGACTCTTGGGGCCGTCCTA
>Ga0326511_10005125_pt1 | contig 10377 bp, 7 predicted proteins | sample 0_2496_0518_D_FD_203701 | JGI IMG/M metagenome (GOLD analysis project Ga0326511, IMG submission 203701) | Bovine rumen microbial communities from UC Davis, California, United States - 0_2496_0518 | ecosystem: Host-associated > Mammals > Digestive system > Stomach > Rumen | place: USA: California... | reverse complement strand
GCTGGGATTCCACTGGGAGAACGTATACTATGCATCAGACTACTTCGACAAGCTCTGGGACTTTGCCATCTGGCTGATTAAGAAAGGACTGGCTTACGTCGACGAGCAGACCTCGGAGCAGATAGCCGAGCAGAAGGGTACTCCCACACAGGCAGGTAAGGCCAGCCCCTTCCGCGACCGTCCCATTGAGGAGAACCTGCGTCTGTTCGAGCAGATGAACACCCCAGAGGCCGTAGAGGGCAGCATGGTGCTGCGCGCCAAACTGGATATGGCTAATCCTAATATGCACTTCCGCGACCCCATCATCTATCGTATCATCCAGATACCTCACCACCGCACAGGTACAAAGTGGCACTGCTATCCGATGTACGACTTTGCCCACGGACAGTCGGACTACTTCGAGGGTGTCACCCACTCCATCTGTACGCTGGAGTTTGTGCCTCACCGTCCGCTGTACGACAAGTTCGTAGACTTTCTGCAGGAGAAAGAGGGACAGCAGGGTTATCGTCCACGCCAGATTGAGTTTAACCGTCTGAACCTAACCTACACGGTGATGTCGAAGCGCAAGTTGAAGGCACTGGTTGACGAAAAACTGGTGAACGGATGGGACGACCCCCGTATGCCTACTGTATGCGGTATGCGCCGCAGGGGCTATTCCTCACAGAGCATCCGCAACTTCATCGACTCCATCGGCTATACCAAGTTCGATGCGCTGAACGACTATGCCCTGCTGGAAGCCAGCGTGCGTGACGACCTGAACAAGAAAGCCTGTCGCGTATCGGCAGTGCTGAACCCCGTCAAGCTGGTCATCACCAACTACCCTGAGGGACAGTTTGAAGAAATGGAAGCCGTGAACAATCCTGAGAACGAGGCCGATGGAACCCACAAGATCACCTTCGGACGTGAGCTATGGATTGAGCGTGACGACTTCATGGAGGTGGCTGAGAAGAAATTCCAGCGTCTGGCTCCCGGCAAAGAAGTTCGTTTGAAGAACGCCTACATCATCAAATGCGACGAAGAACATCCCTGCGATAAAGATGCTGAGGGCAATGTGACAACCATCTATGCCACCTACGATCCTGAGACACGCAGTGGACAGCCTGGCGCAGACCGTAAGATTAAGGGTAAGACGTTGCACTGGCTCTGCTGTCAGCATGCCATACCCGCCGAGGTTCGTCTGTACGACCGTCTGTTCAGCATCGAGAATCCCGGAGCTGACGAGCGCGACTTCCGCGAGCTGTTAAACCCGCAGTCACTGACCATTCTGAAGAACTGCTATGTAGAGGAGTATCTGAAGGAGAAGAAGGCAGGCGACTTCCTGCAATTCCAGCGTATCGGATATTTCACTCCCGACCTGGACTCTACTCCCAACCATCTGGTATTCAACAAGACGGTTGGGCTGAAAGATACTTGGAAAAGGTAAGAGGTAAGAGAAATGCAGGGAGACGAAGAGTATTTCAACAGCGAAGACTTTCAAGAAATATTGAATAGCTATGAAGCATCTATGGAGGCTGGAGAACAGCCTTTCATGGATGCAGATGACCTTGTGGATATCGCTGATTTCTACAATCAGAGCGGCGAAAGCGACAAGGCATTAAACGTTATTGAATACGCTTTACAACTATATCCTAACGCCACACTGCCTAATGTGTTCATGGCTCGCGAGGCGCTGATGTGCAACGACTTTAAAGCTGCTCACGAATATGCCAGTCAGATAGCTGAACAAGACGATCCTGACTACCACTATCTAAAGGCAGAAATCATGATTGCAGAAGGGCATATCAATGAAGCAGACCGCTATCTACGCGACTACGGGATGACTGTTGACACCGATGAATATCAGGATTTCATCAAGGACTGCGCCAACCTATATATAGACTATGGTATTAGCGACAAAGCCTACGAATGGATGATGCGGAGCAAGGGCGACAACAGCAACGATTTTAAAGAGCTGATGGCCCGTACCTTATTTGGACTTGGCAAGTTCAAAGACTCTGAACGTCTTTTCAACGAGTTGATAGACAAAGATCCCTATTCAACTCGTTATTGGAAGGCACTGGCTGGTGTACAACTGATGAATGAAGACTATAGCAATGCTGTCACTAGCAGCGAATATGCCATAGCTATCGATCCTAACGACCCAGAGAGCATTATCAGCAAGGCAAATGCTTTGATGCACTTGGAGAACTACGAAGAGGCAGAAAAGTACTATAGGCGATATACAGAGATAGAACCTTCAGACGAGACGGGATTATTCCATCTGGCCATGAGCCTTATTTATCAAGGGAAGTGTGAAGAAGCCAAAGAAAAGCTGATACAAGCCGAAGAAATCAGTGAGCCAGACTCTCCCATACTGCTACACATCTATCAGGAGTTAGCTTTCTGCTATAGTAGTCTGAAAGAGCCCCAAAAGGCATTAGAGACCATCGATAAGACTATTCCGCTGACCGACGACCAAAACAATATCCTTGTCATCAAAGGGCATATCTTGTTAGCGAATGGATTTGTGGAAGATGCCGAGAGGATTTGGAAGAAGGCTATTGCTAACTCCAACTACTCTCCAGCTATCATGCTGCGTATTATAGTCTCACTCTATGACAACCATTTTGTAAAGCCATGCTACCAGATGCTCAAGCAGTTCTGTGAGGTTTACGAAAAGGATGAAGAATACTCCACTGAAGGCTATTCTTACCTTGCTCTTTGTTGTCATGATTTAGGCTACAAGGACGAGTTCCTGCAGTATTTGCAAAAAGCGATAGCACGCAATCCTCATGAAGCCAAGATGGTCTTGGGATTCCTGTTTCCACAAGACACGGAAGTAAACGATTATTATGATTACATGACCCATCAATTAAGCCAATGAATTTTATTACATCACTGCTCAGCAACCTCAATTATGGCACGATACTCTTTCTGATGCTTTTGGAAAGTACGGTTATTCCGGTACCTTCAGAGTTTGTCGTGACACCAGCTGCCTATCATGCAGCAGGAGGCAACTTGAATGTCTGGCTAGTCATCTTGTTTGCCACCATAGGTGCCGACATGGGAGCCACCATCAATTATGTAGTAGCCTACTATGTAGGACGCCCAGTAATCTACCGCTTTGCCAACAGCAAGTGGGGTAAGATGTGTCTGCTGAACCAAGAGAAAGTAGAAAAGAGCGAGAAATATTTCGATGACCATGGTATCGTAGCCACACTGACAGGACGACTGATACCAGGAATCCGCCACCTCATAAGCATACCTGCAGGACTGGCCAAGATGAATTATTGGAAGTTCCTGCTATACACCACTATAGGTGCAGGAGTATGGCACGCCATCCTGGCTGCACTGGGCTGGTATCTGCACGCTATCGTACCAGAGGAACAGCTGAACGACAAGATTGTCGAATATGCGGAATACATCAAACTGGTCATCATCGCTTTAGTATTAATAGCAATCGCATATTTTGCGGTTAAGGCATATTTAAAGAGAAAACAGTAAACATTATGGCAAAGATTAACAATCACCTCGTTATCATGGCAGGCGGCGTTGGAAGCCGATTCTGGCCAATGAGTACAACTGAAAAGCCCAAACAGTTTATTGACGTCCTGGGTATTGGCAAATCATTATTGCAGCTGACTGTCGAACGTTTCCAGACCATTGTAGACGCAGAGAACGTATGGGTTGTCACCAATAAGACATATGCAGATACTGTGGCAGAGCAGCTACCTGATATGCCTCGCAACCACATCCTCTGCGAGCCCTGCCGTCGTAACACAGCACCATGTATTGCTTATGTGTCATGGCGCATTAAGTCGAAAGATCCCAAGGCCAACATCGTAGTATCACCCAGTGATCATATTGTCTTGAACACCCAAGAATTCCGTCGTGTCGTGAAAGAGTGTCTGGACTTTACTGCCGAAAGCGACGCTATTGTGACGCTGGGGATGAAGCCTACCCGTCCAGAGACAGGCTACGGATATATCGAAGCCAACCTCTCTGCCAACTCACTACGCAATAAAGAGATTTTCCGCGTTGACTCATTCCGCGAAAAACCAGACATAGAGACGGCCAAGCAATATATCGCAAAAAACAACTATTTCTGGAATGCGGGCATCTTCATCTGGAACGTATCGACTATTGTCAATGCCTTCCGTGTATATCAACCAAATATATCCAAGATTTTCGAAGGAATGCTTCCTGTTTACGGCACTGACAAGGAGCAGGAGACCATCGACCGCATGTTCCCTGAGTGCGAGAACATCTCCGTAGACTATGCCATCATGGAGAAAGCGGAAGAGATATTTGTGTGCCCTGCAGACTTCGGATGGAGCGATCTGGGTACATGGGGCTCACTACAGCAGCAGACCAAGAAAGACTTGTATGGCAATGCCTGTATCGGACAAGACATCAATGTCTTTGAGACCCATAACTGCATGATTCATACCACACAGGAAAAGAAGGTTGTCATTCAAGGACTCGATGGCTATATCGTAGCAGAAAACAACGACACGCTGTTAATCTGCAAGCTATCAGAAGAACAACGTATCAAACAGTTCTCTGGACAAGATAAATGAAACATATTTATTACTCAATAATTAATCAAAATGGAAAATAAAAAAGTTGCTTTAATTACTGGTATTACAGGTCAGGACGGTTCGTATCTGGCCGAATTCCTCATTGAGAAAGGCTATGAGGTGCATGGACTGATGCGCCGTTCATCAAGTTTCAATACTGCCCGTATCGAACACCTCTATCTGGACGAATGGGTTCGCGATATGAAAAAAGCCCGTCTGGTGAATTTGCACTGGGCAGATATGACAGATTCGTCTTCGCTGATTCGCGTCATCTCCAAGATTCGTCCTACGGAGATATACAACTTAGCAGCACAGAGCCACGTAAAGGTATCATTTGATGTGCCCGAATACACAGCAGACACTGATGCTAACGGTGTACTGCGCCTGTTGGAGGCAGTTCGCATAGCAGGTCTTGCTGACACTTGCCGCATCTATCAGGCCTCAACTTCAGAGTTGTATGGTAAGGTGCAGGAGGTACCCCAAAGCGAAACGACCCCATTCTATCCTCGCTCTCCCTATGCTGTTGCTAAGCTCTATGGGTTCTGGATTATGAAGAACTATCGCGAGTCGTACAACATGTTCTGCTGCAACGGTATCCTCTTCAACCACGAGAGTGAGCGTCGAGGCGAAACCTTCGTAACCCGTAAGATCACGCTGGCAGCTGCTCGTATTGCTCAGGGGTATCAGGACAAGCTCTATCTGGGTAACCTGAACTCCCTGCGCGACTGGGGTTATGCCAAAGACTATATCGAGTGTATGTGGCTCATCCTACAACAGCCGGAACCCGATGACTTCGTAATTGCAACCGGTGAGTACCATACTGTCCGTGAGTTTGCTACTCTGGCTTTCAAGGAAGTGGGCATCGAACTGGAATGGCGCGGCGAAGGCGTAGATGAAAAAGGCTACGACAAAAAGACTGGAAATCCTCTTGTAGAGGTTGATCCAAAGTATTTCCGTCCAGCCGAAGTGGACCAATTGCTGGGTAATCCTGCCAAGGCAAAGGCTAAATTAGGCTGGAACCCCCAGAAGACCTCCTTCCCAGACCTTGTAAAAATCATGGTGCAGCACGACATGAAGTTCGTTAAGAAGCTATTCCTTAAAGCACAAATGGAGGAATAGTTTAGAGTTTAGCGTTTAAAGTTTAGTGAACATGCTATCGAAAAATGCGAAGATATATGTAGCGGGACACCACGGACTTGTGGGTTCCGCTATTTGGAACAACCTCCTTCAACGAGGCTATAAGAACCTTGTTGGGAGAAGCCACAAGGAGCTCGACCTAACCGACCAAGTTGCTGTCAAGCAGTTCTTCGACGAAGAGCGCCCCGATGCAGTAGTATTAGCAGCTGCCTTTGTAGGAGGCATCATGGCTAACTCGCTGTATCGTGCAGACTTCATGATGATGAACATGAAGATCCAGTGCAATGTAATCAGCGAGGCCTACGCCCATGGTGTCAAGAAGTTGCTCTTCCTCGGCTCTACCTGCATCTATCCCAAGAATGCGCCCCAGCCAATGAAAGAAGACTGCCTGCTGACATCACCTCTGGAATACACCAACGAAGAGTATGCCATCGCCAAAATTGCTGGTCTGAAGATGTGCGAGAGCTACAATTTGCAATACGGCACCAACTATATTGCCGTGATGCCCACCAACCTCTATGGACCGAATGACAATTTCCACTTGGAGAATAGCCATGTGATGCCAGCCATGATGCGAAAGGTATATCTGGCCAAACTGATTAACGACGGCAACTGGGAGGCTATCCGTTCAGACATGAACAAACGCCCAGTTGAAGGTGTCAATGGTTCTGCCAGCAACGATGCCATTGAGAACGTCTTGGCAAAATATGGCATCTATAATAATAAGGTGGTGCTTTGGGGAACGGGAAAACCTCTTCGTGAGTTCCTTTGGAGCGAAGACATGGCCGATGCATCGGTTCATGTTTTGCTGAACGTAAACTTCTCCGATATCATCGGCATCGAGAAATACTCCAGCGTTCATTATGGAGCCTCGACAGATGGCGCTGTAGACCGCAACCACTCAGCAGGCCGTGGCGGAGCTATTCCTTCATTAGGCGAAATCCGCAACTGCCACATCAATGTGGGTACAGGCAAAGAACTGACTATCCGCGAATTGTCTGAACTCGTGGTGAAGGCTGTCGGCTTTAAGGGCATTGTAGAATTCGATGCCTCGAAACCTGATGGCACCATGCGAAAACTCATCGATGTATCGAAACTTCACAGTCTGGGTTGGACACACAAAGTCGAAATTGAAGATGGTGTTCAGAAACTATTTGAGTGGTATCAACAAAGCCTCAAATAAAAATTTGGACTGACTTTCTTGGTCAGTCCATTTTTTTTAACTATCTTTGTCGCATAAAAACCGAATAACTATGAAAGTCGTCCATACTTTCCAAGATATGCTTCGACAAGTATCCGAAGCCAAGCAGTCATTACGCCTTGTTGCCGTCAACCCAACAGACGAAGCAACCAAAGAGACACTCCAAAAAGTAGAAGACACCCATTTGGCTGAAGTCATTCGTATTGAAGACCGCCTGCCTGAGCGTGCGGCAGAGAAGGCTGTCGCGCTGATTCGCCGTGGTGATGCCAATGTGCTGATGAAAGGACTTATCAGTACTGACATCCTGCTCCGTGCCATCCTTAATAAGGTATCGGGACTATTACCTGAAGGACAAGTGTTGACCCACATCGCCGTGACAGAGATACCAACCTATTCCAAGTTACTTTTCTTTACCGATTCAGCCGTCATACCCTACCCCACACAAAAGCAACGCATCTCACAAGTAGAATACACAGTTAATGTCTGCCACAAAATGGGCATTCTGGAACCACGCATTGCCCTCATTCACTGTGCAGAACACGGTGGCAGGCAGTTTCCTTTTGTCGATGGCTATGAAGAAATCAAGCAAATGGCCCAACAAGGAGAGTTTGGTCGCTGCATTGTAGATGGTCCTTTGGATGTCAAATCAGCCTGTTGCTTAGAGGCTCTGAAAGCCAAGGGAATCCATTCTCCTCTCCAAGGAGACTCAGATGTTCTCGTCATGCCGGACATCGAGACCGGTAATGCTTTTTACAAATCTATGGTACTTTTCGCCAAAGCCCGAACTGCCGGTATTCTCTGGGGCACTCGCTGTCCAATAGTTGTGCCTTCTCGTGGCGACTCTGCCGAAGCTAAGTTCAATAGTATTCTTTTTGCCCTTGCATGCCTATGAAAATATTGGTTATCAATCCCGGTTCCACCTCTACCAAGATGGCAGTTTATGTAGACGAGAAGCCTATCTTGCTCCGTAATATCCCTCACAGTGCCGACGAACTGGCTCCTTTTGGCGATGTCATCGAACAACAGGACTTCCGTCGACAGCTGGTACTCGACGAACTCAAGCAGTCAGATATCCCGTTGGAGTTTGATGCAGTCATCGGACGCGGTGGACTGGTCAAGCCCATCAGTGGTGGTGTATATGAAATCAACCAACAGATGCTCGATGACACACTACATGGCTGTGTGATGCACAACCACGCCTGTAACCTAGGTTGCTTGATTGCTTACGAAATAGCTTCGCAGATTCCTGACTGCCGTTCATTTATTGCCGACCCAGGTGTCGTTGACGAGTTATCTCCCATGGCCCGTATCAGCGGTAGTCCCCTCATGCCTCGCATCTGCATCTGGCATGCCCTGAATCAGCGAGCCATTGCCCGTCGCTATGCACGAGGTATTGGCAAGGAGTACGAAGACTTGAACCTGATTATCTGTCATCTTGGAGGCGGCATCTCTGTTGCCGCTCATGAACGCGGCCGTGCCATTGATGCCAATAACGCGCTGGATGGCGAGGGACCTTTCTCACCAGAGCGTGCAGGCAGCCTGCCTGCCGCCGATCTGATTCGTCTCTGTTTCAGTGGCAAATACAACGAGAAACAGCTTTTGAAGCGTATTGCAGGTAAGGCAGGTCTGAATGCTCACCTCGGTACTAATGATATGCGTGAAATTCTAGAGCGCATCAAGTCTGGCGATGAACATGCCAAACTGATTGTTGAAGCCATGCTCTATCATGTAGCCAAGTGTATAGCTGCCGAGGCTGCCGTACTTTGTGGCAACATCGATGCCATCCTGTTGACAGGTGGTATTGCCCACTCCGACTACGTTGTCAATGAGTTGCGCCGTCGAATCGGCTTCTTGGCTCCAGTTTATGTCTTTCCGGGTGAGAACGAAATGGAAGCGCTTGCCCTGAATGCATTAGCTGTATTACAAGGCAAGCGCGAAGTGAATGTGTATGATTAAGCTACTTATTTAGGATACAGGTCACATTACATGTTCTTTTTCAAAGTTTCCTTCCATGCAGCATAGGCAGCTTGGTACTCTGCGCGATGACTAGCATCAGGTTCAATCACCTGCAACTTATCCAATGTAGCAAAGGCTTCACGATTATCTTTATAGATACCAGCACCAATACCTGCACCCTTCGCTGCGCCTACAGAGCCATCAGTATCGTAGAGTTCGATAGTAGCCCCGCTGACGCCTGCCAGTGTATCACGGAATAAGGGCGACAGGAACATATTGGCCTTACCAGCGTGAATCTTCTGGATATTCATACCCATCTGTTGCATGATTTCCATACCATAGCAGAATGAGAAAACGATTCCCTCTTGGGCCGCACGAACCAAATGAGCCTTATTGTGCTTGTTAAAGTTCAGGCCGTTGATAGAACATCCAATCTCCTTGTTCTCCAACACACGTTCAGCACCATTACCAAAAGGTATCACTGTAACGCCCTCACTGCCGATGGGCACAGATGCCGCCAAGTCGTTCATCTCAGCATAGCCTATCTCTGGTGTGACATTTCGATGCGTCCAAGCATTCAGAATTCCTGTACCATTGATACAAAGCAATACGCCCAGACGTGTCTGTTCTGCCGTATGGTTCACATGAGCAAAGGTATTCACACGGCTCTTCGAATCGTAATTCACATCCCCCAGCACACCATAAACCACACCTGACGTACCAGCTGTAGCAGCTATCTCACCCGGATTCAGCACATTCAGAGAAAGTGCATTATTCGGCTGATCACCACCACGATAGGTAATCGGAGTTCCAGCCTTCAGTCCCAGCTCTGCAGCAGCCTCAGCACAGACTTCGCTCTGCACGCTGAATGTCGGAACGATGTCAGCAATCAAGTCCTTGTCGAAGCCATAGTAGTTCATCAGGAAGTCAGCTACCTGGTTGTTCTTAAAGTCCCAGAACATGCCCTCAGAAAGACCGCTAACTGTTGTGTTAGCCACTCCTGAAAGTCGCATGGCAATATAGTCACCAGGCAGCATAATCTTATACACCTTATTATATATATCGGGCTCGTTCTCTTTGACCCAGGCCAGTTTGGCAGCAGTAAAGTTGCCTGGCGAATTCAACAGATGACTCAGACACTGGTCAGCGCCAAGATCCTTGAAAGCATTTTCACCATAAGGAACAGCACGCGAGTCACACCAGATGATCGAAGGACGCAGGGCCTTCAGATTCTTATCCACACAAACCAAGCCGTGCATCTGGTAAGAAATACCAATAGCCTTGATATCCTCACCAGTAGCCCCTGCATCTGACATGATTTTCTTCAAACTGAGTTTAGCATTATCCCACCACATCTGGGGATCCTGCTCTGCCCATCCAGCCTTAACAGCCATAATAGGAGCCTCCTTTTCAGGATAAAAAGCAGTGGCCACACACTTGCCTGTATCAGCATTTACCAATGACGCTTTGACAGACGAGCTGCCTACGTCAAAACCCAACAAATATCTATTTGCCATAATTTGA
>Ga0326511_10005122_pt1 | contig 10379 bp, 11 predicted proteins | sample 0_2496_0518_D_FD_203701 | JGI IMG/M metagenome (GOLD analysis project Ga0326511, IMG submission 203701) | Bovine rumen microbial communities from UC Davis, California, United States - 0_2496_0518 | ecosystem: Host-associated > Mammals > Digestive system > Stomach > Rumen | place: USA... | reverse complement strand
CGTTCACGGAGACGGTGAAGCGGCGGGCACTCGAGGACAGTGACTATGATCTGGAAGATGCCGGACTGGGTGGCGGCTCGTCGTTCCAGTTTGGCAGCGACAGACTGCCCGAGCTGGACGATAGTGACGGCGAGGTGATAGGGACCTTCGGTATGATAGGCGCCTTCATCGTCTTCCTCATTGCTGCCTTGGGCGTGGCGAATAAGAAAGCCAAGAAGAAAAAGCAGCGCATGAGAGAACGCCTGAGCCAGCTCATGGGGGGTATGGGCTTTGACGATATGCCTTACTACCGCAACCTGCCCATTGACGGAAACCTGCTGCTGTCGGGTGCCACGCTGAGTGCCGTGAAGACACTGGCCAAGCGAGGCGACAGCGTGATGGACGATGTGAAGAAGATAGGGCTGCAACAGCTCTACAATGCCTTTGTGCTTCGCATGATCTACAAGGAGGGCATCCAGTTGAAGTATGGCGACGTGAAGGGGAAACAAGAGAAGCTGTTCTACATCAACGAGCCCGTAGATCCGGGAAGGAGTGACGACCTGACGGAACTGCTGACCATCGACAGCTGGACTGGCGCCGAGATGAACAAGAACGAGGCTGTGGGCTACTCCATGGAAAAGGAAGTAAAGAGGTCGTGCCAAGGCTATGTCAACGATGCCGGTATAGAGTACCAGCTCCAGAAGCTGCTCTACGAAGCGGCCGGCGAGGACCACCTGCTACAGCCCGAGGAACTGAAGTCATACGTCAAGGACAACCCGCTGGTATGGCGCCCGTTTGCATCCGCACTCAACCTGCTGACGGCGAAGACCATCGACGAGAAGAATATGAATGGCGCCCACGTGCAGCAGGTCGTGGGATTCCTGCGCTATCTGAAAGACTTCTCGTTGGTGGCAGAACGGCATATCGAGGAGACGGCGCTGTGGAAGGAGTATCTGGTGTTTGCCACGTTCTACGGCATTGCCGAACAGGTGCGCAAGGACATGAAGAAGGTGGCGCCCGACGTGGCTCAGTTGAACAAGCTCGTGCTGCCCGAGAAACTCATGGACGACATAGAACCGCTCAGCAAGGCCATCGCCGGCAGCGTGGTGTTCGTGAACTCGTACCTGACGCCAGACGAAAAGAAGGCGGTACAGAGGGCTCGTGCACGAGTCAGCCGCTCAGGAAGCAGTGGCGGCTCTGGCAGAAGCAGTTACAGTGGCGGTGGCGGCCATTCCGGCGGTGGCGGCAGTGGCTTCCGTTAAGCTGTGTTATCACCCTTGACGGACGCAAGGGCAAACATGAGCTGAAGGTGGAGAAACGGCAGATGAACTGGGGAGACCCCGGGGAGGAAGGAAAGAAGGACGCCGCTCCCAAAGAGGTCGGCGACTCGGTGTTCCAGCGTGTGAGGGAGATGGTGGAAGAAGGCAAGCTCTACGAGGTAGGGCGTAGCTACCAGCCCGATGTCGATATCACCGATGCCTCCAGCTGGTCGCTGGAGATCGTCTTCGAACAAGGCTCCATCAGCTCCAGCGGCTATGCCGAAGGGCCCGACCACTCCAAAGCCCTCAACGCCATCACCGACTACCTGACCACTCTCGCACCAGATTTTTGAGATTTTATTTTGGTACTTTTGATAAAAACATTATCTTTGCACCATGATTGTGTGTTACGAATACAGTAAGAAGTATGCAAGAGTCTAATCATTCAAAACTGATAGCCTTTTCTCGGCTGTGGGCGGTCCCCATGGTGTTGTTCGTGTTGCTGTCTGTCGCTGCGGTGGTAGCTGCCATGAACGGCCATAAGGGCTGGATGGGCCTGGCCGTGGTGGTCTCCGTCCTGATGCTGATAGTCCAGGTGGCACAGCTGGTGAGCGCCATCGTCGTGCGCCGCTGGTGGTGTGTGGCGGGAGCCGTCATCGGTGTCGGGGTGTCCATCTTTGTGGCCCTGACCTCGATCGTGGCTTTGGGTGCCGGACAGTGGCATGCCCCCTATGTTCACGAGCAGGAAGATATGGAGGCAGCGGTGGCCGACACGCTTTCGTTCTCGCAAGCCGACGGGCAGATGGCGTGCAGCATCGTGGCACTCATGCCCGGTGAAGATGTCAGACAGGCTGTCGGCGAATGGCTCAGTGCCCAGTTTGGCAATACCTACACGGGCGAGATGACTGACATACAAGCCCTGGTCGACTTCTACGGAAAAAGCCACATGGACTCGCTGCGCGTTGTCTTTGAAGACGGCGTGCCCGACTTTGCCGAGCTATGCTACGATGCCAGCATGGAGCTTCTCTTCGAGAACGACAAGGTGGTCACCTACGGGCTGACCATCACCCTCGACTTAGGTGGCGCCCATCCGACCACCAGAGAAGTCGGAGCGACGTTCAACAAGGAGGACGGTAAGCAGCTGACATGGGACATCGTGCGGAGTGACAGCCAGACGCAGCTTCGCGACATGGTGCGAGGCATGTTGAAGGACTATTTCAATGCCAAGAGTGACGACGAACTCATGGAATATCTACAGGGTGTGGACGACGTGGCAACGATCCCACTGCCGGAAACGCCGCCCTACATGACGGAGGAGGGCATCACATTGATATACCAGCAATACGAGATAGCGGCCTACGCCGCTGGTATGCCCAGCGCCGTCATACCCTACGAGCAGCTCAAGCCCTGTCTGACGGAATATGCACAGGAGCTCGTTCCCGAGGAGACCAAAGCGACCAATTAACACGTATACATTATATATATAAAGACTATAGATTATGGCAAAGATTAAGACTATCGGTATTCTGACGTCGGGCGGCGATGCCCCCGGCATGAATGCGGCCATCCGTGCCGTGACGCGTGCAGGCATCTGCAACGGATTCAATATCAAGGGCATCTATCGTGGCTACGACGGACTGATCAAGGACGAGGTGAAGCAGTTTACCACGGAGGACGTCAGCGGCATCATCACCCGCGGCGGCACCATCCTGAAGACCGCCCGCTCGAAGGAGTTCATGACCCCCGAGGGTAGGCAGATGGCTTACGAGACCTGCCAGAAAGAGGAGATCGACGCACTTGTGGTCATCGGTGGCAACGGCTCTCTGACGGGCGCCTGGAACTTCGGCGTGGAGTTCGACTTCCCCTGCATCGGCCTGCCCGGCACCATCGATAACGACCTCTACGGCACCGACGCCACCATCGGCTACGACACCACGATGAACACCATCATGGAGTGCGTCGACCGTATCCGCGACACCGCCAATTCACACGAGCGCATCTTCTTCGTTGAGGTGATGGGCCGCGATGCCGGCTTCCTGGCACAGAACTGCGCCATCGCCTGTGGTGCCGAGGCTGCTATCGTCCCTGAGGAGGCGACCGATGTCGACCAGTTGGCACAGTTCATGGAACGTGGCATCCGAAAGTCCAAGAAGTCGTGCATCGTCATCGTCTCCGAGAGTCCCAAGTGCGGTGCCCTTTATTATGCCGACCGTGTGAAGCACGAGTTCCCTGGTTTTGACGTGCGTGTGTCCATCCTCGGCCATCTGCAGCGCGGAGGAAGCCCTTCAGCCCGCGACCGCATCCTGGCCAGCTGCACCGGCGTTGGCGCCGTCCAGGCCATCATGCAGGGTCAGCGCAACGTGATGGTGGGCTACCGCAACAACGACATCGTCTACGTGCCCTTCTCGGAGTGCATCCGTACCGACAAGCGCTTCGACAAGCGACTCATCACGGTGCTCAACGAACTGAGCATCTGATGAATGCTTAATGCTCAATGCTTAATGCTCAATGCTTAATGCTTAATGCTCAATGCTCAATGCTCAATGTTCAATGCTTAATGCTTAATGATTATGTTCAACAAGAAATACCTTTGGATAGTGGCTATGGTCGTGGCGATCTGTGGCATCGTGACGGTCAATACCTGCTGCTCGGGCGACGATGATGCCGCCGTGAGCGCTACCGAGGACAGCAGCCAGTTCGTGACACTGACGGACGCTGTACCCGACGCCATCTTGGAGATACGCTATTACGGTACCTACAACTTTGTGGGCAAGCGCATCGACGGCTACCTGCAGCCGACGGCGCTGCTGACGAAGCGCGCCGCCGACAGCCTGCGTGCCGTCAGCGACGACCTGAAGCCTCACGGCTACCGCCTGAAGATCTACGACGCCTACCGCCCACAGATGGGTGTCGACCACTTCGTCAGGTGGGCTGCCGACATCCCCGACACGCTGATGAAGCAATACTTCTATCCCGACTTGGACAAGAGCGTGCTCTTCGACCAGGAGTATATCATGGCAAAGAGTGGCCACACCCGCGGCTCGACCGTTGACCTGACGCTCTTCGACATGGCGACGGAGAAGGAGCTTGACATGGGCGGCACGTTCGACTGGTTCGGGCCGGAGAGCCATCCCGACTTCTGCGGCAATCCCGAGACGCTGGAGTACACCGGCGACAACAGCAAGAGCCCCCGTGGCCGTAGCATCACCTCCGTACAGTTCTACAACCGTATGGTGCTGCGACAGGCCATGCTCCGTCACGGCTTCAAGGCGCTGGACAGCGAGTGGTGGCACTTCACGCTGAAGGACGAGCCCTTCCCCGACACCTACTTCACCTTCCCCGTGAAGCAGCTAGGAAAATAAACGGCGAAGAACGGTCATGGCGAGGAAGGTACGTACCATAGAGATGCAGCGGCTGACGGTGGAGGAGTTCCGCGAGGCCGCGAAACTGCCGCTGGTGGTGGTGCTCGACGATGTGCGGTCGATGCACAACGTCGGCAGCGTGCTCCGTACGGCCGACACGTTCCGCGTGGAGGCCGTCTGCCTGTGTGGCATCACGTCGACGCCGCCTTCGGCCGAGATCCACAAGACTGCCCTCGGCGCCGAGGACAGCGTCAGCTGGCGCTACTACCCCACAGCACTGGAGGCCGTTCGCGACCTACAGCAGCAGGGCTATACCGTCTACAGCGTCGAGCAGGTGGAGCACTCCACGAAGCTGCAACGCTTTCAGGCCGAGGAAGGCCGCCGCTATGCCGTAGTGCTCGGCAACGAGGTGAAGGGCGTTCACCAGGAAGTGGTCGACGCCTCCGACGGCTGTCTGGAGATACCGCAGCTCGGTACGAAGCACTCGATGAACGTCAGCGTTACCGCCGGCATCGTCATCTACAAGTTCGCCGAACAGCTGATACTGGAATAAAAAACCACGAATTTCACGAATTAACCGAATTATTTATCTACGCACAGTAACTTATATTTGTTACCGTTCTTCTTCGAATAGTTCGTGTAATTCGTGAAATTCGTGGTCTTAATTGTTCTCAGTCGCTTACTCTTCCGGTTCGAAGTCGTCCTTGCCTACACCACAGAGGGGGCATACCCAGTCGTCGGGGATGTCTTCAAAGGCGGTGCCGGGGGCGATGCCACTGTCGGGGTCTCCTGCTGCGGGGTCGTAGACGTAGCCGCAGACGCTGCATACATACTTTTTCATAAGCTTTTAGTCTTTAGGGTTAATAATCTGTTCGACTTTCTCGATGATCTGTTCAGGTTTGATGAGGTTCATGCAGGCCAGGTCGCCACGCTTGCACTTCTTGTTGCCATAGATGCTGCACGGGCGGCAGTCGAGATCGGCCTGGATGATGTTGTCGGCCAGCTGGTGCCAGCCCAGGAAACCGCCGAAGGGGTGGGTGGCACCCCAGATGCTGACCACGGGTGTGGCCGTCAGCGATGCCAGGTGCATATTCGCGGAGTCCATCGACACCATCACGTCGAGATGACTCATCAGGATGAGCTCCTGCTGCATGTTCTCCAGGTGGCGGTCGACGCTGACACACTGAGGCAGCTCCTCGCACCACTGCTGGAACAGCTGTTCCTCGCGCTGGCCGCGACCGAAGAGGAAGAAGCGCGCCTGCGGATAGCGGGCGGCCAGTTCGCCGAGGACCTTGCGCATCATTGGCTGCGGGTACTCCTTACAGGGATGGGCGGCCGTCGGGGCGATGCCTATCCACTGCTGGAACGACTTCTTCGGACCGATGATGGCCGGCAGCAGGTTCAGGTTGCCGCCCTCCTCGGGGAAGAGCGAGCGGAAGCTGATTTCACGCAGCGGATAGCCCAGCTTCGCAAACACCTCGGCGTAGTTCTCGAACGAGCTGGGCAGCTGTTCGCGTACCTTATGGTTCTTCGAGGTCAGCGCGCGCCGCTGTGAGCGGTGCTTGTCGATATGCTCCACCCGGTAGCGCCCCAGGTTGAAGCGCATACGCAGATACTCCGAGCGCAGCACGTTGTGAAGGTCGGCCACCTTCGTGAACTGCTTCGCCGTCAGTCGGCGGTAGAGGGTGTTCAGACCGCGTACGCCGTGGTACTCATGCTTGATGTCGGCCTCCATGAAGTTGACGTTTGGTGCCAGATCCTCGAAGAACGGACGGGCGTAGCCGCGGCTGAGCACCGTGATACGCACATCAGGGTACTGCATGGCCACAGAGTAGACCACGGGCACGGCCATTGCCACGTCGCCCATGGCCGAGAACCGTATGACGAGAATATGCTCCTTCTTCAATGTCTTAATCTCTCAATCTCTCAATCCTTGAAAAACTTCAATTCTTCAATTTTTCAATTCTTCAATTTTTCAATTTTTCAATTCTTCTTATACAGTACGGGGTTCGTTGCAGGGTCGTTGTACATCTTCATCTGGCGGTACACCTTCATGTACTTGCGGCCCTCGGCGATGTCCTCCAGCAGCTGGTCGATAGCCGTCGACAGGTCCTTCTGCTGCTCCAGCAGCACGTCGAGCTTCAGACGGCAGCGCTCACGGTGCTCCTCGTCGGCATCGGTGCGGTCCACCTGCTCCTGCATGTGGTAAATCTTCAGCGCGAGGATGCTCAGACGGTCGACGGCCCATGCCGGACTCTCGGTGTTCAGACGGGCGTCGGGCAGTGGCGTCACCTCGCTGTACTGCTGGCGGAAGTAGGAGTCGATGTCCTCCACCAGGTCTGTGCGGTCCTGATTGCTGCGGTCGATGCGACGTTTCAGCGACAGGGCCTCGACAGGGTCTATCTGCGGGTCGCGGATAATGTCTTCATAGTGCCACTGAACGGTGTCAATCCAGCACTTCAGGTAGAGGCTGTACTCGATGGACTCCCGCTCGTATGGGTTTCTGATGGGTTCGTCAACACTGTCGGTCAGATGGTAGTCTGCGATGGCCTGACGGAAGATCTTGTTCGCTTGTTCTGTGAATGTCATATACAGTTAATACTATTTGATTCTGCAAAACTACAAATACTTTTTCAAACTACCAACAAAAAGAACAATATTTTCATGTTAATTTGCATATTAATTGTATAAATGACACCCGAAAAGGGGTGCTTTTATGCACAAATGGTAGTGGAATGTGCAATCTTTAGTCAGTTTTTCGCGAAAAAGTTTGCGTAAGTCAGAGAAAATGTGTTACTTTGCACCCCGAAAACGGCAAGGTGCCGAAAATTTTCAAGATAGCACATTCATTATTAACATTAAAAGATTAAAAAAACTATGTCAGAGATTGAAAGCAAAGTAAAGGCAATTATCGTTGATAAACTGGGTGTTGACGAGGCAGAGGTAAAGCCCGAAGCAAGTTTCACCAACGATCTGGGTGCAGACTCACTGGATACCGTTGAGCTCATTATGGAATTTGAGAAGGAGTTCGGTATTTCCATTCCCGACGACAAGGCAGAGAAGATTGGCACCGTTGCCGACGCTATCAGCTATATCGAGGAGAACGCAAAATAAATTATTTAGAATTGAAGGATTGAAGAATTGAAGAATTGAAGTTCAGGCTTCATACTGAATTCATTCTTCAATTTTTCAATTTTTCAATTTTTCAATTTTATATTTATGGAATTAAAAAGAGTTGTTGTAACAGGTCTGGGCGCTGTGACGCCCGTTGGCAACACTCCTGAGGAGATGTGGAAGAACCTCATCGCCGGTGTCAGTGGTGCTGCTCCTATTACAAGTTTCGATACAACCAATTTCAAGACCAAGTTCGCCTGCGAGGTGAAGAACCTCAACGTCAACGACTACCTGGACCGTAAGGAGGCACGCAAGATGGACCGCTACACACAGCTGGCTATGATTGCTGCCAAGCAGGCCGTCGAGGACAGCGGTATGGACTTGGAGACAGAGGACAAGAACCGCATTGGCGTGGTCTACGGTGTAGGCATCGGCGGTATCAAGACTTTCGAGGACGAGGTGAAGTACTATGGTGTTCACGAGGCCGAGGGCCCGAAGTTCAACCCCTTCTTCATCCCGAAGATGATTGCCGATATCGCTGCCGGTCAGATTTCCATCATGTATGGTTTCCACGGCCCCAACTATATCACGGCTTCTGCCTGCGCTTCGTCGTCGAACGCCCTGGCCGATGCCTTCAACCTGATTCGTCTGGGCAAGGCTAACGCCATCGTTGCCGGTGGTGCCGAGAGCGCTATCTGTGCTTGCGGTGTTGGCGGTTTCAACGCCATGCACGCCCTGTCGACACGCAACGATGAGCCTGAGAAGGCCAGTCGTCCGTTTAGCGCCAGCCGCGACGGATTCGTCATGGCCGAGGGTGCCGGCTGCCTCATCCTTGAGGAGCTGGAGCACGCCAAGGCTCGTGGTGCCAAGATCTACGCTGAGATGGTCGGTGCCGGCATGAGTGCCGATGCTCACCACATCACTGCCTCGCATCCCGAGGGTCTGGGTGCCAAACTCGTCATGCAGAACGCCCTGGAGGATGCCGGCATGAAGCCCGAGGACATCGACTACATCAACGTTCACGGCACGTCGACACACGTCGGTGACATATCCGAGGCCAAGGCCATCAAGGAGGTCTTCGGCGATGCTGCCTTCAAGCTGAACATCTCGTCGACGAAGTCGATGACTGGTCATCTGCTCGGTGCTGCCGGTGCCGTTGAGGCCATGGTCACCCTGCTGGCCGTCCAGAACGACATCGTTCCTCCCACGATCAACCACGAGGAGGGCGACGATGATCCCGAGATTGACTATAACCTGAACTTCACCTTCAACAAGGCACAGAAGCGTACCGTCCGCGCCGGTCTGTCGAACACGTTCGGCTTTGGCGGCCACAACGCTTGTGTGGTTTTCAAAAAATTTTCGGATAAGTGAGCAAAATGAAAGCGCGCTTTCATTTTCGAACGAGAGAAAATTCATCGAAGATAAGTATGAGGCTTAAGGATATTATAGAACGTATAAAGCTCCCTTTCCGCAAGGAGAAGGAGCTTTTTTCTTCTCTCTACGACATTATCGGCTTCTACCCACACGACATCACCATCTATAAGCAGGCGTTGATGCACAAGAGCGTGGGACGACGCAACGACAATGGCAAGCCCCTGAACAATGAGCGTCTGGAGTTCCTTGGCGATGCCCTGCTCGATGCTGTCGTAGGACACATCGTCTATGATCACTTCGAGGGTAAGCGCGAGGGGTTCCTCACCAACACCCGCTCGAAGCTCGTCAGCCGTGACACCTTGGGAAAACTGGCCGAGGAGATGGGGCTGACACGCCTGATTCTCAGCAACGGCCACTCCAACTCGCATAACAGCTATGTGGCAGGTAACGCCTTCGAAGCCTTGGTCGGCGCCATCTATCTCGACCAGGGCTACGACGCCGTCATGCGCTTCATGCAGAAGCGCATCCTCGCCCAGCTCATCAATATCGACAAGGTGGCCTATAAGGAGGTCAACTTCAAGTCGAAGCTCATTGAGTGGAGCCAGCGTAACCGTGTGAAGCTGGAGTACAAGCAGGTGCAGCAGACCAAAGAGGAGGAGACCGGCTCACCTGTCTTCAAGTTCCAGGTGATGCTCGAGGGCGTCGCCGGTGAGACCGGCAAGGGTTTCTCGAAGAAGGAGTCGCAGCAGCAGGCCTCCGAGGCCACGCTGAAACGCCTGAAGCGCGAGCCGCAGTTCATCGAGGCTATCTTCGCCGCCAAGTCCGAGCGTACGAAGATGGAGGAGGAACCCACGATGTTGGTACCCGACACGGAGAAGGAACAGGAGTTTATCATTAAGGCCAGTCCCGACACACAAGAGGTGACAGAGACGCCACAGGAGGAGAAACCCGTGGAGAAGAGCCGTCGTAAGCGTAAGCCGTCGATGGCCGAGGAGGCCAAGGCCGAGATGAATGAGTTCGACCTGAGTGACATCACCCATCAGGAGCAGGAGAAGTCGCGTGAGGACATCATCGCCGAAGCCGAGGCTCAGGCTTTTGCCGAGTAACCCGTGAAGTTCAAGGCTTTGCCGAGTAACCCGTGAACGTGAGATTTGTTTTGCCGACAGTCCTTGTCTGGCTGTCGCTATCGGTGTCAGCTCAGGAACCTGAGCCTGTCGACGCCATCGTCGTCGAGACAGCTGTCGCCGACACCGTTGCCACTGTGGCAACCGTCGCCGACACCGTCACCAAT
>Ga0326511_10005121_pt1 | contig 10380 bp, 14 predicted proteins | sample 0_2496_0518_D_FD_203701 | JGI IMG/M metagenome (GOLD analysis project Ga0326511, IMG submission 203701) | Bovine rumen microbial communities from UC Davis, California, United States - 0_2496_0518 | ecosystem: Host-associated > Mammals > Digestive system > Stomach > Rumen | place: USA... | reverse complement strand
GAAGCGTCGCTGCTGTTAGGCTTGACCGAGGACGGCGCGGAAAAGAAGCTGAAAAACATACTGAATAAGCTGAAAAAGAGCATGGAAGAGTAAAGGCTGCGGGCAGTGTGCTCCGCAGTCTTTTTTTGCCCACAAACCGCCTGTGTGGGCTTTGTTTGGCGAGGTCGGGTAACGTGCCCCACCGATTCTTTCGCGCGACACGGGGCGAAACAGGGCGCGTCAGGTGATGCTTGTTATTGTTTTAATAAAATATGTCTTGCAATTTGCACTACAGTGTTGTACAATTAAATTGAAAGATGGTTGATTTATTATGATGAAAGATGCAACTGTCAGCGCACGTGTTCAGTCAGATATAAAAGCAGAAGCTGAAGAGATATTAAAAAACCTCGGCATTCCTGTGTCCGTTTTAATCAATTCTCTGTACCGTCAAATTATTTACAGGCACGGAGTACCGTTTGAGCTAACCGTTCCTGCTGCGCCTGCGACAATGGATATATTAACAAAAGAAGAATTAGACAGAAAGCTTCAGCACAGCTACGACCAATCATTAAACGGTCAAGGTGTATCCGCCAATCATTTTTTTGATGAGCTTGAAAGGGATTTGACGTGATGGAGCACTATAACGTTATTATCACACCCGATGCCGCAGTGGATTTATCTCAGCTTAAAAGCTATATCGCCTATACGTTGCAAGCGCCGGAGACCGCTCTGAAATATATTCACGGATTACGGTAAGAGATTGAAAAGCTCGAATCGTTTCCGGGCGCTATTGCGCCTGTTTCGGATGAACCGTGGCATTCGCGCGGAATCAGAAGAATAATTTACAAGAAATATTATATCTATTACAGAATAGATGAAAACGCAAAGTGCGTATATATTTTGAACGTGATTTACGCAAGACGTAATCCGCTTAACGCGCTTTCAGAATACAACTAAAAAACAGCTGTGGAGCGTATTGAGCCACAGCTGTATTTGCGCCCACAAACCGCGACAAACCGCCTGTGTGGGCTTTGTTGGGCGAGGTCGGGTACGTGCCCCACCGATTCTTTCGCGCGACACGGGGCGAAACAGGGCGCGTTAGGTTTTCTCACTGCTCATAGCTTCAATCATCAGCTTGACAGCCAAAGAGAAACCTCGACGAAACGCATCGCGCTCGCCGAGGTTCATAAGTTCAGTGTGGTTGTCTTTGATTTTTTGGAGTATGGCGTTCTGCTGCTCCGTCAGTGTAGCCGATAAATCCTGCTCATGGCGAATCACCAGCTTTGCGGTAATGTCGTACTCACTTCCGCGCACGACTTCATATTCGTGCGGGGCTATGTTGCCGTAGTAGAGATTTTCGAGTGTGGTCATATTCTCACCGTCCTTTCTAAGCACAACAGGATACCACAGAAACAGAAAAAGTCCAGAGAAAAAGAATAATCGGTCTGATAAACACCAGACCGATTAAATCTTACCTTAATTCTACTTCATATTCCGCAAGTAATATCTGTAAATGTGTTGCGTCGGCGATGTTGATTTCATTATCGCCATTAGCGTCAGCTAAAACCAACTGTTCGCCTGATAGTGTTTCCAGCTCTGCAAAACCAAATGCTGTGGGTGCAGAGAATGAACAATATCCGCAATCGCGCAGCAGAAATTGTGAACAATGAATTAATATATACATAAAGTTAACCCGACAGTCTCATTAAGAATGACTGTCGGGCTTTAGTATATTTAGGTTATTAACCCTGCGCCGCCATCATCATATCCTTGCCCGCGTTCCATGCTTTGCCGACTTTTTCGCCGCTGACGTAATAGCCGCTTTGGAACTGATCGAAGATCAATGCGTTCAGCTTTTCGGGATTAACTTTGCCGTTGTCGTCAAGGACTTTTCCATCAGCGCAGACATTGACGATTGTGCCGACTACCGCGTGGAGATGTTCTGTTTCAACTATCTCGGCGAGCTCGCACTCCATTGTTAAGGGGAACTCTTCAACGACCGGAGCGTTGACGAACTTGCTCTTTGTCGCGTGACAGCCCGACTTTTCAAACTTATCAGGCATCTTGTTACCGGTGGCGATACCGAAGAAGTCCGCCTCAGCCATATGAGCCTTGTCCGCAAGCGCGACGGTGAACGCTTTGCTGACCCTTATATTCTGCGTAGTCTTGTGACCTTCGCTGATAATGAGGGCGATTTTATCCATACCACAAATCGTACCCCAAGCCGCGTTCATTACACAGGGCACTCCGTTTTCATCATAAGCCGCTACCATCAGCACGGGCATCGGGTATAAAGCGGGCATTGAGCCTAAATCTTTTTTCATTTTGTTTTCCTCCTGAGTTTCAATAATTTGCTTAGATAATTGCCAATGACGGCAAATAAAGTCATCACCGCTAAATAGTCGGCGATGAACAACACTCTCGATTCGCTGAAATCAAAAAACGCGAACATCGTCCTGCCACTCATATATCCCCAAAAACCTCTTTTGATAAATACATAGATTCCATATGCGGCGATCAGAATAAACACTGCGCGTCCGCTCCACTTCATTACATCAAAGCTCTTTTTGCTTTTCAACGGTCGGATTATCTGCTCGGTATGCAGTCCGAGATGCAGGCTCAGCAGCACATAGCACCAGTAAGCACAAATTATATGAATTGTTCTCGCTGTTGCAGCTACACCTTTTAGCTGTAAAAAAGTATAGATGTGCTTTGAAAGGGCAATTCCTGTCAACGGCTGTAAAAACATCACAATCAACAGAATGATATTAAATACTGTGATGAATACCCGGTAGGGATTATATTTGCCGCGTGGGATCGCTTTCCACCATTTCAAGTGGAGCAGATGGTGGACGATGAACAGCACAAAGATAACCGAGCCGACGATCTCGTGGAATTCCTCGCCAATCAGCGAATATGCCATCAAAAGCGGCATTAACACCGTCATCAATATGTCAATGACAGTGTTAGCCGTTTTTCTTATTTTCATCTTATTCATTTTCGTGAATATCAAAAGCGCTGAGGAGCCATTCGCCCACACCCGGTGCGTCGGGATCGTGATTGCCTTTACCTGTATCGAGCGCGCGGATAGCGTTCATCTCGTCCTCGGTCAGCTCAAAATCAAAGATTTCCATATTGCTCTTGATACGCTCGGGCTTTGTGGATTTCGGGAATATGATAATACCTTCCTGATTTTCAAAGCGGAGAATCACCTGACCGGCGTTCTTTCCGTATTTCTCTGCAATTTCAGTGATTACGGGATTAGTAAGCAAATCAGCTCTGCCCTGACCGAGCGGAGCCCATGCTTCGAGCTTCACATCGTTTTCGGCGAGGATCTTACGCAGCTCCTTTTGCTGACAATACGGGTTGAACTCGACCTGATTTACAGAGGGCATTGTATCAAAACCGGGAACAAAGCTGTTCCAGATTTTCGGTGTCATATTGCTTACGCCGATAGATCTGATTTTGCCTGCCTTCTTCGCTTCTTCCATCGCTCGCCACGCTTCGTCAACTTTTCCGTAGGGCTGATGAATGAGATACAAGTCCATATAGTCTGTCCCGAGCCTTTTAAGCGATGTGTCTATTGACTTCTTTGCGTCCTCATACGCGAAATCCTGAAGCCACATTTTACTTGTGATCCAGATTTCCTCACGAGGAATACCGCTGTCCTTAACAGCCTGACCAACCTCCTGCTCATTAAAGTAAGCGACCGCCGTATCAATGTGACGTATGCCGAGCGAGAGCGCGGTCTTGACCGCTTCGTAGGTGCTTCCGTCGGGTGGAATCTGAAAGGTGCCGAACCCTATCGCAGGAATTTTATTGCCGTCGTTTAATGTAATGAAATTCATAGTTAACCTCCTGTGTTTTTGCTTACAGCGACTCTGTAAGAATTGTTACGAGGTCGTCCTCAAGAAGCGGGAACCATGCTTCTTCCAAACCTTCGTTAACAGCGATATGATGAGCCATTTCTCCGATCCTGCTGTCGTCAATTCCGACGTCCTTCAGATGCATAGGGATATTTATCGACTCAAAGAATTTGTATGTCGCGTCAATTGCCTGATTCGCTATTTCAAACTTATCCTGATTTGCGTCTATACCAAACACATTCACGCCGTATTTTACAAAGCGGTCAACGGTCTTTTCGCAGAGGATATGTTTCATCCAGCGCGGAGTGATAATAGCAAGTCCCTCGCCGTGAGTGATGTCATAGTAAGCGCTGAGGGCGTGCTCGATGCCGTGGCAGGGCCAGCCGGAATAGCTGCTGCCGAGCGCGTAAATCCCGTTACAGCCGTAGGTGCAAGTCAGCATCATTTCGGCTCTCGCGGTATAATCCTCGGGATTTTCAAGGCACTTTACGGCGTTTGTCATAAGGCTCTTTAATCCCGCCTCCATAAAGCCGTCGTTTAGGAGAGTTGAATCCTCGCAGAAATACTGCTCCATAATATGATTCATCGCGTCAGCGCAGCCGGCCGCCGTCTGCTTTTTAGAAACCGTGAAGGTGTATGTCGGGTCGAGGAAAGAAACGGCAGGAAAGTTATGACTGTCCATATAACCGATTTTGTCGTTTGTCTCGGTGCGTGAGATAACGCCTCCGCAGTCATACTCGCTGCCCGTTGCGGCAAGGGTGATGATATCTACAATCGGGATCGAATCCGTAGCAAACGCTTTATAGGAAATAAGATCCCACGGATCGCCGTCATACTTTGCGCCTGTCGCAATCGCCTTTGAGCAGTCGAGCACGCTTCCGCCGCCTACCGCAAGGATAACGTCAATGTCGTTTTCCTTACAGATTTTTACGCCGTCGAGCACACTCGGATCATACTTCGGGTTCGGCTGAATACCCGCAAGTTCAAAGATTTCAAAGTCCTTTAAAAGCTCCTTTACCTTGTCATATAATCCAAGCTTCTTGATACTGCCTCCGCCGTAAGTGAGCAGTATTTTTTTGCCGAATTGCTCCATAACATCAGGGAGCTGTTTAACAACTCCTTTGCCGAAGATAAGTCTTGTCGGTGTCTGATAATCAAAATTTTGCATATTGAAACCTCCTGTATAGTATAATCAGTAGCCCAGACCTGTGAGCCATTCTGTGACCTTATCTTTTGAATCAGTGTTTTCAATGTCTCCGCCGCGAATTGGCAAACCTTCCAAAACTTTCGCGTTAGGTTCCTCGGTTTTGATCTGGTCGTAGGTGCCGCCGTCGCCCGAGCCCTCGTGGGTATTGAAGGGAATGATTGTTTTACCACTGAGATCGTAGGTATCGAAGAAGGTGCGCATGATCATAGGAAGCTCATACCACCAAATCGGATAACCGATGAAAATCGTATCGTAATTCTCAGGGTTGAATTGCAGCTCTTTGAACTTCGGACGGTCGCCGTTGTCGCGTTCGGCTTTTGCTTTATCTGCCGTTTCGTTGTAGTCCTCGGGATACGCCTCAACAGGCTCAATGCGTTCTATATCGCCGCCGATTTTGTCGTGAATATAGTTCGCCATCTTTTCGGTATTATTGCTCCACGAGAAGTAGACGATCAGCGTTTTGCCGTCTGTCGAAGTGTTATTGGCGCTTGATGTGTCGCCTGTTTTAGTTTCCGATGTTGAAGTTTCAGTTTTAGAATTGGTGTCGCCGCTTGTGCCGCCGCACGCGGCAAGGGAAAATATAAGAATCGCTGCGAGAAAGATCGCTATCACTTTTTTCATTTAGTTGTCCTCCTGATTGTTATATTATTAAGCCATTTTTCTACTTTATCTTTACAATCACGCTCCGCTTCCGACATTTCGATTGGTAAGCCTTTGAGGACTTTTGCGTTCGGCTCAAGCTCGGCGATCGTGCGGTAGGTACCTCCGTCACTTGAACCCATATGCGTGTTGAACGGGATAATTGTCTTGCCGCTGAAATCGTATTCATCGAACAGCGTGTAGATGATCATCGGGAAGGTGTACCACCACATCGGGTAGCCTATGAAGATGTTGTCGTAGCCGTCAACGTCGATCTCGTTTTTGATAGCGGGACGCATATCCTCATCGTGTTCCTTTTTTGCGTAACGCGCGAGAGAGTTGTAGTGGTTACGATTGCTGTCGTAGGGTGTGACAGGCTCGATCTCAACTAAATCCGCGCCTGTCTGAGCGGCGATTTCCCGCGCGACTGCCTTTGTGCTTTCGTACACAGAAAAGAATAACACTAAACTTTTTGACATTTTATCCACCTCAGTTATATGTTTCTATTGATTGCAATTATATTATATGTTATAATTCAGTAAAAGTAAAATGCTTTTTAGTTATGAAAATATAACTGTTGGTTATATGCTTGGTTATATGTGAGGTTATTATGATCGAAATCTATCTGCTTGAACAATTAGCCGCGTTCGCAAAATGCGGCACACTCTCAAAAGCCGCCGAAGAACTGCTCATCAGCCAGCCCGCGCTGAGCCGCTCAATGAAAAAGTTAGAGGACGAGCTGGGCGTAAAGCTCTTTGTGCGTGAGAATAAAAAAATCTCTCTGAATGAAACGGGAAAGCTCGCGGCGGCTCTCGCTCAGTCGCAGGTGAATCAGAACAGGGAAATGATAAGCCGTATTATTGAATTTGACCGCAGTCTGCGTTCGATTCATATCGGCTCGTGCGCGCCTCAGCCTATGGCGGAGCTTATGCCGATTCTTCAGGATCACTTCGGAGATATGACGATTTCCTCCGAGCTCGTGTACGGAGAAAAGCTCATAAACGGGCTGAAAAAAGGCGTATATAATCTGGCGGTTTTCAGGGAAACGGTCAATGACAAGACTCTGTTCTTTCAGCGCTACATCTCCGAGCACCTGTATATCTGCGTTCCCGAAACTCACAGGCTTGCCGATAAAGACAGCGTAAAATTCTCCGACTTAAACGGCGAGCGCTTCCTGCTTTATCAGCATATCGGATTCTGGAAAACCGTGTGTGAGGAATATATGAAGGACACGACCTTCCTGATCCAGCCCGACCGTGACACCTTCGCCGACTTGGTGGGAAACACTGACTATCCCGCTTTCGCATCCGACAGAATTATCGCCGAGGACTACAGAATGGAAGGCAGAGTGTTCATACCAATAGATGAAGAAAAGGCACGCTACACCTTTTATATCGCGTGCCGAACTGAGGACAAGAAAAAGTACGCCGCCTTTTTCAACTCTGTCCGTGGCGAGGTCATCGGCAAATAATATCGTTTTACGGAAGAACAGACCGAGTTGTTATGCTCGGTCTGCTTTTTACTATTTTCTTATAAATTGATTTTCCGATTCGGGTGTATCCGCGCTGATGTAACGCTCCGCTTTCATATGAAGGTCGTACTTCTTACGCAGCGCGGCGATTTGCGCCATCATCGGGGAGGCGTGGTGAATATCGAGCGCATCCTGACTGCTCCAACTGTCTATCAGCAGGATAGTCTCGGGATCGTTCATCGGGAAGAAATATTCATAGCGCTCGTTGCCGTCCTCGTTCCTGATAGTTTCGGCAATACCGCTCGCTTCCATTTTTTCGGCGAATTTCCTCGCGGCGTCGCCCTTGCCTGTATAGTATAGATTAATAGTTATGCTCATATCTTTTCTCCTGCGTTTGAACTATGATTTATAGCTCAATATAATACGGACAGATATTCTCAAAATGTCCGTCCTTCATCCTAAAGCCGTTAGGGATAACGCCAAGCTGTTTAAAGCCGATTCTCTCGTACAGGTGACGAGCGTGGATGTTTGATTCAACAACGGCGTTGAATTGCAGAATCATAAATCCGATATCCTTTGCCTGCGCGATACAGTCAAGCACAAGCTTTTCGCCGATATGCCGACCTCGGCATTTAGAGCTGACAGCGTAGCTCGCGTTGCAGATATGCCCGCAGCGCCCGACATTATTCGGGTGCAGGATATACAAACCGACAACCTCCCCGCTGTCATCGACTGCAACTCCGCAATAGCTCTGCTCGGCAAAGAATTCCGCGCCTGTTTCCTCGGTCAAAAGCTCCTCCTGCGGAAAGGCGATACCGTCCTCAACTACTTCATTCCATAGGTTTATCATCTGACATATATCATCATTTTCATATTTACGGATTATCACGTTTTTACTCCTTTTATGTTTCTATTTTTGGATTCACGCTGTTAATCTGTTTTCCGTACCTGTAGATAATCAGGAAAAGCACGAATACAAACGCGACAGTTATTAAGATATTTATCATCATATTTTCCCGAAGCAGCAGCATAAGTGTTATAAACACCGCACTTATCGCTCCCGCTTTAATGAACAGGATGTTGTACTTACTGCAGCGTGCCTTTGCGTGTCGGTTGCCGAGCGCGAACAGACAAATAAAATACAGTATCAGCGAACCGATAAGGAACAGTATCTTCGGAATCAGGCTGATTTCGGTTTCACGCATAAACTCCAGTCCGTTTGTGATGTTGTTCATCGAAAAAATAAGGAAGATGTGCAGCAGCATATATCCGAGTCCGTTAGTCCGCTTATCCCTGTCGATGATATTGTCATAAAACATACCGTAGCTTAAGAACAGCCCGACTACAATCAGAAAAGCCATCAGAGCGAAATAAGTACCGCTGACTGAAAAGCCTCCCTCAAAGTAGGAAGAAATAGCGATAATCATTTCTCCGAAGGTAAAGACAACATAAAGCATAGCGCGCTCGGAAAGATGCGGAAAGTCAACGACATCGGCGCTGTTCTTCTGACCGAAAATCAAAACCGCGCCCATTCCGAACAGTATAGCCGCCAGCGACATCCATGTGTTGCCGAATGTCTGATAGAAAAATATATCCGACGCGACTATAGCGGCTTCTATAAAGAGGATAACAGCCATATGAACAATATGATTTCGGTTATGAGCGTTATCCTTTTGATTACGCAGTTCAAGCAGGTATTGCACACCGATATTTATGAGAATCAGCGCCCACGCGATATGATACTGCGTATGATACGCCTGCCAGTCGGTTCTCGTTCCTTCGCCGATAAAATACAGCAGGAACATATTCACAAACATAAAAATATGCTCCCTTACGCTGTGCCGACCGTAAACATTTATGTAGTAAGTGCTGTAGTTCCAAATCTGGATGATGGCGAGCGTCGTCATCACATAGGAAAGAAACGCGGGCATTGTGACAAAGCCGTTATCAAAGATATGCAACAACTGATTATTCCGCCCGATGATATATACGAAAATCAGGTCATAAATAAGCTCGATGTATTCGACCTTTTTCTCTTTTGGCTGCAAAATCTCCCGAATCATTTGTGTTCCTTTCAAAGCTTATCAGAGATTCTATCTTATAAAATGCGTCGGCTGCCATTTTTCTTTTTCAGGCAGACCGTATTGTTTTTTGCCGAGAGCGATGCTCTTCATCAAGAATGTCATATTACGGGCAAGCACCCTCATCGTTTGCAGTCCTTCCGAATCCTGTTCAGCCTGACCTTTTTCTCTGCCGTGTACGGAGTTCCAATACTGGCTTGACGCTACGGGCATTCCGCAGATGGTAAAATACTTGTTCAGCTCATCAAAGGTTGCCGAGCAGCCTCCGCGTCTCGCTACGGCTACGCTTGCGCCGACCTTCATGGTCTTGTCAAAATGAGTGCTGTAGAAAAGTCTGTCAAGGCAGGCGATAAGCGTCGCGTTCGCCGAAGCGTAGTAAACCGGGGTAGCGACAACAAGCCCGTCAGCCTCCTCAAACTTCGGTGCAAGCTCATTTACAACATCGTTAAATACGCATTTGCCGTTCTTGAAGCAGGTTCCGCAGGCGATGCATCCGCGTATGTCTTTGTTTCCGATTTGAACAACCTCGGATTCCACTCCTTCGTTATCAAAAATCTTTACCATTTCGTTAACTGCGATCGTGGTGTTGCCGTTCACTCTGGGACTGCCGTTGATAATCAATACTTTCATATTATTCTTTCTCCTTAACAATTCTATTTTTCTTTTTTAAGCTAACGCTCTGAAGCAGTATTCCACCGATTATCAGTACGAGCGCAAATACCGCGTTAATTGTGATTTGTTCTTTTAAAACGAACCACGATATGATAATCGAAATAAACGGCACAAGGTAAGCGAGGTTTGCTATTTTGGCGGAATCGCTTGCGTCCTTTAACGCAATCGCCCACAGCAGATACGCCACAGCGTTGACTACGATCCCGAGCCACGCTATTCCTAACCACTGCACTCCGATAATCGGCTGCCATTTTTCAAAAAACAAGCTCAGCACAAACGAGCACACCGCAGTCGTAAACCAGATCCACATCATAGTGACATTCTGATTAAGGCTGTGCTTTTTGTTGAGCACCGAAAAAAGTCCGTAACAGATCGCCGCCGTAACGCACGCGATGATCCCTAATAATCTGTTACCCGATGCGCTTTCGCCGCTGCCGAGCGTAAGCACCACGATTCCCGCGAATG
>Ga0326511_10005119_pt1 | contig 10381 bp, 14 predicted proteins | sample 0_2496_0518_D_FD_203701 | JGI IMG/M metagenome (GOLD analysis project Ga0326511, IMG submission 203701) | Bovine rumen microbial communities from UC Davis, California, United States - 0_2496_0518 | ecosystem: Host-associated > Mammals > Digestive system > Stomach > Rumen | place: USA... | reverse complement strand
TCATATATTGCCCCTATCTCGTTTCTTTTCTGGTGGCTATCTGCTCCGCCGGTATGCCGTTCTCGTGTGCGGTTAGTTCTCTTGTGGCTTCCAGCTCCCCCGGAAAGTCCCGCGCACCGTGTAAGAGCATAGCTCCCGCCCGGTGTTCTGATCAAAAAATACTATCCATTCTTCCTTCATGCGTCCCCTCGCTTTCTGTGTGTGCGGCATTCAAATTGTGTATGCAGTACCATAATTTTCATACAATTACCCCGCTCAACCGTTCATCTTTTCGCAAAACACATGTTTCGCGAATAGATAAAAATAGATTAAGATTAAGAAATGGCTTATTTATCAGCAAAAATGGCATTGTCCCCATTTCTTCAAATTGTATAGAATTGTGTATCATGGTTCTGGCTGCTTTGAATGCCTTTTTGTATTAATTGTGTCTAAATTGTATATCACTATTAATTTGTTTACATATACATAAAGACACTGTAAATATACCATAACTTATTATAACTTACAATAACATGCTTATCACATCTTGGAACAAAAAAAGAAGGCCGCCAGCCGTGAAGCCTTTAGCCCTCTTTTGCGGAGATAGTCTATTATGTGAGTTGCTTGCAAATATTATGTGTAGGTTGCAGGACAGTGCTATACAAGGCATTTTCAGCCCCTTTGTGCGCTTACCCTATACTTATATACCCTCGTGCCGGTTGTGTCTGTAAATCCCTGTTGTAATGCTTGTTCTGGACACTCTGGCGGCATTCTGGAGCGCCTGCACCTGTCTGCATCCTCTTGCCGTTCCTTCGCTGGCTCTCTTGTCCACGAAAGAAGGATAGAAGGCTTTCGCCGTGGGGTGTCCCTCTGTCCGTCTGCACTCTCTCTAGGTTGGTTTTTCCTTATGCGGATAATAGAAAATCCAATTAAAATGGATTTCTGGCGGGGCTTCCTCGCTGATCGTGCCCGCCTAGTCCCGCAGTACACAAAAACTGCGCGCCAGTTCGTCCAGTGCCTTATCTGTAATAAAGCCGGTGTCATATCCCAGTTGCCGCCCATTGTCCAGCCGGTATCTAATTTCATTGTGCCCGGTTCCGCTGTCCATGCATCTGTCGACCATGCCCGCAGCTTCGGACAGTTCCGCGATACTTCCCGCATAGATAGTGTATCTGTTGCCCTTGCTCATGTCCTGCCCTTCTTTTTATTGGCTCCGATAACTCCGATAATATGCCCTCATGGCTTCATGTGTGCCATATACAGCCCTTTTGCATTCCTCTGTATGAATGTTTACATGTGCCGCATTGGAACGATATACAGCCCTGTACAGCTCCAGAAATGGCGCTTCCTCTGGTCTGTCTGCATTCAAAAACAATCCCATACCATACTGCAGACTGATTTCTTGAAAAATCCCCTGTCTGTGCGCTTCTCCGGGTTTTTTTACGTTCGCACAGTTTTTTCCCTTTGGTGCATGATGCGTACTCAATAACTGCATTCATACCGCTGTATACGAACGTTAAAAGGGTGTCATTCTTCCCACTGGTCGGGGATTATGCAGTAGCTCTCTTTTCTCCCATCCGTGGCGGTTCCCTTGCCTTCCATGCACATGATTGCCTTAGTGTTAATAAGGTCTGGCGTCTCGCTCCCCGGTTCCCATACAGATATAAACAATGGGTCTGGGCTTATGTAGCAATTACAGCGCGGCTCCAGCCCTGTTTCTGGAAAGAATACTATCCTGCGCACTGGATAGCATGGGGATAAGCGACCTTCCCGGCGGAGCTTGTCTGCCTTCTCCAGTATTGCCTTATCTGTCATTCCTTGCCCTCGCTGGTCTTTCCGCCTTTCGCCTTGGCCTGTTCCTTCTCTCTCTCAGCCCGGCGCGCCCAATACCGCGCCTGATGCTCCTGCACCTTGTCTTTATTCCTCTTGTTCCATGCCCTGTAGTATGCCCTGCGGGCTTCCTTTGCTTCTTCTGTCATTTCGACCATGCTTTTATACCTTCTTTCTATCTGTGTTATGCTCTCCACTGTTCCATGCTAATATAGCCCATTTCCCGCCGGGGCTGTCCTCTGAGGGGTTCCCGCTGTCCATGTATCGCGCCGTATGCGTCCTGCACTCCGTACACTCCACCCAGACAAGGAAGCCCCCCGCCCGGTGCCGGGTGTCCATCTTACCGCGGGCTGTCCGCCGCATATCGGGCAGTTCGTAGCCTTTGCCATTTAGTCCCCTTCCTGTCGTTTTTGTCACCCTGCACAAATTATGGCCTGCTTTCCGTTCCAGATCGCGCGCGGCCCGCGTGAATCCCAGCCGCGTTTCCTGTCAGATTGCACAATACAGGCACTCTGTGCGGGTGGCGCGGGAGTTCTTCACCTTCCTGCATTCCTCTGCCCTGTGGCGCTCCTCGCGCGTTGTGCGCCCATGTGTCCCGCCTGGCTTCCCTGTTCCTTGTCCTCGCACGCGAAAAATTTCACCTTTTTTTAGGGTAGCCAGAAAAGCCAGAAACTGCCGCGCGTGAATGTCTGCATCTTTCTGCATTCGGTTGTGTGAAGCGTCGGGGCATGTCCCCGCCATGCGTCCTGCTCTGGCATCCCCGCGCCGTCTTGTACGAAAAAACACATGGAACACGCCTTCGCCGGGGGTATCCCCTTTTACCTCAAAATCCCGCGTATATGGAAAAGGTCACCCAGCCCATCGGCAAAAAAGTTTGAATGATATGTTTAAGGTGGCGGGGGTGCCCTGCCCTCTCGCTCTTGCCTTGCTCTTGCTAAATGAGTTTGAAAAAATATTTTTAAAATAATTCTGTCTGTGTGGGTGCCCGCCCCCACCCTCGTGTTGATTTCTTTGTGTTATATTATCAATGTTAGTATGTCTGTGTATGTATGTTATTATACCGCTCACATGTTCTGCACTCAACAAGATGTGCTATGAAGAATGAACAACAAAAAAAGAGCCGCAACATATAGCTGCAGCTCTTGCCGGTCTTATTATCCAAAGAAGTTAGCCTTGTCTGTTTTCCCGCCTGTGGGTGTGAGCTTCCTACCCCTTAAATATAAATCCATTTCTTCTTCATCCTCATTATCGAACAAGTCGGGGATTTCTAGCACTTCTTTGCGCTCCGCCAGCCTTAAAGTACTGTGTTCGCCGTCCAGATACATCTTTACGCGCCCTTCAGCTTCTCCGAATCTGTTCTTGTTTATCTTCAAAGAAATTGCATTACATACATCCGGGACGCTCTCGCCGCGATCCTTTGCCCGGCGCTTTAGCCGTCTTATATAGTCAAGGTCACATTTTCTAAGTGCCGGTTCTCCGTTGCCTTTCTTTCCGTAGCAATAACTCCGCCCATCTTCTATGGCTGTATAGGATAAGCCTAGCATATAATCGCCAGTATATTCTATTGCTGACGTGTCGCGCCCGCTCTCCAGATTGGTTATTCCTGTCTTGTTGCTCTCGCGGTTGTTCGCCGTAATGATAAAAATAATAGTGCCGTTATCCCTCGCGAAGTCTTTCAAGCGCGTGATCGTGTTCTTTAGTCCTTCGGTTGCGTCCCGGTTCTCGTTATCAATCAACTGCAGATAGTCTATGCAGATTAGGGGCGCGGGCCCGCCCTGTTCCGTTGCCCTGTCCGTTGCCGCCTGCATCACTTTCAATATGGTTGTGATTTTGTTGTTCAGCCCGCCGGGGTTGTACATGAAGTGCGGCGCGATTTCCTGTGTGTACCATCCTATGGTATTCTGTATTGCATTCCTCTGGCTGTCGTTCCACTGGTAGCCCTTCAAGATCGTGAGCGCGTCCACTTCCTCATCCTCGAATTGCCATGTGTAGCGGGAGATACTGCGGGCAAGTAGCTGCGCCCTGTCCATCTCCAGATTGATGTATAATACATCGTGTCCATGCCTTGCCATGTTCTCCAGTATCCACTGCATTAGAAGTGTCTTTCCTAGTCCCGGCGCGGCTCCCAGCATTACCATTGTGCGCCTTATGAAGCCGCCCTTTAACAACTTGTCTATGTCGCTTATGCCTGTTTCTTCCTGCTCGAAGTCCCGCGTTTGAATGGTATTCAAGAAAGACTGCATCATTTCAGCGCCACTCTGTATGACTATGGGCTCTTCCTTCTTTGCCGGTTCTGGTTCTGCAGGCTCCGCCGGGGATTGCTCCGCCGGTGCATATACTTTCTGCATCAGTTTGCCAGCGTCCAGAAACTTCCCATACAGGTGGGCTCTTTCGTCAGTGCCATAAATAAGGCGGGCATTATCGGTTGTTCCTGTGTCCGCCGCTTCTCCGAATAGCTTCACAAAATATTCTTTAGTGGCGTTTATGCCGCGTTCGCCCTCGTCCTGTACCATGATAGGCTTATCTGTTGCGAACACTATTCTAAACTTCGTATAGGGCTTTTCTGGCGCATCCCGGTGCTGTTTACTGCTGAATGTCTCATAGATTAAGAGCGGTTCCAGCTCGTTCTGCCTGCAGATTTCGCGGGCCCTCTCGATTGTCAGCGGGTTGTCTATGGCTTCCTTCACCCTCTTGCCGTTCTGATCAATAACGAACTTTCCCTCTGAATCCAGCTTGAATCTATTGTTATCTATGTCCACAACAAAAAGTTGCTGTTTGATTGCCGGGTACTTGTAAACAGGCTTGCCCTTTTCGTCATATTCTTTTAGTTTCTTGCTGTACACCGTAGGATAGAAAGAATGCCCCTCAGAAATAGCTTTTGCAAATTCCTGTATGGTCATGGGTTCCGGTTCTGGCGTGGGCATTTGCTCCCGCCCCCGGATTGCCTGCGCGTCTGCTTTGCTTGGCTTGCTTGAATACCCCACACTGTCCATGATACAGACTACCTTCGCGCCGTCCTGCTCTCTGGCTATCGTCTGCACTTGCGCGGGCTTCGGTGCCCTGTGTACTGGAGCGGTATTCGCATTCTCGAAGTCTGAAGGGCTGGGCCATTTCCAGCCGCACTCTTTAGCGTACTGGAAAATAGTTCCCTCTGTTGCCTTGCCGTGTCTGCCTTCCCCTCTGAACTTGTCCCACTGTTTCGCGAACGTGCCCTTGTCAAAACGTGATCGCGCCATAACTCCCGCGAAGTCCTCACGCGAAAAGCCGCAGTTCTTCATAGCACCCGCCAGAATAAGCGCCTGCTCCCGCTCCATGCGCATGGTGTCCGGGTCGATTGCCGCCAGCGCGCTTTCCAGTATCTCCTGCTTATGTTCCTGCAGGAATGTCTCATAGTCTATGTCTGTATCTAAATCTATATACAAGTCCTTTGGCTGTTGCATACTGTTCTAATATCCTTCCTGCCCGCATTCGGCGCGGGCTGTTCTTCGTTCCCTGTCTGCCCTGTCCTGTCTGCATTAGTTGCGGTTTCGTGGCTGCTCTTTTCGCATATGTCCCGCCCATGCTCCCAGCATGTGGGCGGGCATTTGCGCGTTAATTATCAATTGATTATCTATTGATAATCTATTATCACATTTTCAGCGGTTCGAAAAAATGCCAGTTTTCCGCGTATTTATAAGAAGAATCGGGATTTTAAAAAGTTGAATTTTGCACCCTAGAATAAATTTATTGCACCCTAGAATAAATTTATTGCACCCTAGAATCAACTTTCTGCGCCCTAGAATAAATTTATTTTTGCTCAATATTCTTTGCTTTTTTGCTGGCTATAGCTCGCGCCTGCGCTTCTTCCCTCAGTTTCTTAAGCCTTGCTATTTCCTTCTCTGACTTATTCACTTGCTCTATGAAATAATTTGCAAGCGCTCCGCTCAATCGCACTTCTATGTACCCCTGCAGCCATTCTTTAATGTTGGTTGTGTCGGTGCCATGCATGATAATTTCGATTGCATCCCCTTCTTCTTTTTCGGTGGCTTCCCATGCTTTCATGCTCTCATTTACTGCGTCCGTGATTGGCTTAATAATGCAATGTTTGTACTTTCGGTTTTTTACTTCGTCCACTGTGGGGAATCCCAGCGCCTCTCTGATCGTGTCCAGACTTATATTGAAACCTCCATTGTCTCTTATGCTCTTCATTTGCTTGCGCTGTCTGGCTAGATAGAAAATATACCTTATGAGTGCATATCCATTGTCACTCAATGCATATGCATACTGCGGCATGATTGTGAAGTAATGCGCATAGAAGTCTATGTCTATCTCACTGTTCACATACAAAGAAATATATCCCTTTTTACAGGGGTCATAATGGTAAAACAGTACGCCACATGGATATTTAGCCCTGTTTCGTCCGCGCTTGTCAGTTCCGCCGATTTTTATATTTGTCTGCAGATTAAAGAAATTGTAAACCGCTGTCCGTGCGTTGCTTGGTGTGCTGTACATCCCCCGGTCTATTAAGTCCTGTATCCTTATTTCAACTTTCTGCGGGAAGTGCTGCGCGTTCATTTCCTGCATGGTAAAGTCCAGCATTTTGCAAAAAGCCTTCCCGCCACTCTTGAATATTAGCTCTGGATTGCTAAACTCCAGTCTTATAACTTCCCCTGTCTGCTTGTTTTTTCTTTCGATTATTGCGTGTTCGGTGTTTCCCTCTGTTGTTATTTTCTCGTGCCGGTTGTTTGGGTTGCTTTCTACATATCTTGGCTTTGTCCCGCGCTTCTCGTTTCCGGGCCTTGTGTTGTTCAGTACGCGGCTCGCAAATGCTATGGCGGAGCTGTTCGGAACTGGCGCGAATAGGGAAAGTTTTCTCGCCGGTGGTGCCGTTGATGCTTTCGGTCTTGCCCTTCTCCGCTTCTTATTCTCCAGCGGTATTTCCTTGTTATCGGTGTACTTGCTCGTTTTTACAGCTTCAGTGATAAAGGAAAAGAGCTGTTCTGAATATTCTGCATTGTCCTTCAAGGCTTCAATATGCAGTGAGATTTCTTCTTTTACCCATTCTATAGCCACTTTGGAAAGTAGCCGCGCTTCCCCATCAACGAAAGTAATGTAGCTTGATTTCTTGAGGCTTTCAATCGTGGCATACTCTATGATGTTCTCGAAGGCTCTATAAATTGCAAGTTCTACTTGCTCTTCCGCGTCTGCTAAAATTGCATCCGGGCTTGTTGCGATTTTTTCAAAATGCCTCTGGTTTATTCCCTCGAAAATGATCGTCAGCTTTTCACTGTATTCATCATGTATGGCTGCCCTTTCTTCCTCGCTGGTTGCCATTCTTTCGCGCTTATCGCATTCTTTCGCCAGCGCTTTTATCTGTTGCATTTCGCTTTCTGTGGGTTTTACAAACATGTATGTACTTCCTCTTCTCTATTTCTGCAGAAAAATGCAGATATTACAGCCCCGGCCCCGCCGGTTCTTCGGGTCTTAGGGTATCGCCCTAACATGCAGGAATGCAGGCGGGTATATACTCCCGCCCTGCTTGCCAATTAGTGAACCGCTAGCGGTTTACATTGCTTGCGCGGTTTGTTCCTGTCTCTGATCGGGAAGGAAGCCGCCCGCCTGCATCCATGCCGGCGCAGCTCTGGGCGCTTATTCTTCGGCGCTTGTGATTGCGAGGGTAATTTCCTTTATTGGTTTTATATCTTCCTTCGGTATTCCAGTGCAAGCCCTTGCAAGGTCTAACTTTGTCGCTTTGCCGTTCCACATATCAAGCCGTACTTGCAGGATGTTCCGCAGTTCTCCCCTCTGTCTGTCTGTAAGTGCGTCAATCATTCTTTCAATAGCTTCAATCTTCATAACTTCTAGTCCTTTCTTTGATATGGATTTTTCAAGGGCTTTCTGCTATGCTTACACATAGCGGGAAGTATATTCATAGCGGTGATATGCCGCCCCTCTTTACTGGTTTAATATTGTGCTTTCCGTGTCCTGTCTGGCCCGCGTCCCATTTGCCTTCGGTGCGGGCCATTTTTTCATTTATAAGTTGTCAATCATGGCATCTAATGACATTTCGACCATTTCCCGCAGTTCGTCCGGGGTTGCGGGGTCTTTGTATATTTTCCATGCTAATTTGATACCCGCGCGCACCCTTTCCGGGTTGTTTGCATCCTCTTCGTATTTCTGCAGCCATTTTCTCGCCGCTTCCTCTGGTGTTATTCCGTTCATGTTCTTAGCTCCTTTCTTTATTCTTTCTGCAGAATGTCACTGCAGGCTTTATCGAATGCCGTTTTTAGAATGGGATCCCCTTCTATGTCCTGCATGGAATACCCCAGACTTTGCAGCGCGTCCCCTGCATCTTCGCTGTAGCTGTACTCTGTGTCATTCAGTTCGGCGCGGAACATATCATATGCGAACTGCGGGCCGGTGTCCGTGTCTCTGATCGCGTCCGCGCGTTCCTGCGCGTTCTTCGCCAGTAGGTCTTTCAGTTCCTGCCCTCTGTCCGCCAGTAGGTAGCCCCCGCCGGGAATGTTAACAAGCGCGCCCTCTGTCCCCGGTGCTATACCCAGCTTTGCCAGTCCCTCGTTAAACTGCTTTTCATCAAATGCGAAGAATGCATACTTGCCTAGAAACTCATTCACGTGCCTTTGCTGTTCTTCCCTCTGCATCCTGTACAGGTTCATGCCATCACCTCTCTTTCTGTCCTGCATGGGTTGTTAATGTGAACGTGTGCGGGAATGTCCCCCGGTGCGCCCTCATGGTCGTACACGTCCCCATTAACCGTACTAGGAATATATATGTGTAGTTCCCTCTGGAGCGTGTTCTTATGCAGTATTTCCGGGTAGCGATAAATTACGATTATGTAATTATTCCCCAGCCGCCATATGCGTATTTAATCCCGGAAAGAATAAGTTACGTTCTGGAGCTGTCCCCGCCCTGTCTGATCGTCTGCACATGTACCGCGAAGCACTCCAGCGCGTCCCTGTACAGCCGCGAAGCGTGTTGTCTGGTGCAGTTTAGTGCCTGCGCCAGTTCGCCCATTCTCAGCCCTTCTATGTGCTTATACGTCAGTACTATTTTGTACTGTTCAGCCTTCGCCGGGTCTGGGTCTGTCAGCTGCTCGATGTTGCAGAAAATATCTTCCAGCGCGTCCAGGCACCTTATCTTTTGCTTTATGATAGCCCGCTCCAGTGTGTCTCTCTTCGCGGCGTACACTTCTAGCCCGCTGTGGTTCCGGGCGCGTGGCCCGCTGTCCATGTTCACCCCTATGGATGTTCTGGACAGAAACAGTCTATTATGTTCTTCCTGCATCCTCTGGAGCGTCTGCTTTTGCTCGATGTAGGAGTTTAGATAGGTTTTCTTCTCTTCTATGGTCATTTGCCAGCGCGTCCAATAACTGCATAAGTCTACATGTATTTCGGTATATGTATGATACTATACCTCGTTTTTCTTGTGGTCATGGAATCCATTTTCTATGATGTCCTGCACCTGTTCAGCGGTGAAGCGGTACTCTTTGCCTACTTTGCTTGCCTTCAGCTTTCCCCGGCGGATATTGTTGTAAAGGGTCTGCGGATTAAGTCGCAGTATTTCCGCCACTTCCCGCAGCGTGTAAAGCGTGTTCTGATTAATCATTCTATGCCCTCTCTTTCCAGATAATCTTCTATCAGCTGGTTTATAAGGTCGTTCATACTCAGCCCCTGCATGTCTGCGGCCTTCTTCAGTGCCTTTTTAGTCGTGGGACGTATCAAAAGCCCCATTCTTACAGACTTGCTCTCTTTCGTCAGTATGTAGCCCTTCGGGATTATGAAGCCATCCTGTGTGGCTTGTGGGGCTTCCTGCGGGCTGTCCTGTGCGGTGTCCGGTTCCTGTGGGGCTTCCTGTTGCGCCCTCACGGAACTGAAGAACATTTCCGCCGCGCTTGTGAAATTCTTCGGTTTTTGTGCCATTGTCTCATACTTCCTTTTCTAGAAATTCATTTATGAATGCGCCATAGTCTTTGGCGGCATTACTGCGCGGAGCATATGCAAATATATCCTGCCTTTGCGCCTGCGCTTCCTTTATGCTTATGCACTCCCGGATAGTTGTGCAGTACAGCCTTGTATTGAGCTGGCGGGCAACGTCCTGCAGGCTTGCCTGTATGTCTCTGGACAGTATCGCCCGCCCATTGTATCGGGTGATCAGAATGCCGTTGATAGTCAAATTAGGGTTGCAGTATTCCTTCACCGCGTCAATCGCTCCGCATAGCTGGCTTAGTCCCTGCAGGCTGTATGCGTCCGCCTGTACAGGTATTATGGCGCTGTCTGCGGCTGTCAGTGCGTTTACTGTCAATGTACCCAGTGCCGCTGGCGTGTCGATGATAACAAAATCATATTTAGCTTTTACAGCGTCCAGCGCCTTCCTTAGTCGGTATTCCTTGCCTATGCTCGTTATGATCGTGTCAGCGCCCGCCAGTGCTTCAGCGCCCGGTATCAAATCGCCCTGCGGTGTGTGCTGTATCGCCGCCGGCGCGGTTGCTGTACCTGTCAGCACTTCATAGCTGCTTATGCCGTCCGCGTTCGCCTGCAGGCTGTATGTTAGGTTCGTCTGGCTGTCTAGGTCA
>Ga0326511_10005118_pt1 | contig 10381 bp, 25 predicted proteins | sample 0_2496_0518_D_FD_203701 | JGI IMG/M metagenome (GOLD analysis project Ga0326511, IMG submission 203701) | Bovine rumen microbial communities from UC Davis, California, United States - 0_2496_0518 | ecosystem: Host-associated > Mammals > Digestive system > Stomach > Rumen | place: USA... | reverse complement strand
ATAACCGCCTTTTCGACTGTGCACATATCGCGCTTGAGCGGGTATCGGCAAGGCCGTCACCGCCGCGCATGACATGAGCGCACAGACAAGCATGATCTTGATAAAACGCATTACAACCCCTCCCCGTTATCTTATCGTCCTGCGCAGCTGCACGACCGGCCCCCAGATGGAGAACCGCGTCGGCTCTGCAACTTCGGCGGCGCTGAGTTTAAAAGTATCTACATCGCTGTACAGCGTCACCCCGCCGTCGTCGTTGCGAACGACTTTTTTCGCGCTGAGAGCGCCGTCCCAACAGACTACGCAGATTTGCCCCTGCCGTGGCACAACGGCGGGATTGATGATAAGCACATCGCCGTCGAAGATGCGCGATTTTTCAAGGCACGCGCCGTCTGCACGTACAGCGACGGGCGGGCGCAGATCGTCATAAATGCCGCCGAGTTCGCTGATGCTGTAACGGTAGATTTCATCCGGTGCATTCTGTATTTCGTCATACGCGGGAATTCCCGCCCCGCAGCACGCCGTCACCTCGCGCGACAAGAGCGGCACGGAGATCATCCGCCCGCGCGGCACGGTCAGCGGCGTGACGTCTGACGGCATCGAGGCTTCGCCGTCGTCAATGCCGACAAGATACGAAAGCGGCACGTCCAGCGCCGTAGCGATTTTCTCCAGCTCGTCAGATTTTGCCGCGCGACGGCCTTTTTCGAGGCGCATCACAGAAATTTCAGAAATGCCAATTTTATCTGCTAGTTCCCGTTGCGATAGTCTTGCCCTTTCTCTTGACGCTTTAACCCGTGTCCCTAGTGTCATCGCCGCTTCCTCCCTTTTCCTTATACTAGCAAAAATGTTAGTTCTGTGCTAGTATCAGTATTGTTATTTTTCGACGAACAAAAAAGAGTGTTTCCCCTTGACACTTACAAATTTGTTTGTATAATAGCAAGTGACGAACAAAAAAGATAGTGAGGTGATAGCGTGCTGAATCTGAAACCGTACAGAGTAGCGCGTGGAATCAGCCAGAAAACGCTCGCGCACATTATCGGCGTTTCTGAGTTAACGATCATCAGATGGGAAAAGCGGCGCTCGAAGCCGAACGCGAAATATCTTCCGGCATTGTGCGCGGCGTTGAAAGTCCCGCTCGATGAGCTTTTGACGTTTAAGGAGGAACGGGCATGAGCAAAAAACAGTTTTTTATCGGCTACACGACAGACGATAGTCAGCGGCTTTTTGAGAACGGACGAATCCCGCGCAACTTCGAAAGCAACGGCGTCGGCTATAGCTCGATCAAGAGCGCCAGAAACGGAATCGCGAAAGTTCGCCGCGAAGAGGCTGACAAGCACCCGCGCGAGTTTGGAGTTTATGACGGATGGGGCGAGCCGATTATCAACCCTGTGATGGACGGTCTTGAATTCGTCCCCTGCGTGTACTGCGAGTTGTAGACCATGACCGCGAATGACTTTTTCGCGCAGACTGTCGCCGACGCCGTGAAAGAAGCAATCGCGCCGCTTGTCGCGAGAATCGACACGCTGGAGCGGCTTCTCACGGCCACAGGCGGCGAACGCGCGGCGGACATGCTGACGCGGGAACAGGTCGCCGCCCGCCTGAGAGTGAGCGAGCGGACGGTCGAGCGGTATGTAGCAAGCGGAAAACTTCACGCGCCAGTCGGCGAGGGCCGTTTAAAACGCTGGCGCGTGCAGGATGTTAGGGACTTTGGGGAGGCGGTTTGATGAGCAAGAAACCGTTTGAGCTGGGCGCGGACGTGGCGCGGGCATTAGATGAAATCATCTGCATCAATGACGATCTGCCCGCTGAGTATTTGGAAGAGGTCGAAAGGAGACGCGAAGAAAATGACGATCGAAGCTGAGAAGGCGTTGTGCGAGGCGTTCACGGTTGTGTTTATGTTGTGGCTGGCGGCGACAGGAGCGCTGGCGTGGCTGTATGAGCGCAAGAAGGCGCGGCGATGAGCAAGACATACAACCGCGTTTATTCGCAGGGATTCAGGGCCGGACGCAAGGCCACGAAGTGGGAGAAATTCTGTTGGCTACTCAAGCACCGCCGCCGCGACGTGGAAGACTGGTTGACCGACGACGACGCGAAGGACACGGATTTTCTAATCATCGCCGCCGCCGTCACGCTGATCGGCATCGCGGGCGTGTTGATGGTCTTTGCGGCGAGGGTATAAAAAACGCCGCTGACGTGGTGGACACATCAGCGGCATAACAAAAAAACGGCCAGTGTTTTTCTTGTCGGCCTGATTATAACACATCAGGAGGGAATTTTGAAATGATGAGTCTCGAGTACCAGATCGAGCACTTCTGTGACAACTGCCCGCACTGCTACGACTGCGGCGGCATGGATTACGCCTATGGCACTCCGATGTACGTACACGAAACGACGTGCAAGGCGCTCGGCGATCCTGAGGATTTAGCCTGCCCGGAGCGGGCGGAGTACAAGGCACTTCTGGCGGAACTGGACGAACAGAACACGGAGGATGAAGAGGATGAATGATCGGTTGATTTCAAGCCTTGAGAGCATGCAGGACACGCTGACAGATATTTCGACGGCGGTGGAACGAAAGCGCGACGCGCTGAGTGATTTTGTCGAGGCGCTGGACGCATCAATCCGGAAATTGGACGATGCTTTGGAGGTCTTGAGGAAGTCGAAAGAGGCTAATCTTTTCTGACCAAAGGAGCGCGGCGGATGGACATTATTCACGAAAAAATGAAGCCGGGGGAGTTTTCTCCCGGCATCTACGACTGCTACACGAACGCGGAATATCACGCGCACGAGGCCGTAAGTAAATCAGGGCTTGACCTTATCCATAAAAGCCCCGCGCATTACAAGGGCGCGAAAAACATTGAAACGCCCGCTATGAAGCTCGGTACAGCGGTTCATGCTCTTGTACTGGAGCCTGCGAAGTTTGCCGCAACGTATTGCCTGATCGACGGCGACAGGCGCACGAAAGCGGTGAAAGACGAAGTAAAAGCCGCTGAAAGCGCGGGGAAAGTTGTTTGTACTCGTGAAGAGCATGACCAGTATGCGGCCATGGCTGAACAGGTGACAAGATCGAAGATCGGCGCGGCGCTGCTGAAAGACTCGATCCGAGAGCACAGCGTATTTGCAGAGATTGACGGCGTTCACGTTAAGTGCCGTCCTGACGGTTTTAATGAGCGTCTCGGGATGCTGTTTGATCTGAAAACAACGAAGGACGCCAGTCCGCAGGGCTTCGCGCAGTCAGTCGGCAGATACCGTTATTACGTTCAGGACACATTTTACAGGCACGTCTTGAGCGCCGTTACAGGCTCGGATGCGGATGATTACAGCTTTGTATTTATCGCGGTGGAAAGCACGCCGCCGTATGCAGTCGCGTTTTATCAGCTTGACGAAATGGCGGTGCTGCAAGGATGGGTCGAAGCTCGCGACGATATGAGGCGATACCGGGAAGCGCAGACAAGCGGCAAGTGGTGCGGTTATTCGCCGAAGATTGAAAGCCTGTCTTTGCCGCGATGGGCGGTTATTACTGAATAGGGGGATTGCAGAAATGGCAGAAAATACAGCGGTTGCAACAGTCGCACAGACGGAAGGACTTATCAGCCCTTTCAGCAGTTCGAGCAGTTTTGAAACGGCGCAGAGAATGGCGAAATGTCTGGCGTCTTCGACGATCGTTCCCGATGCTTTCAGAGGTCAGCCTGGGCTCGCGAACGCCATGATCGCGATTGAACTCGCGGCGCGGCTGAACGTGTCGGTGATGCAGATCATGCAGAATCTTTATGTCATTCACGGCAGACCGGCGTTTTCTTCGCAGTTCATCATTGCAGCGATCCAGAGTTGTGGCAGATATTCGGCGCTGAAATATGACATTCGCCGCGACGCTGACGGATCGCCGGTCGGGTGCATCGCTTACGCGACAGAACTGACCACGGGCGAGCGTCTTGAAAGCCCTGAGATCACAATGCAGATGGCGAAAGACGAAGGCTGGCTGTCGAAGAGCGGCAGCAAGTGGAAGACCATGCCGGAAGTGATGCTCAGATACCGTGCCGCTTCCGCATTCGGCAGACTTTACGCGCCCGACGTGCTGATGGGCTTCCGCTCGCAAGAAGAGGTCGAAGACATGACCTCCCAGGCTGTGCCCGTGCCGCAGTCGAAGACGGACAAGCTGAATGAACTTCTGGACGCGGCAGAAGCGGAACAGCCAGAAGAAAAGCCGTTCCCGAAAAGCGCCCGCGACATTCTCAACGCGGAGATCGAAGACGCTGAAACGGTCAGCGAGGAGGAATAAACATGAGCAAGGTGAACACGAACGTCTGCATCATCACGGGCAATCTGACCCGTGACGCGGAACTGAGATACACGGCAAATCAAAAGCCCGTTCTGGGCTTCACCGTGGCGTGCAATCGTCAGGGGCCGGACGGACAGAGCGCGGCCGACTTCTTCCCCGTCGTGCTGTGGGGCAAGAGCGCGGAGGCGCTTGAAAAGTACCTGACCAAAGGGAAAAGCGTTTTGGTCAAGGGGCGACTGCAAACTCGCAGTTATGAGAGCAAGACGGGAGAAAAGCGCAACGTCACGGAGATCGTTGCAGACAGTTTCGGCGGCGTGGAACTTCTCGGCGGCGGCGAACGTCAGCAAGGCGGCGGCGGTTATCAGCAGAGACCGCCGCAACAGCCGCAACAGCGGCGCAACGACTGGAACCCGATGCAAGTGGACGAACCGCCGCAGGCGCAACAGTACGCGCAGGAGCCGGGGAATATCCCGTTTTAAGGCGGCGCATTGCAAATGGCGGAGGGCGATAAAAGACCGTTTATCAAACTGTATTGGGACATCTGGGACGATAAACGGTTAACAGGCAATGAAAGGCTCGTTTTAATATCGCTTCTCCGTCATTACAACGCGGAGAAGCGGCGGGCGTGGCCGTCGCTTGACACGATAGCGTCAGAAATAGGTTATTCAAGAATATTAGTTTGGCGAAATCTAAAAACCTTAGAGGCGAAGGGCTTCGTTAAGACAGAAAAACAATCTGGCAAAGTCACGCTTTACGAACTGCCAATTGCAAACGAACCCGTTTTAGATCGAAATGACACCCATTTCAATTTGAAACGGGTAGAAGAAGAACCCATTTCAGATTTTAATACCACCCATTTCGAAACGAAACAGGTACCCATTTCAAATCGAAATACCACCCATTTCAAATCGAAACACGAACTAGATATAAGAACTAAATCTATTAGAACTAAATCTAAAGAACAAGAAAAACAAAGCGACTTTTCGGCAGACTTTGAAATTCTATGGTCGAGTTATCCGCGCAAGGTGCGAAAGGTCGACGCGAGGAAGAAATACGACGCATTGCGAAAAAGAGGTGTTTCTGCTGACGAACTTCTTACAGCGGCGAAGAACTACGCGGATCAGCGGCGCGGGCAGGACGAGAAATACACATTGCACTGCGCGACGTTTTTGGGGAACGAGCGATGGAAAGACTATCTTTTGCCGACGGTGAACGCGTCAGCACGCGGAATGCTTCGACCGCGCACGAATGAAGAATTCGTCGCGGAGCAGGAATTTATCAACAAGGAATTCGGGGGCGATATGCATGAATATGTCTGTTGGCTATCCGACGGAAAGCCAGAACTCGCCGACTGGCGAACAAAGCACAACGGGGAACGATCTGAAATCAATAGCGGAGATCATCGCGATCATGCAACAGGAACAGGAGAAGCGAGACAAGTTAGTATTTTCGACATTTGAGAAATGTCCGGGGGCCTGTGCTGATGGTCTGCTCCATGTAAAGGACGCAGAAGGGCAGCGCTTCTCGCGGTCGTGCCATTTCAAAAACGCGGCCTGCGCTTACGGGATCGCACAGAAAAAGCGCATGAAAGATTTCTTTTACGCGGCCTTTGCCGAGTCGCAGATGCCGGAGATTCACCGCGAGGCGCTTTATAACGTCATTCAAACGCCAGTCATTCAAGCGATCAAAGCATGGAACTGCGAAGAAAAGTCAATCATGATCCTGCTCGGCGGGAAAGGCGTGGGAAAGTCATTCGCGGCGGCGCGGGCTTTCGTGGATTTTATCGGCAGACGCACCCCGCCCGACTTATGGAACCGCCCTTATGACTGGGCGCGCTTCGCTGAAGATGCGTGTGGAGTGCTTGAATGGTGTCACATTTACGCGTTGTCGAATGATCGCGACGAACTGGACAGGGCAGTGAAAGCGACGTTTCTCGTTCTTGACGATCTCTCGACCGAAGACGCGACACCGGCGGCGGTCAGCAGAATTAACTATTTGATCAACGCACGCTATGAGAAAAAGCGCCCGACGGTCATCACCGGCAACGCGGGGCTTGAAGATTTCATCGCCCGCTACGGAGATCGCGTTTTCGACAGACTGAAACAGTCGGCGTATATCGTCACGTGTAAGGGCGAAAATCTGCGCGACGTGAAGAGCAAAACTAAATCCGCATGACCCCGCGTCAGCTTGACGAACTGCGAAGCATCCCGATCTGGCAGGCCGAGACCGTTATCAGCAGCCTCAAACGAGCGGGGCGCGAGTACGGAGAAAAGCTCATGGACTCATACGAGGAGCGGTTAGCAATCATCACCGAAGGGCGCGACGTGCAACCAGAGGATATTTCAGCGGCGTGGGCGAGTGCGCTGAAAGTGAAGTTTGAGAAGGGGGGAGCATGACGATGAAGGGGTTGTCGCTGTTCAGCGGGATAGGCGGCCTTGACCTGTCCGCGATAGCGTGCGGAATCACGCCGGTGGCCATGTGCGAGATCGAGCCGTTCCCGGTGCAAATCTTGAAAAAGCGCTTCCCCGGCGTGCCGGTGCTCCCTGACGTAAAGAAAGTGAACGGACATGATTATCGCGGAACAGTTGACATTATTTTCGGAGGTTTCCCCTGCCAGGATCTCAGTGTCGCCGGAAGACGTGCCGGATTGCTTGACGCAGACGGCAATACAACGCGCAGCGGGCTCTGGTTCGAAATGCTCAGAATCATCAGTGAGGCAAGACCCCGTTTTGTCGTTGCTGAAAATGTGCGTGGAGCGATCGATGCCGCGCTCGACGTTGTGCAGGGCGGATTGGAAGGTGAAGGCTACGAAGTCAGGACAATCCTGTTACCTGCATCTGCGGTTGGCGCGCCGCACCAAAGAGAACGAATCTTTGTTCTTGGAATCAGGAAAGACGTCCTTGAAATTGAAGGAGAGTACAGAGAGCGATCGGATGGGAATTGGCTGGGCGACACCGACAGCGCGTTGTTTCAAGGGAGCAGGGAGTCCAGAGTATTACGAAAAGCACAAGTCGAATCTGGACTGGCAGGTCAAGTACCTGGCACCCTCTGGCGGACGCCAGACGCCAATGCCGACCGAGGCGCCATGTCCGAAGAACTCTTTCAGCGGCGAGTGAGAAACGGTGAGCCAATTAACATCAATGCGCAGGTCGCGCATATTGAGCGGAACTGGCCGACATGTACGGCATCGGGCAATGAGCGCACTGGATCGACACAGTATAAGCCGGGGTCGATGCACAGCGCGAATCTCGGTGACATTGTGACAGAGGCCGAAGGCCGGCGCGGCCAGTTGAATCCGGCATGGGTCGAGCAGCTGATGGGCTATCCAGACGGATGGACTGATCCTGACTGCGAGGCGTGAAATATGAGTGACGGCAGAAATAAAAACGCCCGTTTTCCGCCCGTCAGCGCGTCAGATTAAAAGAACTTTCACAAGGTCGATAAAGTTATCGAGCGCGAAAAGTTACGCGGCAAATTTTGCGATTTTGGGGCAATGATTACGAAAGGAGTCAGAAATGAGCGAAACAATTTGGCTTGATTTTGCAATTCCGGTTATTTCCATCATCATCGGCGTTACGCTGGGGCTGATGATCGCGGCGATCATGAGGGCTAATGACAAGTGACGATAGTGGATTATGCAAAAGCGCTTGAAGCGGTGCTAAGGAAGTTACGCGAGATGGGGGAATTGACGTTTTGCCCGTTTTGTAAAAACGTCAGGGATTTACAGCTTTTAGATACGCGAGAGACATTCCCGGACAGAGGGCGGGTTCGTTATTTTATTAAGTGTCCCGATTGTGGCACTTGCGGGCCAGAAGCAGATACTCCCGAAGAGGCTGTTGCTAAGTGGAACCGCCGCGCGGAGGTGAAGGACGATGCGTGATTTTTTAACCGATTTTTACCTTGTTAATCGCGGCGGAGGGCATGGGGGAGTTTTGTCTGTAACGCAAGGCGAAGAGAGATATATAGCGATTTTGATAGATAGAGGGCTTACGCGGGATGAGATTTTTTTAACTCTACAAGATGCGACAGATTTAATTAACGCATTAAAACGCGAAATTCAGAAGGGTGACGGCGATGCGTGAAATCAAATTTCGAGGGTATAACGGCGAGAAATGGCTTTTCGGCAATCTCGACATTGACTATAAAACAAAACAAGCCGCCATCTCTGATGATAGATGGTGGCGTCATCCTGTCCGCTTTGAGACCGTCGGGCAGTTCACGGGGCTGAAGGACTCGAACGGCAAGGAGATTTACGAGGGGGACATACTTTCTCTGCGCGAAGGTAGCGACGAGATGATTAAAGTAATTGATTTTTACGCCGCTATTACTGCGCTAGACTTGTCCGAAATGATGAATCTTCGATTGCTAGACTATTATTTCGAGAGAGGAGAAGTTCACGTCATTGGCAACATCTACGACAACCCCGAATTGCTGGAGGTGACAGAATGAACGGCTGTGACCTGATGGAAGAGCTCGCTCGGCTGAAAGAGGATCGCGATAGGCTGATCGACGAGGCAAAAGACCTGATGCGCGAGCGCGATGATGCGCGGGAATACGCCGACTGTGAAAGACAACTCGCGGATGAGTTGAAGGCCGAGCGTGACCACGCCCGCAAGTGCGCCGAGGAAATGCGCGATCTGTACGCCGCCGAGATCGACGAGTCGATTGCAGTGTTCCCGTTCCCGTGGGAGGATGACAATGGCGCAGATCGTGACGGTGAGTGAATCAAAAGACCAAAAGCCGCCGTCTGCGTGGGGTGTCGTGCCTTGGAAAATGCCGGACGGCATGACGGCAGAGACGGCGCAAGCGGTCATGAGAGCGTTCGTGATATACACGCATAGCGAGGGCGCTCTGTGCGGTGAACTGCACGTTCCTAAAGCGACGGCGCGGATTTATCTGGAACGGGCGAACAGCATCCCGAAGCGCATGGCGTTGAAGGTCCCGCGGCTAATCGCAGCGATGAAGAAAAATCCGGCGCACATGCAAGAGATCATCGAACAGGCGAGGAACTATACCCCGGCGGCGAGCGGTTTTGCAATCAAGATCGCCGCCGAGCTGAACGACGCGGCGAAAATTAAGGCTGGGAGATGTTTCCGCCAAGAGCGCATCCGCCGCGAGATGACCGGGCGCGACGTTGGGAAAATCTGCGGCGTCAGCTCGTCCATTGTGACAGAGCGCGAGCGGACAGGCTACACGCCGTCAATGACAGGATTTTTCAAACTCTGCGAGGCGTGGGGCATTGAGCCTGAAAAATTCGGTTTTGCGAGCAATCAGGCCGCGCTGATCGCGAGCTGGCGCAGAAACAGGCGGGCGAGAAAATGATTTTGTCTGACAAAATGCGCGAGGCCGCGCTGAGATTTGGCGACGACGTGAAGGCGGCGCGGGAGGGTCTAGGGCTGACGCAAATGGGGCTGGCGAAAATTTTGCATACATACGCCGCGAACGTCGCGAGCTGTGAGTACAAGGGGCTGACCCCGCAGAGCAAATTGTTTTTCGAGCTGTGCGAACAATTAGGACTGGAGCCGGAAGATTACGGTTTCCAGACGAATTTGGTGTATTTAGCGAAGATTGCAGAATGGCGAAAAAAGAAAAAGATACATTGCGAGAGATGATTAAAGCCGCGTTCGCGTGCGACTTGACGCGAATAACAGGCGTGAAACATGAGTTTGAATACCGTGATTTAACTGTCATCGGCAACGTCAACGACATGCTGGAGGCTCATGCATGAGCTACCTGCTCAGCATCACGCTGGACGGCCTGCCGCCGACGGTGAATCATGCCTACCGTACGGGACGGAATGTGCGGTACAAGACGGCCGAGGCGAAGGAGTTTCAGCGCCAGGCGATTTTCGTGATGAATGTCCTCCGAAAAAACAAAAGCCCGTACACCGGCCCCGTCGGCGTCGAAATCTGCTTCACGCAGCGCGATCACCGGCCGTGGGACGTAGACAACCGCATCAAGATTTTGCAGGACTGTCTCGCTCCCGCCGGCGTGATCAAAGACGACAAGCAGGTCGTTGAACTGTATGCCCGGCGGGAGCACGGCGAAGAAGACAAAACGCACATCATCGTGAGGAGGTTTGAATGACCGAGAAAGAAACGATCAAGT
>Ga0326511_10005117_pt1 | contig 10381 bp, 7 predicted proteins | sample 0_2496_0518_D_FD_203701 | JGI IMG/M metagenome (GOLD analysis project Ga0326511, IMG submission 203701) | Bovine rumen microbial communities from UC Davis, California, United States - 0_2496_0518 | ecosystem: Host-associated > Mammals > Digestive system > Stomach > Rumen | place: USA: California... | reverse complement strand
AATAAGAATGAATTATGAATTTAAAGATTGCTGTTCTCGCGGGTGACGGTATCGGCCCCGAGATTATGAGACAAGGTGTGGCAGTGCTCGACGCCATTGCCGAGAAGTACGGGCACAAGTTTGAATACGAGGAGGCCATCTGCGGCGCCCACGCCATCGATGTCTGTGGAGACCCATATCCCGACAGCACCCACGAGGTGTGCATGCGTGCTGATGCCGTGTTCTTTGCCGCTGTGGGTGACTTGCGTTTTGACAATAATCCCACACTGAAGGTTCGTCCAGAAACCGGCTTGCTGGCGATGCGTAAGAAGTTGGGCCTCTTTGCCAATGTACGCCCTGTGGCCACCTTCGACTGTCTGATCCATAAGTCCCCCCTCAAGGATGAACTGTTGCGCGGAGCCGACTTTGTGGTGATCCGTGAACTCACGGGCGGTATGTATTTTGGTGAGAAGTATCAGGACAATGACAAGGCTTATGATACTGATATCTACACTCGTCCTGAGATTGAGCGGATCTTGAAAGTTGCCTTCGAGATGGCGATGACACGCCGCAAGCATCTCACAGTAGTAGATAAGGCTAATGTGCTGGCATCCTCTCGTTTGTGGCGCCAGATTGCCAAGGAAATGGAACCACAGTATCCTGAGGTCACTACCGACTATATGTTCATCGACAATGCCTCGATGCGTGTGTTGACGGAGCCTCGTTTCTTCGACGTGATTGTAACGGAGAACACCTTTGGAGATATCCTTACTGACGAGACCAGTTGCATCACAGGTTCCATGGGCCTTCAGCCCTCCAGTTCGCTGGGTGAGCACACACCACTCTTTGAGCCCGTTCATGGCTCATGGCCACAGGCAGCAGGACAAAACATAGCCAATCCGCTGGCTCAGATTCTCTCTGCTGCGATGCTGCTTGAGCATTTCGGCCTTGAGAAGGAAGGAGCGCTTGTCCGTAAGGCAGTCAATGCTTCGCTCGATGCCAATGTGCGCACACCAGAGATTCAGGTTGAAGGTGGTGCAAAGTATGGTACTAAGGAAGTAGGTGAATGGATTGTCAACTATATCAAGAATGCGTAAAAAATATTGTATTATCCTTCTTCTGTCCTTTGTGACTTTCTCTGTTGTGGCGCAAACTCGTCAGCAGTGGCGGGATTCTCTGGAAGTGCTTAATCGGAAAATCAGTCGTGATCCCACAAACCTACATCTTCATTTGCTGAAGGCTGAGGCTAATATCAATCTGGAGCAGTGGGATTATGCACTTGCGGAATACGGAAAGATTCTTCACGCCGACAATGGGAATTTGGCTGCCCTTTATTTCCGTGCCTATGTGCATATTCAACAGAATCACTACGATTTGGCGAAGGTAGATTATGAGACGTTTCTGATGACGGAGCCTCGACATTTCGAGGCCCGTCTCGGTCTCGCTCATGTACTCCAGAAAATGGGGCGCCAGACTGAAGCACTCGATCAGTATAATACGCTTGTAGAGCAGCATCCTGATTCTGCTACAGCCTATGCCGCACGTGCCGCCTATGAAGAGGATCGTAAGCAATACGAAGTGGCCCTTTATGACTGGGATGAGGCTATCAGTCGTCAGCCTCTCAATGCGGGTTTCCTGGTCTCAAAGGTGAATATCCTGTTGCTCCAGAACCGTCCTCAGGAAGCCCGTGAGGTGCTGAATGCAGGTGTCCGTCGGGGCATCCCGCACTATGCCCTAAAGGAGTGGTACGATAAGTGTAAATAGCCCCATCGCGTCACATTTCCTTTGAAAAGTTTGGCTGTTCCGGTTTTTTTTCATATCTTTGTGCCCAAAGTAAACATAAGCCAAGACTATATGGGGTGGAGAGCGTTGCATATTCTGTTGTTTGCAGTTACCATTGCTTTGCAGGCAAGGGGTAGTGGCACGCTTGGCTATACAAAAGAGAAACCGCTGCTTTTCGGAATCGACATCGACTATGCCCCGATGGAGTATGTCGACGACAAGGGGATGCCGCATGGCTTCGACGTCGAGTTCACCAGACGGTTGATGAAAAGGCTCAACATTCCCTTCACCTATTCTCCCAATTCCTGGGAGGCGATAGCGGGCGACGTGCTTAACGGTAAGGTGGACTTGGGCATGATGGTCTATTCTCCCTATCGCAAGGACCTTACCAATTACTCGCAGGCAGTCTTCCGCCTTTACTATCAAATTGTCTATCGAACCTCTGACAAAGGGCGCTATGGGCTGCGTGATGTCGGGGGGAAGACGATAGCCATGATGAAGTCGCGCCCCATCATCGACACCCTTCAGAAGGTGGGGGCTACCCCCCATCTCGTGAGCAATCTCTCTAGTGCGTTGAGGGAACTCTCTGACGGCAAGTACGACGCTGTCATCTGCTATCGTTACCAGGCGCAATACCTCATTGAGACGCTCGGTCTCGGCAATCTGACTGCTGTCGACCTCGCCCTGATGCCTCGCGAATATTGCTATGTAAGTCACAACAAGCAGTTGATCGATTCCATCAACAAGGCACTTGACGCAATGGAGGCTGAGGGAGAGATCGAGGATGTCTACGGCGACATAAAGACAGCCTTTGGCGGCCTTTCCATCCCCAATTGGGTGTGGTATGTCTTTGGCCTTCTTGTCATTGCCGGCCTGCTGGCCATCATCTTTCTGCAGCGTCGAAGCAGGGCACTGCTGAAGAAGGAGATGGAGCGGGCGCGGAAGAGTGAGGAACTGAAGGACATCTTCCTGAGCAACCTGAGCCACTCCCTGCGCACACCGCTGAACGCCATCATCGGTTTCTCCGACCTGTTGCTGACTTTGCCCAAGGGCGAGATGTCGGAGGAGGAGCAGAACAACCTGCTGAACCTGATCAATGCCAACGGCCTGCAGTTGCTCCATCTGATCGACGAATTGCTGTCGTTGTCAGACATCGAGGGCAAGAGCCAGTTGTTCGACCGTCAGGAGGCTGATGTCGAGGCAGAGATGGCGGCATATGCTACCGATGTCAGACCATTGTTGCGCAAGGGTGTCGAATTGGAGGTCATCCACCCTGTTGGCGGCATGCGTGCCATGCTTGACAAGAACCTGATGCGGTTGGTGACGATGCATCTGCTCGATAATGCCTGTCGACATACGACAGAAGGCAAGGTGACGCTAACCTATTATGTTAAGAATGGTGGACTTTATGTCGAGGTCAAGGATACGGGCTGCGGACTGCCCGACAGCCTGAAAGAGAACATCTTCGCGCTACTCTCCGACAAGAACACGTATGTGCAGGAGGAGACACCAGGACTCGGACTAAGCATCTGCAAGGCTGTCATCGACAGGTCAAACGGCGACATCGGGGCGCGTGACAATGAAGCCGACGGACGAGGCACCATCGTATGGTTTTGGTCGCCAGTGAAGGTATTAAGTTAAATATATTTGGGAGAACGGATATGACACTGATATTGGTTTTGATGTTGATTTTCGGCTACCTGCTGATCGCCACAGGACATCTGACAGGTGTTAACAAGGCGGCCATCGCCATGTTCATCGGCACGGTGGGATGGGTGGTCTATATCTGTTGGGGTACCGACTTCGTGATGGCTCTGCATCCGCACGAGTATGCTGAGTTCCTCGCAGGTGAAGAGCCATCGAGCAAAGCCGTCAAACTCTATATCTACGACGACATATTCCTGAACTACGTAGGGCGTGCTGCCAACATCGTGATGTTTCTGCTGGCCACTATGACTATTATCGAGATACTCGACAACAATGGTTGTTTCGATTTCGTGCGCAAATGGATCAAAACACGCAATTCCAAGCAACTGCTGTGGACGATCACCTTTGCCACTTTCGTCATCTCCGCCAATCTTGACAACCTGACGACGGCCACCTTGATGTTGGTGGTGATGCGTGAGATCGTGCAGAATCGGCGACAGCGCTGGCTCATCGGCTCTGCCATTGTCATCGCGGCTTGCTGTGGTGGCTGCTTCACTGTGATAGGTGACCCTACGGGGCTGCTGCTGTGGGGCCGAGGGGCCGTCACGGCCACCCGTTTCTCCGCCTATCTGGCCCTGCCGGCCATACTGGCATGGGTGATCCCGACAATACTCATCAACAGAGACCTGCCCGACACCCTCGACACGCAGTGGTCGCCGATGCCTTATCGTGGTGATGACACCAATTTGAATTCCTGGCAGCGCGTGCTGATGCTCTTCGTGGGTATCGGAGGCCTGTGGTTCATCCCCACGTTCCATAACATCACGCAGTTGTCGCCATTCCTCGGCGCCCTCTGTGTATTGAGCATGCTGTGGGTTGTCAATGAAGCGTTCAATCATCGGCTGATGAAGTCCGACCGCCTCGCAGAGCGTCGTCTGCCCCAGTCGCTACAGTATGGGGCTATACAGCAGATGCTCTTCGTGATGGGCATCATGCTGGGCATGGGCGTGATGCTGGAGACGGGAGTCCTGGGCGATGTGTCGGCCTGGATCGACTACAACATTCACAACATTTGGGTCGTAGGCATCTTATCGGGACTTTTGAGCAGCATCGTGGATACTTTTACTATTGCCATTTCCGACATCTCGCTCTATCCCGTTCTCGACCAGGGCAGGCTGGGTCTTTGGGCTGACTCCGACTATATGGGCAATTTCATGGAGAACGGAGCCTACTGGCTTGTGGTGGCCTACTCCACCGCCGTCGGCGGATGTCTGCTTTTCGTTGGCTCCGCCTCGGGCATCGCACTGATGAGGATGGAGCATGTCAAGTTGACATGGTACGTGCGCAATGTCTCGCTGAAGGTGCTCCTCGGATGGTTGGTCGGGATGGCTGTGTTATGGATGGAATTAGAAGTGTTATGACAGATATCAAGAAAATAGTACTGACCGGAGGTCCCTGCGCAGGCAAGACGACGGCTCTGGTCAAAATCACGGAGTATTTCTCAGGCTTCGGCTATAAGGTGTTTAATGTGCCAGAGGTGCCCACCATCTTCAGTACGGCGGGCTGGAACTATCTGACGCCCAATCGCGCCCTCTATTATCAGGGAGAGAAGGCCATCCTGGAGACGCAGTTGGCTCTCGAAGACCAGTTCATGCGGCTTGCTAAGGTATGTACCAAACCTGTGCTGATAGTCTGCGACAGAGGCACGATGGACATCTCCGCCTATATCAAGCCCGAGGAGTGGGATGAGATAACCCGTATGGTGGGCACAAATGCCAATGCGCTCCATGAGCGCTACGACGCCGTGCTCCATCTGGTGTCGGCCGCCGACGGTGCTGAGCAATACTATACCACGGCCACCAATGCCACTCGCTATGAACAGGCGAATGAAGAGGGGCTCCGTCTCGCACGTGAACTCGACAAGAAGGTTATCAATGCCTGGACGGGGCATCCGCATCTGCGCGTCATCAACAATCATGACGACTTCGAGAATAAGTTGAACCGTGTCTTAAGTGAGATTGCGAAGGTGGTTGGCCTCCCGCAGCCAGTACAACAAGAGCGCATCTTCCGTGTCCGCCTCACAGGTGAGATTCCAGAGTGCAGCGAGAGCCTGATTACCCAGACCTATCTGGTTGCTGAACCTGGCAGCGAAGTGCGTCTGCGTCGCCGTGAGTGGAGTGGGGGAAGGGTCGTCAATGTCCACCGCTCCAAGAAACGCCTGTCCGACTCCGAGGTCATCGAGACCGAGCGCAAGGTCGACAACAACCTCTACGAACAGATGCTGCAACAGGCCGATCCCTATCGCAGCACCATCAAGAAACGCCGTCAGAGTTTCATCTGGCGGGGCCAGTTCTTCGAGATTGACACCTTCCTTGTGCCTGTCAGCACTCTGGTGATGATGGAGACCAAGGGCATTACCGCACAGGAACCTGTCAATTTTCCCCCATTCGTCGAAGTTATCGAAGACGTGACGGGCAACCCTCGCTATCTGAACTACAACATCGCTCTGCTACACCGATGACGCTCAGGGGGCTATCCGTTCATCGACATGAGGAATTCCTCATTGTTGTGCGTCTGTACCAGTCGTTCGCGGATGGTGTTCATCGCCTCAATGGGCGTCATTTCAGCAATATACTTGCGCATGATCCACATACGGTTGAGCGTGTTCTCATCGTGCAGCAGGTCGTCACGGCGTGTTGACGACTGTACGAGGTCGATGGCTGGGAAGATACGCTTGTTGGACAGCGAACGGCTGAGTTGGATTTCGGAGTTGCCGGTACCCTTGAACTCCTCGAAGATCACCTCGTCCATCTTTGAGCCGGTATCGACGAGGGCAGTGGCGATGATTGTCAGTGAGCCGCCTCCCTCAATGTTACGGGCAGCACCGAAGAAGCGCTTTGGCTTCTGCAGTGCATTGGCATCGACACCACCAGTGAGCACTTTGCCTGAGGCTGGAGCCACCGTGTTATAGGCACGTGCCAGACGGGTGATGGAGTCGAGGAAAATGACGACATCGTGGCCGCACTCCACCATGCGCTTTGCCTTTTCGAGTACGATGCCCGCTATCTTGACGTGGCGCTCTGCAGGCTCGTCGAAGGTGGAGGCTATCACCTCGGCATCGACGGTGCGGGCCATGTCGGTCACCTCCTCCGGACGCTCGTCGATGAGCAGCATCATGATGTAAGCCTCGGGATGATTGGCGGCGATGGCATTGGCAATGTCCTTCATCAGGACGGTCTTACCTGTCTTGGGCTGGGCCACGATGAGTGCGCGCTGGCCTTTTCCGATGGGTGAGAAGAGGTCGACGATGCGTACACTGGGATTAGTCGTTGCCTTGTCGCCGCAAAGTGTGAACTTCTCTTCGGGGAAGAGCGGGGTGAGATGTTCGAATGCCACACGGTCGCGCACCTCCGACGGGTTGCGACCGTTGATGCTCTTCACGTTCGAGAGAGCAAAGTATTTCTCGTTCTCATAGGGCGGGCGGACGGTGCAGTCCACGACGTCGCCCGTCTTCAGTCCGTAATTCTTGATTTGAGCGGGCGAGACGTAGATGTCATCGGGCGACGATAGGTAGTTGTAGTCGCTCGAGCGTATGAAGCCATAGCCGTCGGCCAGTGTTTCCAGCACGCCGCAGCCTGTGATCACATCGCTGAAGTCGTATTTGCGAGCCATGCTGTTGGCTTCCGTCTGCTGCTGGTAATTGTCTTCCTGATAAGCATGCTGTCCCACAGGGCGGTCGAACATGTCGAGCGTCGGGATGGCTGCCTGGTCTTCCACAGGGATGTCGAGCACAGGGATGAAGTCGGTGCCGTCGCCCGGGTCACCGATCCATACGCCGTTCTCGTCAGTTGTCTCAATCTCATCTTCCGAATCTGTGCCGCCAGCGGTCTCACGAGTGCGTGCCATCTTCTGTTTCAACTGCTCTATCAGTTGCTTCTCTTCCTCGCCTTCACTGGATGATGGATCCGATGCGTAGTTCTCTTCGGGGATGAAGTCTGTATTAGCCTCAGGGGCTGCGACAGCATCAGCCACCTCTACGACCTCCGCATCCACCTCCTCAGCGGGTTGTTGTGCTTCGGCTTCTTCGGCCGCTTTTTGGGCTGCCTCGGCCGCCTGTTCGGCCTTCGTCTTGCGTCCGCGGCGCTTGGGCTTCTCTTCTGCTGGCTTTTCATCATCCTTGGCAGCGGCTGGCACATCGCTGAACAGGGGGGTGGACTCCACCGGCTTGCGGTTGTTCTTCACATCGAAGTTCTCCCCTTCCTTTCCATTGACGGTATAGACGCGGCTCGTATCTTTCTTCTGAATGCGGGTGCGCTTGCGCTTCGGCGCATCAGGATTGGCAGCACTGTCCTCAGCAGCCTTGTCGAGAATGGCATAGACCACATTCTCCTGCGAGTCGTCCTGGCTCACCTTGACACCCAATTCATCTGCAATACCCATCAGTTCGGGTATAGCCATTGATTCTAATTCTTCTTTTGTATACATACATTTAAGCAGTATCTGAACTGCGGATTTTATTTAAAATAAGAGGTAAAAATGCTTCCCGGACGGAAGCAGGTTCTTGAAAAACGATGCAAAGGTACATATTATTTTCCTAACTTCCAAATTTTTCCCGTTTTTTTTGTACCTTTGCACCCGTCAAACAGAAAATGTATGGAAATAAAGAAGGCAGAATTCTCGCTCAGTGCCCCAATGGTGACAATGTGCCCAAAGGACAACAAGCCGGAGTACGCGTTTATCGGGCGCTCTAATGTGGGCAAGTCAAGTCTGATCAATATGCTCACCAACAACAGGCGGCTGGCCAAGACGTCAGCCACCCCCGGAAAGACGCTGCTCATCAATCATTTCATCATCAACAATGAGTGGTATCTGGTAGACCTGCCAGGCTATGGCTTTGCCAAGCGCTCGAAGAAGGAGATCGTCCGGCTGGAGCAGATGATTCAGGGCTATATCCTGCAGCGGGAGCAACTGGTCAATGTGTTTGTCCTGATAGATGTCAGGCTCGAAGCCCAGAAGATCGACCTGGAGTTCATCGAATGGCTGGGACGGTCGAGTGTGCCCTTTGCCATCGTCTTCACCAAGGCCGACAAACTGTCGGTCACGAAGGTGAGCCAGAATGTGGAAGCCTACAAGAAGGTGTTGCTCGAGACGTGGGAAGAACTGCCGCCCATCTTCGTCACCTCCTCTGAGAAGAAGCAGGGGCGCGACGAGGTGCTCGACTATATAGGACAAATCAACAAGCAACTTGCCAATGGCTAAGGAAAATCCATATCTCGACGTACAGGATCTGTCGAAGTCGTTCGGCTCACTGGTCTTGTTTGAACACATCAGTTTCTCCATTGCTGAAGGCCAGAAGGTGGGGCTGATCGCCAAGAACGGCACGGGCAAGTCCACTCTGCTATCCGTGCTCTCCGGAAAGGAGGGCTATGACAGCGGACAGATCATCTTCCGTCGTGACTTGAAAGTGGGCATGCTGGAGCAATCGCCCGTATTCGACCCTGAGGAGAGCGTGCTCGACGCCTGCTTTAATCACCAGGGAGAGGCGGAGAAAGTGCTTCGTGCCAAACAAGTGCTCACCCAACTCAAGATACGCGACCTGCAACAGCCGATGGGACAACTGTCCGGAGGCCAGCAGAAACGGGTGGCCCTGGCCAACGTATTGCTGACCGAACCCGACCTGCTCATACTCGACGAGCCTACCAACCACTTGGATCTGGAGATGATAGAGTGGCTGGAAGGTTATCTGTCGCGTGGCAACAAGACGCTGCTGATGGTCACACACGACCGCTTCTTCCTCGACCGCGTATGCTCTGTCATCCTCGAACTCGACGACAAGACCATCTACACCTATCGTGGCAACTACTCCTACTATCTGGAGAAGCGCCAGGAACGTATCGACAACCGGCGGGCAGAGATAGCACGTGCCAACAACCTGTATCGCACAGAACTGGAGTGGATGCGCCGTATGCCACAGGCACGCGGCCATAAGGCGCGCTATCGCGAAGAGGCCTTCTACGAACTGGAGAAGGTGGCCCGGCAGCGGATCGAAGAGCGCCAACTGCGCCTGAAGTCATCCAACGTCTATATCGGTTCCAAGATATTCGAATGCCAGTATGTCTCAAAGCAGTTCGGTGATCTGGTCATCATGAAGGACTTCTACTACAACTTCTCCCGCTTTGAGAAAATGGGCATCGTGGGCAGCAACGGCACTGGCAAGTCCACATTCCTGAAGATGCTCCTCGGAGAGATTCAGCCCGACGAGGGACGCTTCGACATCGGCGACACCGTGCGCTTCGGCTACTTCTCACAGCAGGGGCTACAGTTTGATGAGCAGCAGAAGGTGATTGATGTGATAACCGACATTGCCGAATATATCGACATCGGCGGCGGTAGGCATCTGAGTGCCTCGCAGTTTCTGCAGCACTTCCTCTTTACGCCTGAACAGCAGCACAATTACGTCTACAAACTCAGTGGCGGCGAACGGCGCAAACTATACCTCTGCACCGTGCTGATGCGCAACCCAAACTTCCTCGTCCTTGACGAGCCCACCAACGACCTCGACATCGTGACGCTACAGATACTTGAGGAATATCTACAGGATTTCCCTGGATGCGTAATCGTCGTGTCCCACGACCGCTATTTCACCGACAAGGTGGTGGATCATCTGCTGGTGTTCAAGGGACATGGCGAGATTCAGGATTTTCCAGGTAATTACACCCAGTACCGCCAGTGGTTGTCCCTTCAGCCCGTTGCCCCGAAAGAGACTATCAGGGAGGAAAAGGCCGGCCGTAACTCCAGGCAGGCCAAGGAAGTCCGCCATGCACCGGGCAAACGGAAAATGAGTTATAAGGAGAAGACGGAGTTCGAACGGCTCGAGAAGGAGATAGCAGCCCTGGAGGACGAGCAGCACCAGTTAGAAGAGGCCCTCTGTAGCGGCTCCCTCTCTGTGGATGAACTGACGGAGAAGAGCAGG
>Ga0326511_10005116_pt1 | contig 10382 bp, 7 predicted proteins | sample 0_2496_0518_D_FD_203701 | JGI IMG/M metagenome (GOLD analysis project Ga0326511, IMG submission 203701) | Bovine rumen microbial communities from UC Davis, California, United States - 0_2496_0518 | ecosystem: Host-associated > Mammals > Digestive system > Stomach > Rumen | place: USA: California... | reverse complement strand
CGGGCATCGGCATGGCTTTGGGCTATTCCAACGAGCGCAAGGTGCCCTATAAGCGTGGCGTGGTGAAGTACACTCCTACTTGGTCAAGGAGCTTCATGCCCGTCAACCAAAGCCAAAGGGAGCATGTGGCCAAGATGAAACTCATCCCCAACCGCGCCCTTTTGGACGGCAAGAAGGTGGCTTTTTGCGACGACTCCATCGTGCGCGGCACGCAGTTGCGCGACAATGTGAAGATGCTTTATGACTTCGGTGCCCGCGAGGTGCATGTGCGCATCAGTTGCCCGCCATTGCTCTATGGCTGCCCCTTCCTCAATTTCTCGGCCTCGAAGAATGTGATGGAACTCATCACGCGCCGCTGCATCAAGGAAATGGAGGGCGACGACAGCCGCAACATCGAAAAATATTGCGACCCAACCAGCAAGGAATACGCCAACCTCGTGGAGATGCTGCGCAAACATGTAGGCGTTGATTCGCTGAAATTCAACACTTTGGAAAGCGTTGTGAAAGCCATTGGCCTGCCCAAGTGCGACCTTTGCACACATTGCTTCGATGGTTCGAGTTACGGATTCTGAAGAAAATTAATCCCGATGCCTCTTGACACGCATCGGGATTATTTTTATCTTTGCGGGCGATAATTGATAATAAAAACACCAAACTAAACATAAACCATGCGTTACTACGATCCCCGATACGACATCACTTTCAAGAAAGTGTTCAACAACCCCGACTTGCTCATCAGTTTCCTCAACGCTTTGTTGCCATTGAAGGATGACGAACAAGTGGAGAGCATAGAATACCTTTCACCCGAGATGCTGCCCGAAATCCCCGACGGCAAGTTTTCCATCGTCGATGTGTGCTGCAAGGACAAGGAAGGCCGCCAGTTCATTGTGGAGATGCAGATGGTATGGAGCGAGGAGTTCAAGACCCGCGTGTTGTTCAATGCTTCTAAGGCGTATGTGAACCAGTTGGAGAAAGGGGAGGACTACAAGTTGTTGCGCCCCGTGTATTCATTGAACCTCGTGAACGGCATTTTCGAAAAAGACCTGCCCAAAAACGAATATTACCATTTCTACCAGTTGGTGCACGAGAAGCATACCGACAAGGTGATAGAAGGTCTGCACATCTTGTTTGTGGAGTTGCCCAAGTTCAACCCTGCCGACTGGAATGAGAAAAAGAAAATGAAACGCCTGTGGCTGCGTTTCCTGACGGAGATTAACGAAACGACAAAGGAAGTGCCTGCCGAGTTGAAGGAAAACCCGTATATCGAGAAAGCAATCTCATTGATGGAAGTTTCGGCGATGACCGAACAGGAGCGTTATGTTTATGAGAGGAACCTCGATTCCATCAGCATGGAAAAGACCATCATAAGGGAAGCCATAGAGAAAGGCATGGCCCAAGGTATGGCCCAAGGTATGGCGCAAGGTATGGCCCAAGGTATGGCGCAAGGTATGGCGCAAGGCATGGCGCAAGGCATGGCGCAAGGTATGGCGCAAGGCAGAGCGGAAGGCAAGGTTGAAGGATTGGCCGAAGGCGAAGCCAAAGCAAATCTCGAAACAGCCCTCAAGATGAAAGTCAAAGGTTATTCGTTAGATGACATTTTCGAAATCACTGGTCTTACCAAAGAAGAAATCGAAAAACTATAATCCAATCCGTGAAAATCCGTGCAATCCGTAGTTAAACCTTGAAATCTTGAGATTCGAAATCTTATAACCCAACATACCCCTCCCCAACACCAAAAAAACGACAAAAAAGTATTTTTTTCAAATTAATCCCGATGGCCTTGTAAGACATTGGGATTTTTTCTTATCTTTGTCGCCGAAATAATTGGACATTCCGACAAGCTACAAAAACAAAAAAACATGAGCGAAGCAACCTTGACAAGCCTTTTGGAATACCTCAATGGTGCCCTCACGCCGAGCAACCGACGCTGGCTGGCGGAGCATCTGATAGAACATGCCAATACAGAAGAAAGCGAAGACTTGACGCCATACACCATCGAGGATCTTCACCGGATGGTGGCCGAAGGAGAGAGAGAGTTTTCTGAAGGAAAATGGCAAGACTCTGAAGATATGTTCCGTGAGTTGGAAGAAGAATTTTCACAAGAGGAACTTCAATATGCAGAAGCAGTATGAGGGTAAGGTGGAATGATAGGTCGAAAAAACAGTTGCGCAAGACGGCCAACTATATTGGGAAAAAGTTTGGAGTGACAGCCAAAAGGGACTTCCTCCAAGAAATGCATCACACGAATGTGCTGCTTGGCAATAATCCTAATATGGGACCGTTGGAGGTGTTATTAGCCGACCTTCCTTCTGTGTATCGAAGCATTGTTGTTCGCCACCATAACAAAATTGTGTACCACGTCGTTGATGACCACATTGAGGTCGTTGCGCTTTGGGATACCCGCCGCGAGCCAAAAGCCCAAGCCGAACAAATCAAAAATGAATCCTGAAATCTTTAAATCTCAAAACAATTAAATAACAAACAATTAAAAACAAAATCAAAATGAACAAAAAAATTACAAGAATTTTGGCAGCCCTCGCGCTGCTTACCTTCCTCGCAGTTCCTATGGGGATGTGGGGACAAACTAACACTGCCTCGTTCGCTCCTGCTGACTTTGATGGCCAAGGAACATCTGGAACGGGTAGTTCAATTTCAGCAACCAATAATGGTGTTACTTTTGCCTGTGATAAGGGCTATGGCACGACCCAAATTCGTTGCTATAGTGGTAGTATCATTACTATTTCTTCTTCAAACACAATTACTGCAATTTCTTTCACTTTCTCTGGAAGTTACACTGGAGGAATGGAAACATCTTACACAAATCTGTCCACTACTTCATGGACAAAAACGCTGACTAGCCAAGCTCGTATTACAGCATGTAGCGTTTCTTACACTGGCGGTGATACTCCTCAGCCCACCACTTACACCGTGACCTACGACGCCAATGGTGGCAGTGGCACGATGACTGATAGCGACAGCCCTTACGCTGCTGGCGCAACGGTTACCGTTTTGGGTAATGAGTTTACTCGCACAGACTATGAATTTGATCATTGGAATACCGCGGCTGATGATAGTGGCACCAGCTATGATGAAGACGACACCTTCACCATTAATGCCAATACCACTTTGTATGCCCAATGGACTGAAAACACCACACCTACCCCTGGCGGAATAACGGCTATTTTGAATATTGCAGCCTATGCCGAAGCCAACAATTGGGATAATGGAACAAAATATACTACAGCTACAGTTGCCCCTGTTACTTTCACCGCAAATGGTGGTGGCAATACAGGAAAGTATTATACCAGTGGCCAAGATTGGAGATTCTATCAAAACGAAAGTGCCAGCATTACGATTACTGTTGCAGAAGGATATACGCTTGTTAGCGTTACACCCACATACAGTGTTAGTAATAGTGGTGTTCTGAAAAACGGAAATACCACTATCGCAAGTGGAACGACTGTGAATGTTTCAGGAACATCCGTTACCTTTACTGTTGGCAATAGTGGTTCAGCCACTAATGGCCAAGTGAAATTCACGAACATTGACGTTACTTATGTTTCTAATGGCGGCACTATTCCTCCGAGCATTACTGCCAACAATGTGGAAATCGCCTACGATGCCACTTCCGGTTCTTTCGAATTCACAGTCAACAACCCTGTTGAGGGTGGCGTAACCACCGTCACTGAAGATGTGGATTGGATTAGCGATGCCATTGTTTCTGGCAATACTGTTAACTTCTCTACTTCAGCCAATGAAGCCAGCACCGCTCGCACTGCTACTATTACCCTTACCTATACTTACGGCGATAACGAGTCTGTCACTAAGGACGTGACCATTACTCAGGCAGGCAATCCGAATGTTACAATGACCATCACCGAGGTGCGTGCACAAGGCACGGGTGACGTGGTTACTACTGGTATCGTGACAAGCTGTGTTGGCACTACGGGTTACATCCAAGATGCCAGCGCCGCTATCTGCTTGTATGGCACTTCTCTCACCGTTGGCAACGAAATCAGGGTATCGGGTACTTTGAGCACCTATCATGGTCTGCTCGAAATCACTAACCCCGTGGTTACCGTTATTTCACAAGACAATACTGTCAATCCTGAAGTGATGACAATTGCCGAAGTCGTGGCCAATACCAACCAAGGCTGGTATGTCAGAATTGAAGATGCCACTGTGACCGAAATCAATGGCCAAAACACTACCATCGCCCAAGGCGGAAACACCATCGTGGTGCGCGGCATTAGTGGTGTTGAATATGATGTGAACGATGTACTCTCTTTGAATGGTAACATTGGTTGCTACGATGGCAATCAAATTGCCAACCCGCAGAATGTTGAAGTGCAAGCTGCTCCTGCCGTTCCATACACTTTGACGGTTGAGCCTTTCGAGAATCTCGAACTCATCACCTTCGTGAATGACGAAATGGTTATGGAAGGTGATGGCGAAATCCAAGTGAACGAAGGCAACCAAATCATGCTGAGCATTGTCGCCGCCGAGGGTTATGTAATGCAAACCTTGATGGTGAATGGTGTGAACCATGTCAACGATATTGCCGACGACTTCACTTACACCTTCGAAATGCCTGCCGAGAATGTCACCATCAGCGCTACGGCTGTTGAAGATGTTCCTCCCACTCTTGGTGACAAGTACGTCAAAGTGACCTCTACAGCTGATCTTACCAGTGGTCAATACCTCATTGTTTATGCAGAAGGCTCTGTTGCTTTTGACGGTAGTTTGGAGACTTTGGATGCGGCTAGCAATACAATCGAAGTGACCATCAACGATAATGAAATTGGTATTACTAATATAACTACTGCTTCTGAATTCACTATAGATGTTACCGCAGGTACCATCATGAGTGCAAGCGGATACTATATCGGCCAAACTTCGGATGCAAACGGATTGGCTTCAAGCAATACAACTGCATATACAAACACAATTTCGTTCGACGAAGATGGTAATGCAAATATTGTTTCGGGAGGTGCTTATTTGCGCTACAATAGTGCTAGCAATCAAAACCGTTTCCGCTACTACAAGAGTTCGTCATACACGGCCCAGAAAGCCATCCAACTCTACAAGAAAGTTGGTGATGAGCCTGCCACCGAGACCCACACCCTCACCATCAACGGCTACGGCAGCAGCACTACAGGCGGCTGGTATCTGATTGCTTCGCCTGTCGCAGTGAATCCTGCCAACGTTGAAGGAATGACCATTGAAAACCCAGAAGATCCCAACTATTCAGATTTCGACCTTTACTACTTCGACCAAACTGGTGGACAGAATGGAAAGGAATGGAAGAACTACAAAGCCAAACACTTTAACCTCGTTCCTGGTACGGGCTACCTCTATGCCAATAAAGGAAATGTAAACAACAACCCCAATACTGTCACGCTTACTTTCGAAGGTGTGCCTTACAGCGGTAATGGCGTAGTTGACCTTGTCTATTCTGAAGACAACGAAGATGCGAATATGCATGGTTGGAACCTCATTGGTAATCCATTCAGCACTGCAGCCACGCTCAATATGCCTTTCTTCAAGATGAATGGGACTGGCTCTGGATTCACCTCTCAGAATGCCAACAGCAGTGTCGCCGCGATGGAAGGTGTGCTCGTTTATGCCTACGATGATGTTGCATTACAACCTATTTCAACAGCTACCTTCACTGCTGCTGGCCGTTCCAACAGCGAGTCAGCCGCTATGGTCAACATCGACGTTGTGAGCAGCTTCGGTGATGTCATGGACAATGCCATCGTGAACTTCAACGAAGGCATTCAGCTTCCCAAGTTCTACTTCGGCACTCAAAACGCCAACATCTACATCCCGCAGGGCAACAAGGAATATGCCATTGTCAACACCGAAGCCCAAGGCGAAATGCCCGTCAACTTCAAGGCTGCCGAAAATGGCACCTACACCCTCACCGTCAACCCCGAAGGCGTGGAGATGAACTACCTCCACCTCATCGACAACAAGACCGGTGCCGACATCGACCTGCTGCAAACCCCGAACTACACCTTCGATTCCCGCACCACCGACTACACCTCGCGCTTCCGCCTCGTGTTCGGTGCCAACGGTGCTTCGGCAGGCTCAGCCTCCGACGAGACCTTCGCCTACTTCAACGGCAGCGAGTGGATGATCAACAACTCGGGCAACGCCACCCTTCAGGTCGTTGACGTGATGGGCCGCGTGCTCAGCAGCGAGGCCGTCAACGGCAGCGTCAGCAAGGCCATCAACACCACCGCCGGTGTCTACATGCTCCGCCTCGTCAGCGGCAACGATGTGAAAACGCAGAAGATTGTGGTGAGATGATTTTAAAGCTGTAAGCCATAAGCTGTAAGCTATAAGCCCGGCAACAACCTAACTTATAGCTTACAGCCAAAAGCTAAAAGCCAACAATTAAACAATTAAACGATCAACAATTAAACAACCATAAAACAATGAAAAAGACAGTATTGACATTCGCACTCGTTCTCGCAATGGGAATCGGCACATTCGCCCAGGAAAGTGAAGGCGGTATGCTGAAAAGAAGCAAGGAATACCAATCCACCTACCGCAACGACGGTCGCCAACAACTTGTCGACAGAGATGGCAGCTTCATCACCTTGCCCGGATTCGGACAGACTGATGACCAAGACGGCGCTTTGCCCTTGGGTAGCGGCATTGCCGTGCTGCTTGGTTTGGGCGCAGCCTATATGGTGGGCAAGAAACGCAAGGAAGACTAAGTTTTTCCTGCCACGAAAAAAAATCTCGTCATTGGCGAGATTTTTTTTCGTTTTTCTCATCTATATAAGATTTTTTTCTATTTTTGCTCCTCGAAACGAATAATCTAACATACCTAACATCAATGAAAAAGACAATAGTAGCAATAGCAATCCTCCTCGGAATCGGACTCTCAGGCATGGCCCAGGAAGGAGGGGGCATGTTGAGAAGAAGCCAAGAGTATGAACAAGGCCGCAATGCGAACCGCATGGGTTACCGCGCAACTGGCGATGGCATCGGTTTGGCTCTTCCGACTACACATGGCGGATCGGGAGATGTCGAAGCAGATCCTTTACCTTTGGGCAGTGGTGTCGCTGTATTGTTGGGTCTTGGTGCAGCTTATTTGGTAGGCAAGAAGCGTAGGGAAGAGTAAACTATGCCGTTTGTTTTCAGTGTTTTATGGACGCTGTTCAAAAAACACTGAAAAAACGCTTGCCAATCCGAGAAAAGTCTGTACTTTTGCAATCGGGTAAGTCTTATACGACCAGCTCCCTCTGAAATCCCCCAGGACAGGAATGTAGCAAGGGTAGGAGGTTGTAGCGGTGCGATATGAGTAGCTTACCCTTCTTTTTTTGCCTATGAACGAATTCAAATACTTGGTCGAGACCTTCGCCGACCTCCGCATCGTGCGCTACCGCATCCCCGAATGGGAAAACCTGACTTTGCAGCAGAAGGAATACCTGTATTGTTTAGGTGAAGCTGCCAAATGTGGGCGCGATATTCTTTTCGACCAGAACTACAAGCACAACCTTTGCATTCGCAAGACCTTGGAAGCCATTCTCAATACCTATCAAGGCGATAGGGAAGGGGATGATTTCCAAAAGTTTACGGTTTATGCCAAACGAGTGTTTTTCAGCAATGGCATCCATCACCATTATGCCGAGGACAAGTTTTTCCCCGAAGTGTCGGAAGCCTGTTTCGCCGAATTGGTAAGAAACAGCGACATTTCGCAAATGCCTATTAATAAAGGTGAAACTGTAGAGGAATTTCTTGATTTCCTGATCCCCATCGTTTTCAGTCCCGAAATTGCGCCCGTGCGCCGCAGCAGCGAGGAAGACATTATCGAAAACTCTGCCGTCAATTTCTACGAAGGCGACCTGACCAAGGCCGAGGTGGAAGCCTTTTATGCCGCGCAACACAATGAGGGCGACGAGCGACCGGTTTCCTACGGTCTCAATTCGCGCTTGGTGAAGGAAAACGGCACCATTTATGAAAAGGTGTATCGCGCCGATGGACTTTACGGCGAGGCCATCAAAGCCATCGTAGGCTGGTTGGAGAAGGCCAACGCCGTGGCTGAAAATGAGGCGCAACGCCATTATACTCAGTTGCTTATCGATTATTACACGACTGGCGACCTGAAAACTTGGGACGAATACAACATTGCTTGGGTGCAGGACAATGCTTCGCACATCGACTTCGTGAACGGTTTCATCGAGGACTATGGCGACCCGATGGGCATGAAAGCCACTTGGGAGAGTGTGGTGGATTTCAAGGACTTGGAAGCCACCAAACGCTCCAATACGATTAGTGAGAACGCGCAATGGTTTGAGGACCATTCACCCGTCGACCCGCGCTTCAAGAAAGCGGAATGTAAAGGCGTGTCGGCCAAAAGCATCATCGTCACCACCTTGGGTGGCGACTGTTTCCCCTCGCCTCCGATTGGCATCAACCTGCCCAATGCAGACTGGATTCGCAAGGAATACGGCTCCAAGTCGGTGACTATCACCAATTTGATGACCGCTTATGATAAGGCAGCTGAAGAGAATCCCAAGAGTGCCTTGAAGGAATTTGCCTATTCGGAGGAAGAAGTCGAGTTGTGCAAGAAATACGGCCCCGATGCCTCTGTGGTGCATACCAATCTGCATGAGTGCCTGGGTCACGGCTCAGGAAAGTTGTTGCCGACCACTTCGCCTAACGCCTTGAAAGAGTTCAGTTCGACCCTTGAGGAAGCCCGCGCCGACTTGTTTGGCCTCTATTACATCGCCGACCCGAAAATGGTGGAATTGGGCATCATGCCTGACAATGAGGCATATAAGGCCGAGTATTGTGGCTTCATTCGCAACGGATTGATGACCCAATTGGCTCGCGTGGAATTGGGAAAGGATGTCACCGAGTCGCACATGCAGAACCGCAAATTGGTGGCCGAATGGTGCTTCGAGCATGGCGGAAACGTTATAGAAAGGAAAATCCGCGATGGCAAGACTTATTTCATCATCAACGACTTTGAAGCCTTGCGCCAATTGTTTGGTCAATTGTTGGCTGAGGTGCAGCGCATCAAGAGCGAAGGCGACTATGCCGCAGGCAAGGCCTTGGTGGAACGCTATGCCGTGAAGGTTGACCTGACATTGCACAAGGAAGTGAAGGAACGCTACAACGCCTTGGGACTCAAACCATACGGCGGTTTCATCAATCCCGAGATTGTGCCCGTGAAAAAAGATGGTCAAGTGGTTGATTATCAAGTGGAATATCCGATGGATTTCCTCGCGCAGCATTTGGAATATGGCAGGAAATATAGCTTTTTGGAACCAAAGGGATGGTGATTCCTTAATGGGGAGAAACCACAAAAAATGATTTTGTTGTTTTTGCTTTGATTTTTGAAAGATTTCTTGCGGAGCAATCCCAAAAGCCTTACTTTTGCAAGAAATATCCAAAGATGAAAAAAGTCCATTTTATTGCCATAGGCGGGAGTGCCATGCACAACCTTGCCATTGCCTTGCACCGCAAGGGTTATGAAGTCACGGGTTCGGATGACGAAATTTTCGAGCCGAGCAAGTCGCGCTTGGCCAATGAGGGAATCCTGCCGCCCCGCTGGGGCTGGTTTCCCGAAAAACTTGATGATAGTTACGATGCCGTCATTCTCGGTATGCACGCACGCATCGACAACCCGGAATTGGTTCGCGCTCAAGAACTTGGCTTGAAAGTGTATTCCTACCCCGAATACCTTTACGAGCAAAGCAAGGACAAAACGCGCATCGTTGTCGGCGGCAGCCACGGCAAAACAACCATCACCTCCATGATTCTACATGTACTGAAACAAGTCGGCATTGAGACGGATTTCATGGTTGGGGCGCAGTTGGAAGGCTTTGATGTGATGGTGCGCCTCAGCGAAACGGCCAAATACATGGTGATGGAAGGCGACGAATACCTCACTTCGCCCATCGACCGTGTTCCGAAGTTCCACCATTATCATCCTCATATTGCGGTGATTAGCGGCATTGGCTGGGACCATGTCAATGTTTTCCCCACCTTTGACAATTATTTGGAGCAATTCAGAATCTTCGTCCGCACCATCGAAAAAGGCGGCTGCCTGATTTACGACCAAACCGACATTGAAGCCGAAAAAATCGCCCAAGGCGCACAATGCCAGACCTTTGGCTACGGCGTTCATCCCTTCGAAAGCGATGGACTGAAAACCATTTTGCTTTTGCCCGACGGCAGTAGGAGGGAAGTGGGTGTTTTCGGTAGCCACAACATGAAAAACATCAACGCGGCGCGATTGGTTTGCAGGCAGTTGGGCGTGACGAATGCGCAATTCTATGAGGCCATTTCCTCCTTCAAAGGTGCGGCAAGGCGGTTGGAATTGTTGTTCGACAATGGCGACAATTTCGTCTTCCGCG
>Ga0326511_10005115_pt1 | contig 10383 bp, 8 predicted proteins | sample 0_2496_0518_D_FD_203701 | JGI IMG/M metagenome (GOLD analysis project Ga0326511, IMG submission 203701) | Bovine rumen microbial communities from UC Davis, California, United States - 0_2496_0518 | ecosystem: Host-associated > Mammals > Digestive system > Stomach > Rumen | place: USA: California... | reverse complement strand
CCACATGAAGACAGTCAAGTATGGTGGCATATTATTGTGCGGTTGGGAGCCGCCCGCGTACATGGTCTGTACGTTGCCGCCATAACCGACTTTATCCTGTGCTTGCACCGTCATGTAAGGCGTTGCATTGCCCGACACATTGAGATTGTCAATCTCGTGGTTATGCTTCGGCATTTCATCGATCGTCAGCGTATGCTCTGCCTCGCCGCCAGTGCTCCCCGCCGTATAGGTATCGTCAGCGCCGAGAAGGAACCGCCCGCCGATACGCTCCCAAGTGCCGCCGAAAAGCGTAGCCGGGTCGGTATCAGTCACACTCAAGTAGATCGCGCCGACCGGGTAAGCACCTGCCGCAGTGAAGAACGCATTATCTCCAAGCTGGAACACGCCATTAGCAGTGGGGAAGCAATTCACGCCGACGCTCGATTTTTTCGTATCAATAAAGAAGGTAGGGATACCACGACCAAGGGTAAGCGACTGCGTAGTGCTTCCAAGCTTGTCAGCCGTCGTTATCTGCCACTCATACGCATAATCCCTCTCGCACGTAACAGTCGATTCCACGCCATTAGCAAGCGCCACGGTAGCCCAATCATCACTGCTCCCCGCCTTGCGGTATTTCGCGCTGATAGTCACATCATTTTTAGCATCTAGGCTCGCATACCATGTCGTCGCAGTCACATGAGTTTCCGGCTCGAAATTATTGAGACGCTTAAGGTCGATAGTCGATGTCGGATCCCACCACGGCTCAACCTTGACAGTGAGCGTCGTGGACGTTTTCAAACCGCGCGAATCCGTCACGGTAAAGACCAGCGGCATATCCGAGGAAACATCAACCTTGCCGAAGTCAAGCGTCACGACGCTGGATGCCGTCTTGGTCACGCCCGCGAAAGTCGCTTCATAGCTCGTAATCGTCGCGCCCTTCTGAGCTGTCGCCGCTGTGAAAGTCACTTGCAAGTCAGATTGCCGCTGGATAATCACCTGATCGTCGCCAGTGATAGCGAAGGTAGCCGTATTAGCGTCCTTGTAGGATACTTCTCCGAGGATAGGTGCCGCGTCACTCATGCTCATGGTGCGATCGAGCGTGCTGTAATACTCTTTGCCGCCGATGATTGTGAGCAACGCATACCGCACCGGCATTGACGCGCCGGTACACGCAGCTCTCAGCGTCTCACGCTCGGCATCCGTAAGGACAAACGTATACGTGCCGCTCTTGCCTGTGATGGCAGTTCTGCGCATGATCTGAGTGCCTGAGTCGACTGGTGCAAACTCCAGATAAGCGTCAGCGGTAAACCCACCGGCATTAGAGTATTGGAGCGATGGCGTGCCTGTATCCGTGAAATCGGTGGCGCTTGTGATAGTCGCCTGCCGTGGGATAGTGTCAAGTGTGATGTTGCCGCTTGCCGTAATGCTTGGCACCTTCGAGCCGTCAAGCGTCGCATTGATATTAAACACGTCGCTGATGGTGCATGTCTTCGAGCCGTCTGCATTATGATTCACGCGGTGTGTGGTCGTGCCGAGAGTGACCGAACCGCCCTCCTGATTGATGGCGGGTGATGAATACGATTGTGCCGCGCCATCGACTGAGCACGTATTAGATCGGCTGTCGATGTTGAGCGAATAAGCAGAGTCAATCACCAGCACATGCTTAATCGTGATGTCAGAGTAGTTCCCGCTGATATTCTGCGTTGCCGACCAATTAGCCTGCAACGTGTACCCGCGATACACTCCGGTAATTTGTCCTGCTAAAGCCATGATTCCAACCTCCTATTATGAGAGTGCCACGAATGCCACACCGGTATTATCGCCGCTTGTAACGGGTACGATCTTCAGCTTGCCGCCTACCGCAAGCCCCTCTTCCACGTACCCATTGCGCATCGAGAAAACGCCATTGCAAGCGGTATACGTGATTTTATTCGCGCTGTCATAGCCGGTTAATCCGTTAGCCGCGCTGATGGCGATATGCGAGCCGTCCTGCGCCCACATGGTCAAGCCGCTATTATCCAAGCGTCCCAGCGTCGCTCCAACTGCCGACTTGACAAGCATCACGCCATTACCATTATCCTGCCCGCCGAGCGTCAGCGTGCCGCCCTTAATCAGATCAGCAACAAGGTTAATGACGTTGACGTTCTGCATGTTTAAAGTGCCGTCAATCGTCCAAGCACTCGTGAAACTGCCGTTAATCCCGCTACTGCTGAAGCCGATACCAGCGGAATTGATACGAAGCACATTATGCGCCGATTCCTTGGGCAAGCTATCAACGACCAGAATCTGCTCACCGTCGTAAATCACGTATGATCCGCCGTATAGATTGTTAATTTTGCTCTCGGATTCGTTGAGCCTGTCATTAACCGTCGTGACGATCGATGAATTGACCGCTTGCGCCGCATCGGTAGCCGTCTGCTGAACCGTACCCATCAAGCCGCTTAACGTCTGCTTGAAAGTACCGAATTCAATGGACGTGTAGCGTCCTTGGATACAGTCGTATTCAAAGCTGATAACATTGGTCAGCATGTCAAGCCCCATGCGTTCGTCGATCACTTCGATGGTGTCGCCAATATCGGTGATTTTCTCAAGATTAGCCGCCATCTTGTAATTGACTTTAGGCACGCAGTTCTCTTCGAGATACTTCTGCGCTTGTTGGCGTAGATCGGCAAGGCATGCACGCTTGTACGCTGTCTCATCGTTCTTGCCGCCAGCAGTCTTATAATCCTCCTGCTTGATATCGCTCTGGCTGAATTGCACCGTCTTGCAATAAGGAATATCGTACTGCGTCGATGATTCCATATATATCGACTGCTTGCTGTCCAGAGCGTTCAGCAGCAGCCCATTAGCGCCTTCCGGGAGGATCTTCGTGCAAACATCACTCCAGTCATATGACGCTTCGATGCTCTTGAGATTCTTCCCATAGCGCACCACAACGCCATTATCCGCGCCGATTGACTGCCGGATGCCGATAGTCCACCCGTCACGCACCAAGTGCCCACCCCAACGCTCCAAAACGGTAGTAATCGCCTCATACAGCGACTTTCGCACGCAACGGAACGAGCTAATCGTATTAATGTCCGAAACCGTCCTGAATGGTGATCGCGGCTCAGTAGCCGTATTGAGATGGTCAAGCGCCTGATTGCACGTACTGTCAACCACGTAACTGTCTGCAATCAGGTAATTGGCGCTGTCATAGAAGACGTGGTTGCACTTGCAAGTAATCTTGGTATGCGTGATCTCCGGGTTTAGGATACGGAACGGCTGGGCACCCTGCGGAGTATCCGCGACAATGATATTCCCGGATTTAATCCATTGGAGATATTCCGTTCCGCACGCAAGGTCGAGATAGTAACTGTCGTTGTCTTCCTTGTGAACTGTGGCCTTGAGCGGCTGGATTACCTTGTCCCCATTGGTTTTGTAAGTCTTGTCTGTTGGGCTGAAGATTCTGAGCATTATTGCACCTCCTGTGTTCAATGATATGCGGGAAACGACGCGCCGAAGTTGCTTTCCAACACGATAGGTGTATAGTAGTAATTACCGACCAAGGAAAGGACACCACAATGAAAACCATCACCGGACGCCACAACATCGCGACAGCCATCAACATGTCAGGCAAGCCAGTAGTCACCATCGACCTCGACAACAAGGACTACCTGACCCCCGGAGACGAAACTTGCTGGCGCGTCTACGGCAGCAAGATCCGCGTCGCCCGCCAATACAAGGGCGAAACCTACTACGATCACGCAACCCTAGCCACCTACAGTGACAGCAACGACAAAGGACACGCCTACGACCTGTTCGCCCACACCATCGGCATCTACGCCGACTTCGGATACTACGACGTAGTTGAGGACGCTGAATTGGCGCAAGCGCCAATCGTCCACGAAGGCGACCATATCATCGTCGTGGAACTGCACTCCAAGACCAAGGAATACGCAGTCAAAGAAGGAATCGTCACACTGAACAACCCCTTCGTCACGCCAGCAGGCTACATCGATTAAGCAAAGCTGGGCGGGAGCTTATAACTCCCGCCCCCCACTGAAAGAACACGCCATGAAAGACAAACTCGAAACCCTCAGCATCATACTCATCTTCGCCGGAATGATCCTAAGCACGAACACCAACGAAACCAACCTCTACTGGAATTTCATCGGAGTTGGAATCACGGCAATCGGGATGCTGATCCTGCACGTCATCGGCAGGAACGCATGAGACACTTGGAGCGTCGGGAAAGTCCCGACTTGTATTGCCAAGTGGCGCGGGAACCCCTAGTCAACCACCCGCGCCACTATCATATTCGATCAGTCGATCCGCAGCACCTGACCGGCAAAAATCAGGTTAGCATCCTTGATGCCGTTGATCTGCTGTAGATGCTGCCAAGTCGTACCGTATCGAGCGGCAATGCTTGAGAGCGTATCCCCGGCACGTACCGTGTAGGTACGCGACTGGTGCCCCCCGCCCAGCTTCTGATTGACGATAGCCTGCACCGCATTGTAGCGATTGCCAAGCGCACGCTTACGATTCTCGCCATCACCGTACTTACCTGCGATCACTTCGTCAGCAAGCTGAGCGTCAGACTTGCCAGCGAGCGGGTCAACCGGCTTAGGTGTCGGAGTAGCCGCGCCGGAAGCGCCAGCATACTTGCGCCAAGCGTTCGCGTCACCGTAGAACTTGTCAAGGTCGAGATTGCCATTCCAGCCGTTAAGCCGTCCAGCAGACGAATACTGCCGAATCGCGCAAGAATAGGCTCCCTCATTCCACGGCTGATCCTGATACCCGGTCGCGTTCATATCGGCGTACTGCGCAATCCATAGGCCGCAATCATGACGCTGGGCGACAGCAGCCGTCGGCGCATAGGCGGAAGCCTGCACATAAATCAACGGCTTGATGCCGGTACGCTCGATAACGCGGGAGACAAGCGCCTCAAGGTATGCGTAGTTACCCCACGCGCGGTTGGAGCCGCTCTCCCAATCGATGCACAGGATACCCTTGCCAAGATAACCCTTGATATTATTCACATAGTAATCGGCTTCCGCTACAGCGCCGGAGCCGTTCACGTAATGGTACGTGCCCCAGCACTTGCCAAGCCGGATAGCCTGCTGTACAGCGCGGTCGCAATCAGGATTGACGTAATTCACACCCTCCGTCGCCTTGACGATCACAAAATCGCAAGGCACCCTGCTAAGGTCAATACCCGCCTGATACGACGCTATATCAATTCCTCGTAATGTCATTTTAATTACCTCCTATTAAGCGTTCTTGATATAGAACAAATTACCAAGAGAAGTGAAAGAATTCACACCATCAGTAACCACGGTATTGATGGGGTGGTTGACGCGGTTCAATGCAATATAAAACGGTGAGAAAATATGTCCGAAAGTGTCAATAAGCGGGGCAAGAATAACATCGCTACTATCGGTGCTGGTCTTGATATCACCGCCGACAACATTAGTCCACTTACTCAAATCACTAGTGTCGAAGAAAGTCGTGACACCATCGACTATCACCAACGCGACAATAGTATACGCACCTACACCTGTAATAGTGTTATTAGTGAATTCTGGTAGTACTATGATCGCTTTCTGTGAATCGTCTTTGATAGCCGTATATTTGGGGGGAAATATCGACGGATTATATGTGGAGAATGATTTGCATCCGTACACGCCTGAATCCGACGCATACTCGGCACTAGTAGCAGTAGCGTTGTAGAATGTCACGTCGCTGAACCCCGCATCAACAAGCAGCTGCTGAATGAGGGTTGGGAATGTCCCGCCACTCATGTCTTTCGTAAAAATCTGTATTGCCATGACAATTCCTCCTTATGCTTTATGCACCGTGTAATATTCTACCGTCGTCCCGTTGGCTTTCGGGGCACCAGCGGTAATGTACCCACTATTAGCAAAAGGGAGCACAAAATCCAATACAACATCCTTGCTAGTCCCCGAATTGATGATTTGCGCTTTAGACACACTATCCGTGAGAATCGTCTTACCGACGGACACGGTACAGCCGCCTGTACCGATTTTATTCACACCAATGTACTTGCCGCCGCGAGCATACCAAGACACGTGCGCCCAAGGACGGTGCAACGTCGAGGTACTCGATTCAAACCACGTGCGTAAGCACAAGTCCCCCTCGCGAGTCAAGTAGATCTCATTACGCCCAACATCATGATAAACCGGGAAGACATTCTGGACGTCGCCGCAAAGCGCGTCCATCTCACTCTCGACCGGCAAATACTTGCTATCAGTACCGCGCATAATGACGTAGGTTTCGTGTGGCGGCAAGTTATTGAACTTGAAGCTTGAGCGCACATCAAGGACACACAATGCTGTGACCGGATCATACTGGAGTATCGCAGTCAAATATTGGTGCGGAGTGACGTTGATGTTCGCCCACTTGCCTTCGTTGACTGTGACCGCCTTGCTGCTCGCTCCGACAAGACCGCTGATATCCTCCGCAGTCCTGTTCAGAGCATCAGCCTTGGAAGTCATGGTGCCTGCGAACTCATTGTATTTTGCATCCATTTGCGCGATCTTGTCGGCCACCGTCTTGCTCACCGAATCCGTGAACTGGTCATACAATGTCCGGTCATCAGCCGAAGCGGCTGAATCACGCACCATCGGAGCCGCCTCCACCTCAATAATGAAATTCTGCGTACCGATCGGATTACCGCTAGCGTCGAAAATCACAAGTTCCGCAGCATGCTTGCCAGCGTGCTTGGTCATCTCTTGCGAGATCGTGAAACTCACCTTGCTGCCGGTGCCAATCGTACACGTGCTGGTGAACTCAACGCCATCTGATCGAGTACCGTCAACACGCGCAACCATGCCATCAATCTGCGCCAAATCACGCCCATCGTAGACCGTGAACACGATAGTGCGCGAACCGGTGTCAAACTGAGACATTTTGACTACCGGGAACTCGCCGGTAGCCTTTAAGTCAATGTCGTAATTTTGGGTAATTACAGCCATAATTAATCCTCCTAGATCCATCGTGAATAATCTTCGATGGTGAGACTATGTACCGTCCCACTCCATTTTATCGAATGCTCACCCGGCGAAAGCGTCAGCCGCTGATAGTCACCGGTAATAGCCCGATTCATTAGCACACCTTCCGGTGTGGACGCTTCCAAGTTGGCCACATCGATCACAAGCGTGTAATCGCCGGTATTAGTGACGCTGACGATCTGCGAGCCATCAAGATAGATTCCAACATTGCCGGTAGCATTGATAGTCAACTTCGGTGCCGCCGACACATTCCCCGCATTCGTCACCACCGCCTGAGCGTCCGCACTCGTAAAGACTTTAGGGCGCTGAAGCCGACCAGTCTTAAACGGCTGGACATGGAGCTTCACGTCAGCCGTCCGATATCGCACTAGTCGCTCAAAATCAATGGAATCAAGCTGCTGGAATCGGTAGATTTTATCAGACTCATTACTGAAAGTGATAGTCCCGCTAGTAGCGAAGAACTCGATAACCTTGTCAATATTAAAGTTGCCGTGTAGTCCGATACTCAGTGTCTTGTCGTAAGCCTGATAGCCGAGCGTGGTGATGATATCACCATCACGACCGTCGATTTCCTCGCTCGCAAAGCGCATCTTCGGCTTCGTGATCGGCGGAAGCGAGGTTACAATCAAGCCATTAACGCCATACGAAGGCTTATCATTGATCAGCACCCAAGGACGGGTATATGCGAAACCTTCCATACTTCAATCCTCCTTATCCATAGATGGCGGCTGTGACCGTCTTCTTGACAAAACGCCCAGCCACTTCATCGTCCAGCACCACGCGCACATTCTGCAAGGCTTCAACCAGCGCATTAATCAGGTTAGACTGCGATCCATACCCGTAGCCGGTTGCCGCTTGCTGAGCCGCCGACACACCGCCCAGATCATACGTCTGCGCGAAAGCATCAGAACTGGGCATCGCATCAATCATCTGCTTAGACACATTGCCCATCTCGTCCTCGAAGCCGACACCAATACCCTCAGCCAGATACTTGCCGACCTCATCCCGCATAACACGGGAAGGCGAGTGGATACCAAAGAAGCCCTTGATATCCTTCATAATCCCGCTTACCCAGCCGCTAATCTTGTCACGAAGCCAGCCGACCGAATTCTTGATTCCTTGCCACAAGCCCCTAACGATATTCGCACCGATGTCAAGCACCATGCTAGGAGCCTGCCTGAGTGCCCCGACAATGTTGCTCACGACATTTCTCGCGCCACTCACGGCATTGCCGATACCCCTCACGATACCCGCCGCAAGCTGAACCATCATCTGCAAGCCAGTACTAAGAATCTCAGGCAAATGCGCGCTGAGCGTCCTCACAATCTTCACCACGATCTGCGGGAGCATGGCGATCAATTGAGGGATCGCCTTAGTGATGCCTTGGATTAGGGCGATAAGGATCTGGATACCGGCAGTGACGAGCAACGGCAGATTATTCAGTAGCACGTCGGTGATCTGCATGACGATCCCCGGGAGCATCTGGATAAGCTGCGGCAAGGCTTCCACCAAGCCATTAGTCAAGGCAATAAGCAGCTGCACGCCCGCTTGGATAATCAACGGCAAATTAGCCAGCACCACTGATGCAACCTGTTGCACAATCGTCGGCAACATGCCGACAAGCGTCGGCAATGCTTCGGTGATGCCCTGAATCAGGCTAGTAAGCATCTGCATACCAGCCCCAATCAACTGCGGCAGAAGCGTGAGCAGGGCTTGCACGATCTGCGGCAAGGCGGCAGTCAACGCACTCATAATCTGCGGGAGCGCCGCGATAACCGCCTGCACCACCTGCGACAAGCCACTCACAATATTCGGCACTTGAGCGGTAATAAGCGGCAACAACTGATTAGTAAGCATATTGACGGCTTGAGGCAACAATGCTACAGCCGTCTGCACCATGCCACTCATCAACGGTGCAATACGCGGCATAATATTCTTACTGAAAGCATCAACAGACGTGACAAGATTACCAATAAGCGTGTTCATGTCGGCTTCGCTGGAACTCATGCCCGTCAATAGGTTCTGCCAGCTCGCTTTCACCATGTTCATGGAGCCTTCGATAGTGCCAGCCGCTTCCTTCGCAGTCGTACCAGCAATACCAAGATGTGCTTGCATGACACTAATCGCGCTGACAATATTACCGAAGCTCATACTGGACGCATCGACGGTTACACCAAGTTGCTCCTGCACGTCAGTCATCGTGGAAGCGTCCTGAATAAGACGCTTCATCTCCGACTGCGTACCGCCATAACCGAGCTTCAAATTATCGAGCATGGTGTAATTCTGCTTAGCGAACCCCTGATAGGCGTTCTGGATATCCTGCATGTTAGTGCCCATCTTGGAAGCATTATCGCTCATATCCACGATGGCACGATTCGCGTAATCAGCCGCCTTGCGGGTATCACCGCCGACAGATTCAATCAGCGAAGCCGAGAAGCTGGTAGCAGTCTGCATATAGTCGTTAGCTGACATTTGCGCCGTCTGGAAAGCGTTATTGGCGTAAGCGAGCATGGTGTTTTGTGCGTCGGTGAGCTGATTGTACTTGTCGCGCACTTCGTCCACGCTCTTGCCCATTTTCGCCGCATATTCTTCGATGGTCAAATCACCATTTCCGAAAAGCGTGTCGATACCGCCCTTTGCCTGCTCGAAAGCGGAATATGCTTCGATGGCTTGCTTGCCGATATTGACTACAGCAGAGCCAAGATTTTTAAGCCCATTGACAGCAGCACCAATCGCACTAGTCGCAAGATTCGCCAGCACATTCTTGAATACCGTGTACCCGTCGCCAGCTTCCTGCGCCTGCCTACCACTCTTAGCAGTCTCTTCTCCAAGCTCACTCGCAGCCTTGCCCGCCTTATCCATATCAGGCGACAAGCTCTTAATCTCCGAATCAGTCTTGTTGATATCCGCCTGAGCATTATTCATCTGCACGCGCATCTTGCTCATGGCGATCTCATTGGCATTGACAGCAGCCGAAGACTTATCCACATCACGCGCCAGATTCGCCACGACTTTCGCCTGAGCCTGATACTCCGGAGACGTTTTGCCAAGCGTCGCCTCGATCTGCGCAAGCTTCTGCTTCTCAGCATCATACGACGCGACAAGCTCCTTATGCTTCGTATTGTTCGCCGTGTACTGTGCACTCATTGCGCGATACTGCGCATTAAGGACGCTCAGTTTTTCCTTCTGCGCAGCCATCTTGTTATTCAGCGCTTCAGTTCGTGCCGTCAATGCCGCCTGCGAATTGTCGCTCTTTGCATACTGTGAGGACACGACCTTCATCTCAGATCCGACTTCACGCAGATTCTGCGAGATACGGGTCAGCGCCTGCCTATATTCAGACTCCCCTTGTAACTTAACCGCGCCGCCAAATCCTGCCACCTAAGACACC
>Ga0326511_10005114_pt1 | contig 10384 bp, 13 predicted proteins | sample 0_2496_0518_D_FD_203701 | JGI IMG/M metagenome (GOLD analysis project Ga0326511, IMG submission 203701) | Bovine rumen microbial communities from UC Davis, California, United States - 0_2496_0518 | ecosystem: Host-associated > Mammals > Digestive system > Stomach > Rumen | place: USA... | reverse complement strand
ACGCCATTCACATCATTACGCAGGGCCTGTCCCCCTTCCACATTGGCATACACGGCAACAAACTCGTCACGCGCGTTCAAATAATCGCGCAGAGCCAGCAAGCAGGAGGTCTTACCCGTTTGCCTCGGAGCGTGCAACACGAAGTATTTCTGCTGCCGAACAAGCAGCAAAAACTCCTCCAAGTCGAAACGCTTCAGCGGGTCAATATTGTAGTGCAATTCAGGCTTTATCGGGCCAGCCGTGTTGAAAAACCGTTCCATAAAATACGATTATAAGTCTTGCAAAGACACAAGTTTTGTCATAAAATGATAAATGAAAAATGACAAAAAATTGATTCTTTCCAAAAACGAACTGTTTTGTACAATACAGTCAACTAAACCAAAAACTTCTTCAGGGTTTCTCTCTTTTGAAGATACGTCTCTTTATCCACCGTATATAACTGATTCAAAACATCTTCTTGCCCTGTTGCCTTCGAATACCCAAACAACGAATTAAAGCGAACTGCTCTTTTATTCGTTTTTAACACATGGCCGTACAAATACTTGAGATTGAGGGTTTCAAAAGCAAAATCAGTATTTAACACAGCTGCACGAATTCCTGTATCACCATTCAAATACTCATCTTCATAGATGAATATACCCGGCTCCGCACATTTTCTTTCATAATCAATATTTTTAAGGTTCACAAGACCAATATCTTTCCCATCACAAGTGATGATAAAATAATAATTGTATTTATTGTTTATCCTATCGAACCAATTCCTTTGCATTTCGGGAGTAATATACTCCCTATACTCCATATATTGCTGTATTTTGGGATCGTTTCGCCAATTCCTCAGCAACTCTATTTTATCAAGCGTCAATCGCTCAAGTGCAATTCCATATCCTTCTATTCTCATGTCAATCTTAATACTCTATTATTTTACAAAACTGCAAATTCTCAAAATCCATCATTAGCGAAGACCAAGTCAACCCAACCCCGAAACCTGCCAAACAAAGTTTCATAGAGTCAGAGACAAGTTTGTCGCCAAGATTGTAACAAATGCATGTGGGAACGGTCACGCCGCTGGCATTGCCAAAATTCTCAACAATGTTGGCGGGCATCTTTTCGTGTGGAATACCGAGTTTGTCGGCCAACTTGTGAAGCATGAATTTGTTGGGTTGGTGAAACATATACCAGTCCACTTCGTTGCGGTCGACACCACTCTGCTCAAACAGATGCTCAATCATCGGAGGGACCTCACGCTGTACGAAGTTGAACACATCGTCACCTTGCATTACTAAATTATCCTTACTACGCCAGTTACCGGCATCGTCTTGAACCATTACAGCTGTTTCCGCCGTACTCGGCATTCTGAAGCCTCCAGCCGGGATATTCAAAGCAAAAGCACCAGTACCATCCATCTTAATATTGGCATATATAGTAGAGTTATCATCCGACTTTTCAACGACAGTTACTGCTGCAGCATCACCAGCCAACGGCCAACTGTTGCGATCTCGTCGCGAGGTTCGTGAGCTTAACACTTCTGCATTTAGCAAAACAACTTTATTAATAGCAGGTTGATCGAGAAGCATAAACGATTGAATCAATCCGATCTCAAAACCTGCGCAACCCTGACTGATGTCCATACAGACGCAGTCTTGTTTTATGCCAAAGTGACCTTGAATGATATTACTTGATGGTGGCATAATATAGTCAGGAGACTGGCTTACAAAGAGGATTGCATCCACATCCTCTCGATGCAGTAGACCCTTATCAAAAAGATATTGCATTCCATGGATGGCAAAGTCAACCGATGTCTGCCCTGGTTCTGCAATTCGATGTTCCTTATAGCCCATAGCCAGTTTCAGTTTCATACACTTGGCTGGCGAGAAACTATAGTTCTCAATTTCGTCCTCAAACTTTATCGCTCTCTTGGGCAGGATGGTAAGTATGCCACTGATTCGTTTATTTTTGAAAACAAAATCCATTACTTAGCGCCATTTTTGATTAATAAAGCGACAATGGAATCAACCGAGCTGAAATTGTCTGGGACAATGTCAAGCCCATCTATGGAAATTCCATACTTTGTATCGAGTTCATTGACGAGGGAAACAACGTCAAACGAATCTAGCATACCTTCCTCGATAAAATTAAGTCCTTCTTGAGTGAAGTCAAACTCAGGACGCAGTTCTGTTAGAATTTTAATTACTTGCTCTTTCATATTATTTAGCATTTAATTGTTTCAACACCTAAATTATTTAATCCTTTCAAACTCAAATCCGCAATCCCCGAAGACAGGCCTGCTCCCATGCCAATCATAAAAACATGGTCGGCAGGTTCTGTCAACTCGGAAGCAATGGTCAACGGGATTGACACAGATGATGTATTGCCATATTTGTTCATGCTAATTGGCATCTGGGTTTTATGGTCAAAACCAATGGCTTTGGCCATCTTTTTAAGCATGAAGTGGTTGGCCTGGTGAAGCACAAGTTTCTTATATTCTTCGCCACTGGTTTCCAATTCGTCCATAAAAGCATTGGCAATTTCGGGAACCACATCCACAACATAGTCGAACACATCACGACCGTGCATCTCCATGTCAATGAAGCGGCGTTTCCCGCCGTCTTCCCAAGTCTTGTATTCGAGGTATTCTGTTTTGATGGGATAACGCATTCCCAAACGAACCATAATAGCCTCACGGTTGCTGCCATCGCTCATAAAAGTGAAATGCCAATCGGGTGCACTCGCATCGGGAGTAATAACAGTTGCCGTACCCGCATCACCAAAAAGCAAAGCCGTGCTCTTGTCCCAAGGAGATACGTACTTGGAGTTAATGTCGCCATCAAGAAGCAAAACTTTCTTTTGCATATTTTGGGCAATCAAGGCGGCATTCCATAGGCCAAACACATACCCTGGACAAGCATGGTTGATGTCTAATGTAGCGACGTCTTTGCCCAAGCCAAGCAGGTGTTGCGCATAGGTGGAATTGTTAGGCATCAAGCAGTCAGGAGTCAAAGTAACAAAGATGATTGCTCCGATGTCCTCCCTTTTCACACCACCTTCAGCAAAAATCTTCTCTGCTGCAGCAATGCAAAAATCCATAGAGGTTGTCTCTTCTTTTATAGCAACATGACGCTCTAAAACGCCTAATGCTTTGAGGGTTGATGACATATCTTCCTCAAAGTGGCTCTTGGCAAATTCCAAGTTATCCACTTTATTTTCGGGGACACAAGCCGCTATGGCCTCCATCCGCACGCCTTTTACTGTACTGATGTTCATATCAGCTTATTTGTGCTCGTTAATATAGTTGTCGATGTCTTCAGTCTTAATAACACCCTCTTTCTTGATAAGGGTGATGTCAAAACCAATCTGCTCAGCGTAAGCCAAAGCTTTCTTCGAGGCATTCACCGAAGCCGACTTCTTAGCTTTTTCCTTAGCTGCATTAACTTCGGCAAGACATGCCTCAGCATCTTCTTTCAGCTCGAAAATCACGCCTGCGCTCTTGCCCATCTCTACTTCATCCATGTCTTCCACATAAAGAACCACATAACCAGCAAAGTCAACATGATAGTCTTCTGTGGCTTTTGATGTTTCAGTACAATATAGTTTTTCTCCTTCTTCAATATACTCCAATTGTTCTTTCTGAATATCACTAATGGTTACTTTGGTGTCGTTTACATCCAGCGTGGGAATCACCAAGTCTTTGTATTTTCCTTTATATTCCATGGCTTTTTGTTTTAATTATTTACGCAATATTGATAAACTCTCTCGATTTCAGCGGCAACACTGGCTTCCACTTCTTTTACCTCTGTCTCGGTCAATTGCTTAGAAACACTCTTGATGCAGTCGTGATCATGCCAGTATTCATCCCGCTCCTTAGGAATGTACAAACGTTTGTCGCTCTTACTATGGCCGCAGAAGCGGTGGGTCAGCACCTCCACAAACCGTGGCTCACGCGTTTCACGAACGGCCTTGACCGCTCTCTCCAACACATTAAAAAGGTTGTCAAAATCGCTGGCTTCAACGCGTGTGTATGGCAATGCGAAACCTTTCACGCGGTCTTCAAACACTGAAAACGGATTAGCCGTCTCCACGGGAGTACTCATAGCATAGCCGTTGTTTTCCAAGATATATAGCACTGGCAATTTCATTTCTGAAGCCAAGTTGAAAGCTTCCATTACATAGCCCTCATTCATAGCTCCATCACCAAAATCCACCACCGAGATGGCATCCGTTTTATCCTGCTTTAAGGCAAAGGCAATGCCGGTAGCAATAGTCGCCATACCGCCAGTAATACCATTGGTAAAATAGTTCTTGTAACAAACGTGCTGGCTGCCTCCTAGGCCTTTGGCCATGCCATATGACTTGCCCATGATTTCACCCAACAGAGTTTCCGGCTTCATAGTCATCATAATAGAAAAGCCATGGGCGCGATGACCACTGCAAAGGTAGTCACGATTGATGTCAATCAGGTAGCTCATTGCCACAGGAACAGCTTCTTGACCAATGCAGCAGTGGGTGGTACCACGAAGCATGCCCTGAGAAAAAAGAGATTCTATCTTATGCTCCATCTCACGGATAAGCATCATTCTGTATAACACTTCTTTTTTATCCATTGTCGCTCTGCCTACAAGTTTAGTAAATAATTCTTGATGTCTTCCATCTGAGGCAGTGCCATGGCTTCAGCCTGCTTGGAGGTCCCGATGATATGCTGGCTGGCTCCAATCGACTTGAACTGTGCCTTCATGCCTCGCTGCACCATCTGGCTAATGATGGTGTCGCCAATACCAAACGGGACATGGCCTTCTTCAACAACGAGCACATTCTTGCAACCCTTCAGCAAAGACTCCAACAAGTCGAAGTCCATAGGACTCAGACAGGAGATGTCAAGCAAACGCACAGCCAATTCCTCTTCCATATAGAGGTCGTAAAGCGTCTGGAGCAACGGGCTGATTAAGCCGCCATAACTCACAATGGTCACATCGGATTCCTCGTCAGGGAACACAGCCTCGGCAATCGGGAAATCACCACCATGATACTTGATATTAAATGCAGAAGCAATCTTTTCAGCTTCAAACAACTTACGAGTATAGTCAAGTTTGTTTTCGGCAAAGATTACAGGCACACCCAAACCCATAGCCTTCACCAGCAGGTCGCCCGGTGCATGAAGCACTGACGGAGAAATAACAGCAATGTTGGGAAGGCCCACATAGAGTTTCTCCAACGACTGAGAGTGAGTTGCGCCATAACCACGATAACCGCCCATAGGGTCGCGTACTACCAAATGAAGCTTCTTTTCGAAGCCCTCCACAAACTTGGAGGCATGGTTAAGAATCATGTCCATTATCAATGTACTGAAGTCCCCGAACATGATTTCAACAATAGGCTTATATCCCGCCAAGGCCATTCCCACGCCAAGGCCTGTAAAGCCCTGCTCCGACATGGGTGTATTGATAATCTTGCCTGGGAACTTAGCCGTCATACCTTTGGTAATAGTGTATGCACCACCATAAGGATCGGCAATGTCCTCACCCAGAAGAAAGCACTTCGGGTCAGCAAGTAACATTTCCAAACCAGAGATAAGAGACTCTTTATATGAATTCATTCTTTATCAGAGTATATAGAAACCAAATCGAACAATTCCTGTACGGTATTAACGCTCTTGAACTCTGAAAAATTCAATCTTACAGAATAATTCGTATTGATCATATTAAGAATGGCTAGGCCTGTCATACTTGACCACTCTTTTAATTCTCTGAATTTGGTTTCTGCCATGATTTCACTGGAATCCGTATCATCAAATTGGTCAGCAAAATTTGCGATAAATTCATTAATATCCATAACGTTTGTTTATTTTTTTAAATAATTATAATCTTTTAACCCATCCGGGCGACCGCCCATCATTTGATGCATGTTTATAACACTCTTATTTGTATCTTTGATCCAATAATAACAATACTTTATTCCTTGCTCAATAAAAATACTCTTGACTTTAAAAAGCAAGGCCAATCCGTTGTCTCCTTTATCAATCCATGCATTCTGATAACCCTTGTTGCCTATAATCGTGTATATCAGAACGCCACAAACTTTTCCATTATTGTGGTCAGTAATAATCTGGCGATTTGAAACCATTCTCTCGAGTTCCTCTTTTGAAGGCAAATGGTCTGTATAAAGACTAAAGTTATCATAAAGCAACGATGCAATGTCCTCTATTTCATCGCGCTCTGCATATGTATTAATATCCGTCGGAAAAGTCTTAATGTTATTATTATAATAGCGGCTGTATACATCCAAAAACTCGAATCCACTGTTTCGAAGCAAAACATCCCAGTTGTCAATAGGAGTTTTTGATGGAATATTAATCGCATATTCATCGCCACACAAATCCTTTAACAGCATAGACAAATCTGTTTCATCAATAGACATTATATACAAACGATAAAAATGAAACTCTTTTTTTCGAATCAGTAAGGTAAAATTGGAAAAGAACATACCACAATCATCATCCTCATTCACACCATAATAGTTGTTGAAGAGCATACGACCTTTCTTCATCAATTCTGATGATGCTATTTGTATCTCTCTTGTCGTGGCTCTATGGAATATGATATTGTTTTTCATTTCAAACTACTTCTAAAGATGCTAACTATGATAAACAGTTTAAAGCCATATAAAGAACCTAAAAAACACCTTCATTCTTCCACCAACTTGCAATAGAATAAGCGATCTATCTTACCATTGATATTACGCTTTAGTTCAGGCAAATGATGATACGCCATCGGTATCATATACTTCGGCAGGGTATTGCCGATAGCCTTACGGAAGTCGGCAGCAGCAAGTTCATTTTCGGCCTCGTAATAGAGCGTAATCTCCTTGCGTTGGTGATTATAAACCACACAGCCATTCTTCACCAGTTTGAGCGTGTTAATGATAACATGCTCAATCTCGCCCAACTCAATACGATAACCCATGTGCTTGATAAGACTGTCCTTGCGGCCTTTGAACACGATTTCGTTGCGGTCGTTGATGAAAACCAAGTCGCCTGTGCGGTAGATAATCTCGGGGTAACTATGGTTCAATGGGTTTTGAACAAAAGCGGCAGCGGTCTTCTCAGGGTTGTTGTAATAGCCCATGGCTAAAGATGTACCACGGATGCAAAGCTCTCCTTCCTTGTTGGCCTCGGTGATATTCTGGTTGTTCTCGTCGAGAATCAAGATGTCGGTGTTGCGGAACGGCTTACCTATCGGAATGGGCTCATCATCAGCAATCTCGCGCTCAACGGTGTAGTACACACAATCGAGCGTAATCTCAATGGGGCCGTAGAAATTGGCAAAAGTGGTCTGCGGCAAGTTGTGGCGCCAGATGTTGAACTGCTTGGTGGGGAACACCTCTCCCGCAAACCAGCATAGGCGCAACGTTGGCAGCGGAACCTGCTGTAATAGACCCATGTTGGCAATGTTCACCATGATGGTGGGCACCCAGAAAATATAACTGACATTATGCTGTTGCATCAGCTGCAAAATCTTCACAGGGAAGGCCGAGTAAGTATCGGGGATGACTATGATACATGCACCCTTGCCCATGAGTAAGCACATCTCGTAGCTCCAAATATCGAACACCACGGGCGAAAGCGATCCAATGACATCAGCCTCACAGAACTGGTATTCATCGAAGGTCTGCGCCATAAAGTCAATAAAACTCTTATGATTGAGTACCACACCCTTGGGTGTACCCGTGCTACCGCTAGTGTTGATAATGCAATAAGGATCGGTGTCAATCAGATTGCTAATGCGGCTGAGTAACTCATCTTGCGATGGTACTGCTGTATCGGCAGAAGTGTCATCCACATTAATAACCACAGTACCGTTGGCAACAGCAACAGGCTCAATGAAGCCTTTAAAGTGGTTATTGGTAATCACCGCCGCTGGCTTCACCAATGCGAAGATGTTACCCAAACGCTCGGCAGGATTTTTCACGTCGAGGTTCATATAGGCATTGCCGCTGTAAGTTATAGCAAGATCTGCCTGCAACGCTTCCACACTTTTTGGAACAAACACCGCCACAGGTCGATTCTTACATTGTATACTCTCAATTATCACACCCGCAGTACGACGTGACCATACATCAAGCTCAGCGAAAGAGATTATGCGCTTGCCGTCGATGATGGCGTTATGTTCAGGGAACCGTTTAACGGTTTCCACAAAATATTCAATTAAGTTGATTTTCATAATTCTAACAAAACTACATAGCAACCATTTCCTTATCCAAAATGAAAGTTTTATCTTGACACAAATGCCCGTCTTTGAAATCTACAAAGAAATAGGGATTTTCTTCCAGACACTTTTTGTACTCGTTTGTTGCAGCATCTTTATCAACGATTGAAACCGAACTATCGCCAAATTTCACTAATTTTGCAACTTTTTTATCATACATCCGCTGCTCATATTGATACGATGCAGTATTGGGCAGTACTCCATTATAACGAACAAACAAATCATACTCTTCTCGCTTCACATCACCATTTACAACCACACTGCCATTGAACTTTCTTTCATAGCGATAATCAACTGAATATAGCCATTCCAGATAGTGCATATAAGTTAGGCAATCTCCAATTTTAGGTCCTAAAAATAGAAACGTCACATTATCACGATGGCGAAGCTTATCAAATGTACTATTAGCGCCACAAGAAGAATGTCCTATCCCTTCAACCAAGTCCTTATCTTCACCCAATAAAGCAACTGACATTAATGGATCAAGCGAACGGACAACATTATTTTGCTTTCTGAAATACTCATTCAAAACCCCCATCTTTGAAGCAGAAACACTTGGGTCATACACTTTTCCATTACAAAAACTAAATGTAAAAGTGGGCATACAAACTGTCTTAACACCCAATTCAAGTATCACATCTATGATAGATTGAAGAAGTTCCTTTTTTTTCAACTCGGTATTAGGAGTACCGAAAGACAAAGATGAATGAATATACAACACATCTGTTTGATCTGCCTTCAAATCCCTAAGAGCCTGTAGTAAATCCAAATTGGAAAAAGCCCTTCCATTTTTATCCGTAAATAATAGTATTTCTTTCATAACAACCTTATTTTGTACTTCTACCACCGTCGACAAAAACAGTCTGACCTGTTATCCAACGTGATTTATCGCTTAATAAAAACTCCACATAGTTTATGACATCCTGAGGATAGCCCAAACCCAATGGCGTTTCACTTTGCAGTTTTTCAATATGTTCAGGTGACACTTTCTCTGCCATGGGCGTCATTACGGCTCCAGGCATAATAGCATTAATCCTAACTTTTGGCGCTAATTCTTGAGAGAGCGAATAGACCAATGAATTGATTGCTCCTTTAGATGCAGCATAAATAGAATTGCCTTTATCGCCTCGTTGACTAAACAATGCTGATATCAACACAACATTTTTTAACCCGCTTCCATTAATCTTCTTTAACAACACCCTCAATATTTCGATGATGGAAAAGAAATTCACATTAAAAATCCTATCAACATAGGGTATTGTGAAATTCTTCAAAGGCAATATCTGTGTCAAGCCAGCAAAATGAACATATTCATCAACAAATGCTTCATTATCATGTAGCACTCTTGATAAAGAATCATAAACCTCATCTCTTTGCCTAGCGAAATCACAAAGCCAAAGAATATGCCTATCTGGATGCTCGCATTTTTGCAGTGTTTCTTCCAATTTCTCCAGATTCCTTCCTGATAGAATAAGCCTTCTTGTCGATGAGAGTGCTTGGGCGCAACATTCTCCCATTCCAGAAGATGCGCCTGTTATTAGAGTATATTTTTCCATTATTTTGACAAAACTGCTTTACAGAAATCATCAATTGATTCGAACGCCAGTATTTCTTTCACTGTCATTGCCTGATGATAATCCGAATCCAACAGAGCCAAAATCGATAACCCTGTTAAAGAATCCCATTCTTCATAATCTGCAAACGGTTTTGTGACATCCAGAACATCAACTTCCATTAAATCCTGTAGTTTTTTTACTAATTCTTCCATAATTGTAATATTTTTATAGTTATATATTAATATTAATTAATTCTGAAACGACATACAACGGCCTACATTTAACTTGGTCAAACACTTTGCCAATGTACAAACCCATAATCCCCATCATTGTCAATAATATACCTCCAACAAACCAAATAGAAAAAATAGTCGTGGTATACCCCTCTACCATTATCATACCCAGCCATCTTGCCACAACATTATACATTGCCAATATGAACGAAATGCCAGCCATTGCAAACCCTAATCCAACTGTAATCTTCAAAGGCTTATTTGTATTCGAAATCATAACATCAAATGCCAGTTTCAATAGTTTTCTCAAAGTGTAAGAGCTTTTACCATCCATCCTTTC
>Ga0326511_10005112_pt1 | contig 10385 bp, 12 predicted proteins | sample 0_2496_0518_D_FD_203701 | JGI IMG/M metagenome (GOLD analysis project Ga0326511, IMG submission 203701) | Bovine rumen microbial communities from UC Davis, California, United States - 0_2496_0518 | ecosystem: Host-associated > Mammals > Digestive system > Stomach > Rumen | place: USA... | reverse complement strand
TATGACATTGTTGATGGAAGACGTACAAAGATTAATGTATATCCGTCAGTTCCATATGCAAGAGCGTTATGTCTTGCGGGTGAAATAAGTGCTTATACTCCGTACTGCCAAAATTTGGGATCAAAGTTCAGAATTGTTGGCGATAAATCATATTCAAGAATTGATCAGTTTGTTTATTCTGATGATAACCCTTGTTATAAACACAGTTGTTTCGTTAAGTTGAAGAATAAAATTAAATTTTTATAGGTGAATTTTTATGATTTATGATGATTTAAAAAATATTAAATTATATAGTAATTTGTTTTCAAAGGAAGTGCTTGATTTTATTGACAGATTATCGTTTGATACAATTGAGAGCAGATATCAAATAAATGAATTTATATATGCGAATGTCGAATCTTATGTAACAAAATTAAGTGATGTTTCACAATTTGAATCTCATGAAAAATATATCGACATTCAAATATTATTAAAAGGACAGGAATATGTATATTACACGAATAAGTCAAATTTAACAGTTGCAAAACCATATAATTCCGAAAACGACATAACTTTTTATGGTAATAGTATAGCTGAATATGACCGAATTAAATTAGACGGAACAAATTTTGTTATTCTGTATCCGCATGAAGCACATGCCCCACAAGTTTGCGTAAATGATACTCCATTAAAGGTCAAAAAAGTCGTAATAAAAATAAAAATATAGTTACTTTTTTAATTTATCCGGAAATACATTCCATTCTATATCATCAAATTTGCGGAACCACGTTAATTGTCGCTTTGCATAATTTCTTGTATTCTTCTTCAAAAGTTCCACTGCGCAGTCTAAGGTCATATTACCGTCTAAATATTGAACTATTTCACGATATCCGATTGTATTAACAATATTATAAACTCTTCCGTATTTTTTAATAAGTAATTTTGTTTCATCGATAAGACCATCGTCAATCATTTTATCAACTCGTTCGTTTATTCTCTGATATAGTTTATCTCTTTCAAAATTCATGCCAATCCATTTTACGTTATACTGACTTATACCAATACTGCGAGAGTCACTAAGTTTTTTTGATGTTGATGATATAATTTCGATTGCGCGAATTAGTTTTTTTTTGTCATTTTTTCCAATCTTAATTGCACTCTCAGAATCGAGTTTGTTCAATTTATTGTATAACTGCTCAGTGGTTAGTATTTCCAGCTGTTTCCTATATTCATTGTTTGGAGGTATTTCCGGGAGATCATATCCTCTTAGTAAAATATCCGTATATAAGCCGGTACCGCCAACTATAATCGGTATTTTGCCTTTTAAATATATTTTTTCAATACACTCTGATGCCTGCTTTTTGTATAAACCGGCAGAATAATCATCATTAGGAAAGACAATATCAATCATATAATGTTTAATACCTGACATTTCTTCCAATGTTGGTTTTGCTGTGCCAATATTCATATCCTTATATACAAGTCTTGAATCTGCTGAAATAATTTCACCATTAATTTTTTTTGCAAGCTCGATTGAATATTTTGTTTTTCCGCTAGCTGTTGGTCCTACAACAGCAACGACATTAATTTTATTGTCTGATAAAGGTTCTTTCATAATTATTAAATATTAACAAAACTGTATATAAAATGAAATAGTAAACAAATAACAACGCTATAAAATATACAAATGGGTGTTCAAGAATATTGTTTATCCCAAGATTTAATATTATACCTATAAAATAAATAAATATGTAAAGCAGTGAAGATTGTCTGAATGACAAATATGCCTTTTTAAGTGATGAAATTATACATTTGAATATACCATTATATGAATAAACAATCTCCGGTACCAGGTATATAAACCAATATAAAATCAAAAACCGAATAATTTCGGTTATACCTGAAAGAACATGATAATCCAGTTTTAGTGGAGAATTATATAAATATATAGTCGTCAAAACACATATAATTGAAAATATAAAAAACAGCGCAATAATAAATAAAAAATGTAAAAAAAACCTCCCTATACCCTTAAATAAACACATAAAGAGTTTCCCAAGTTCAGTATTTCTGTCTTTATATGATAAAAAATTTTTTTTGTTAAAGCTGATTGTTTTTTTTGTCATATAAAACCACCCGGAAAAAAAAGCGCTCAAACAAACCCAAAGAACAATCAGATAAGATATATAATTCGCGTAATTTGAAAGACGATACTGAAAATTTTCAACATACAACTGAAACAAAATTATAAACAGCACAAGCGGAGTAACCAAAATTATGCATTCATTAGTTAACCTGAAATTGTCTTTTAGAAGTGAAATAACTGAATTACTCATTTAAACCTCATGCATTTCCTTATTTTGTTCATTTTCAGAAATTATTTTCCTTTTTCTTCTTCTCATCAAATCAACAAATGCTTCAATACGCGTAATATATCCCGCTTTGCCTGTTTGTTCATCCATGATAAGTGCAAGAATAGGTAAATCACAATTCTCACGTATTGAAGGAAATATATTTTGTGACATAATCTCAGGCATACATGTAAACGGACTCAAATGAATAATACCGTCAGCGCCCTGTTCTTTAGCATAAACTACATCAGATACACATTCCAGAGAATCACCGCCAATATCTCTCATTAAATACGGTTTTGCAAGGCGAAAAGCTCTTTGCAAATGTGTTTCGCCTTTACGAAGTATTTTGGGAATAATAGCATCTTTCAAAAAGCTTGTAAGAGTCAAGCTCCTTCTGACTTGTACCCCCATTCTCCCTAGTTCGCGTTCTATATTTTGATTTGAAAATTCATCATTTACAACGTATATTTCACCTGTTATATCTACATGTAAAACATCTCTTTTGGGGTCAATCTGAACTTTACGCATTTCTTCATTTACTAATTTTGATGCTTTTTTTAAACCTAACAATGTATCATTTTTATCAATTATTTTTAGTGCTTGTTTATAATGTTTTTCAGCATCACCGAAGTTTATCTCTCTTGCTCTGTAATATGATAATTTTGTTTCAAGATTATCAAGCATAAAAGCTTTTGTAATTGCTACGATAATTGCTCTTGAAAACAAAAACAAATTGTTTGTCCCACTGATAGTTTTTAAAAAGTCATACATCCCTTTAATACCGTCATATAACTGCATTTCAACGTATTTGGCATCATAACCTAAATCTTTAAGAGCATTTTCTATGCATTTGCCATATTCTCCCAAACGGCAACACCCTGGAGATGTAATCATACAAACATAATCTGTTCCTCCTTCAATTGCTTCAATAAAATTTCCCAATATCAGTTTATATGGGATGCATATCGCCTCAGGAGAATGTTTAGTCCCAAGTGAAAGTGTTTTTTTACTTGTATATGGCTCAACATACGGTTCGCAACCAATTATTCTCAATGCAGATGCCCACGCATAACTTATTGTACCCATGTGTGGAAACGATACCTTTTTCTTTTTATTAGTGTTTTCTTTCATTTTTATCCCTTATAACACAAATCAGGATGTCTTGCCGCTGTTACCTCATCAATTTTCTTTACAGGAGTACAATGAGGAGCGTCTAAAACAAACTGTGGATTTGTTTTACATTCATTTGCTATTTCTATCATTTTCTTAACAAATTCATCTAAAATTTCTTTATTTTCCGATTCAGTTGGCTCTATCATTAATGCTTCATGAACAATTAACGGGAAATAAACCGTAGGAGGATGCGTATTTTTATCCATTAATGCTTTTGCAATGTTAAGTGTCGATATCCCGTTTTCTTCCTTCTGTTTTTCTCCCGTAATAACAAATTCGTGCATACATGGCTCGTCATAAGGAAGATTATAATATTTTTTTAATTTTTCTTTTAAATAATTCGCATTTAAAACTGCATTTTCAGTTACATGCTTTAGATTCTTTCCCATTAGCAAAATGTATGCATAAGCTCTGACTAAAACTGAAAAATTACCAAAATAGTCTTTTACACTTCCGATAGAATGTTTAATGTTGTAATTTCTGAAGTATTTATTACCATCAAAGTCGATTACCGGCTTTGGTAAATAATCTTTTAATTTTTCTGTAACAGCAACTACTCCTGCCCCCGGGCCTCCGCCTCCGTGTGGTGTTGAAAAGGTCTTATGCAGGTTAAGATGAACAACATCAAATCCCATAAGTTTTGGGTTCGTATAACCCATTATTGCGTTGAAATTAGCACCGTCATAATACAATAAAGAACCGTTTGAATGCATTAAATCAGAAATCACTTTCACGTTTTCTTCAAAGATTCCAAGAGTGTTAGGATTTGTCATCATAATAGCTGCAACATCACTATTTAAAGCAGCTTTAAGTGCTTCAATATCAACCTGCCCTTTTGCATTTGATTTAATTTCAACAATATCAAATCCTGCCATCTTTGCACTTGCAGGATTTGTACCATGCGCAGAATCAGGTATAATAACTTTTGTACGATTTTCACCTATTACATCGAAGTATTTTTTAATGATCATCATACCTGTTAATTCTCCATGAGCACCTGCTGATGGTTGTAAGGTAATTGCGTCCATTCCTGTAACTTCTAATAGTGCAGACTGAAGATTATATATTAGTTTTAATGCCCCTTGCGCATATTCATCACTGAATCCGGGATGAATATTAAATTCTTCCAATGAAGACAAAAATTCATTTACCTTTGGATTATATTTCATTGTGCAAGAGCCCAGAGGATAAAAGCCATTTTCTATACAAAAATTCATATCAGAAAGTTTTTTATAATGACGCATTACATCTAATTCAGAAACTTGAGGCAAGCCAACTTTACTGTTTCTTAAAAAATTTTCAGACAGAAAATCAATTTTCCCTGTTTGGTCAGTTAAATTTATTCCGTCAGCTCCATTACTTTTTTCAAATATTACTTTCATCCCTAAATAATTCCCTGTTTTGCCAAATCTTTTTTAATTCTGTCTAATCCGGACTGGATTATTCTTGATATTCTTGACTGCGAAATATTGAATTCATCTGCAATTTCGCGCAGTTTTTTATCTTTAAAAAATTTGTATTCAATAAATTCTTTTTCACGCGGGGGTAATTTTTGCATGGATTCCAATATACCTTGTTTTAACTCTCCAAATACTATATTTTCTTCCGGATTTTTATCTTCAGACTTTATCTGGGTAGGAACTTCAGCATCTTGCAATTCATCAATTGATAAAATATTCTTGTATACTTCTGCCCTGATTTCAACTGGGTCATGTTGTAAAATATTACCGTTTTCATCAAACTCCGGCTCATCAGAAGGTTTATTTTTTAATGTATACCATTTATAACGGCGCCTGACCTCATTTCTTATTGCCCATTTTATTGCAGTAGACAAGTAGGTACTGTTATATTTATGAGGTTCATTGTTTTTAAACAGTATATACAAAGCATGTGTACCTATGTTTATTAACTCTGGTAATTCAACCAAATGTGATGCCGAAAATTTTTGATACTCAACCTTGGCAATTATCTCTATTAGTTCTTTATATTCTCTTAATTTTCTATCTTCAACTGACATATAAATTAACCTTACAATTAAATAATATCAAAAAAATATAATAATGTCATATTAAATAATTATCTTTTACAAATATATTTGTTAAGTTTGTAACAATATTCTGATTTTAAGCAAAATTGAAATTATTGATGTTTTTATATTAATGTGTGTTAGTGAAATTTTGAAGGTGTTATATGTATAGCAATGAATTTATGAAATTTTTGTTTAGGTACCAAAAAGAGGAATGTTCTCAAAAAGAACCAAAAACATATCAGGTAAAATTTAACAGCAGACGTGGCGGCAAACCGGCAGAGATTTTGGCAACAATTGATAAAAAATAATTAAATTAACGCAAAAAAATTTTTTTTGGGGTTTTATTAAGAAAAACGGAGTATTAAAATGGAAATAAGACACACTGATAATACAAATTTCAAAGCAAGAATTAAAATTAACAAGTCTGCAAAATGTTGTTACAGAGATGCATCAATAATGTCTGGTCTGGGAACATCTGCAACAGGTAGCGGAGTAATGTCTTCATTACCTTCTTTGGATCCTGCGCATCACATACACTCTTCAGCAAAACTTGTAGATGGGATGTTCACTCTGATAGGCGCAGGATTTGTGACTGTTGGGGCTTTTTGCACAAAATTAGCCCATGCACTCATTAAAGAAGGCAACAAATTCTCAAAATTAAATAAATAATTACAAAAGTTTATTATATATTTAAATAAAAAATTATTTATTGTAATATCTTTTTATGGATATTACGCAAGTTAAAGAAGTATGGGAAAAGGCAAAACAAGAGCTTATTTCAAAAGTACCGGACCATGTTTTTTATACATGGATAACTCCACTTGAGGCAGTTGATTTTGAACATAATACACTTGTTCTTTTGTCCCCTCAGCAAATGTCTGTAAATATATTAAAAAATTCCTGGAACGATGTAATTAAAGATGCTGTATCATCTGCTGTAGGGACAAATTCTTATTTTTCGCTTAATTACGATGCTGAACTTGGTAAAAAATATATACAAGCAAAAAAAAGACAAAATGCCAAAATGCTTTCTGGTCAAACTGAAGCCGATTTAAAAGATGCAGAAGTTAAAAAATCTCTTGCACAGATGCAGTCTGAAGCAAATTTAAACTTAAATTTAAAATTTGAAAATTTTGTAGTAGGAGATAATTCGAAATTTGCTTATAATGCGGCACTTTCGGTAGCCAAAAAACCTGCTCAGAAATTTAATCCATTATTTATTTATGGAGCTTCAGGATTAGGTAAAACCCACCTTTTACAAGCAATTGGACATTATATACTTTTTAATACAAAATTAAAAGTAAGATATGTAAGAATGGAAGAATATTTTAAAGAGTGGATAAAATGTTTTCAGATGAATGATATTCAAACTGGTAAAAGACGTGTTTGTAATGAATCTCAAATGAGAAAATTCAGACAAAAGTTCCAAAATATAGATGTTTTGCTAATGGATGATATTCAGTTTATCGAATCACGCGCAAAAACTATGGAGGATTTTTTCTCTACATTTGAGGCATTGCATACCAATAACAAGCAAATTGTTATTGCATCTGACCGTCAACCAAAAGATATTCCCAGTCTTAGTGACAGATTGAGAACAAGGTTTGAAATGGGCCTTGTTGTTGATATTGTGTCACCTGACTATGAAACGAGATTTGAAATTGTAAAGGCGTACTCAAAAGAACTTCAGGTTAATGCGGATGATGCTGTATTTGACTATATTGCCCAAAATTTTACGGATAACGTAAGAGAGTTAAAAGGTGCTTTTAATAAAGTGAGCGCATATGCTGAAATTTTTGGAGGAAATATTAATATTGAAACTGCCCAAAAAGCGTTAAAACTTGAGATTAAAAAGCGTGAATTAACTCCTGATGTGCTTGCATCAAAAGTCGCAGACTACTTCGGTGTTACGGTAAAAGATTTAAAAGGAAATGCAAGAAATCAAAAGGTCGCAAAAGCAAGACAGGTTGCGCTATACTTGTGCCGAGAAATGCTTAAAATGAGTTATGAAAGCATCGGTGAATTTTTTAACAAAAAACATTCAACAGTCATATACTCGTGTCGTGATGTTGTAGGCGAAAAAATTAAAACTGACAATAATTTGGTAAAAGTAATTGATGATATATCTTTATCTTTAAAGGATTAATTATGTACGATTATATTAAAGGTGTAAATACATATAAAAGTGCGTCTTCAAACTGTTATACGGTAACACTTGAGACCGGAGGTATCGGCTATTGTTTAGAAGTATTGCCCAGAGATTTAGACAGCTTAACCGAGGATAATAAAGAAGTAAAGATGTTTACCGTATTAATACACAAAGAAGACAAAATGTCCTTGTGCGGTTTTTTAAGACGAGAAGACCGTGATATGTTCACTATACTAACATCTGTGTCCGGAGTTGGTTCAAAAATGGCATTTGCTCTTTTAAATACATATAGTGTATCAGATTTGGTTAATTTTGTTATTGATGAAGACTATAAAGCAATTATGCAGGCAAAAGGAGTTGGGCAAAAGTTAGCACAAAAAATTATAATTGAACTTAGCGGAAAACTTAATTCTTACAAAGATCATCCTGATAATGCTTCTGCCGCACCTGATTCGGAAATAAAAAATGCAAGTATAGAAGAAGCCAAAATGGTTTTATTATCACTCGGATATGAAAAACATGAAATCGTTACGGCCTTGAATGCCACGGTAAAATCACTTGATATAACCTCAAAAACTGAAGATATATTAAAGAAAACACTGCAAATTTTATCAGTCTAAATTATCCCGAGTAAAATAGGCATTACAATAAGAGCAATAGTTCCTGACACACACAATGACGGTCCAAACGGAATTTTTAGATTCACTCCGCCGTTTTCCTTGATGTTTTTTACTATTCCTATACATAAAGAAATACCAAGCAACAGTAAAATTAATGTCCCCGTTATTAATATAGCCGAATTGTTAAAAGCACTAGTTTTGCTCATATATATATATACGCTGCAATAAATGATAAATGCTGATATCAGAGCTGTTAAAGTCCAATTTTTTGCATCAAACAATTTTTTTAAATACAGGGGGAATGTAAAAATAACTGTCAGTATAACACTAAGGAAAAACATTGCCAAAATTAGCAATGTTACATATCTGACATCGCCAGCACCAAAAAGAGAAATTACAACCGAAGTAACGCCTGCAAATATATACGAATCACCATCACCAAAAGTCTCTGTTTTTAACAAAAAACCGGACAATCGTCTTAAAGTTTCAAGCAATAAAAATGATATGATTATTCCCAATATCGTGTATAAAACTGGGAAAAACAACAAACTCCATTTTGTTATTCCAAATTTTGCCTCTGTTGAAAATACTAATCCGCCTAAAACCACACTATATAGCAATCCAAGTCCGATGAGGAAAAATGTATGTTTATCCGAAACCAGCATTTCTTTAATATCAGTCCCTGATATAACAATAAAAAGGCATATCGCAGCCAAAGTAGTCAACAACATCAATGATAAAATCAAAGATGATTCATTTGTATTTAAAATCGTATTAAAATACAAATAACCAAAAGTAAGAAAAATTAAACCCGTCATAAGCTCAACAACAGGATATTGAATACTTATTTTTTCATTGCAAAACGCACATTTACCCTTCAAAAAAATATATGATAAGACGGGGATATTATGAAACCACTTTAATTTATTTTGACATTTGGGGCATTTAGAACCGGGAAAAACTATTGATTCATTACTAATAGTCCTTAAAATTACTACATTTAGAAAACTTCCGATTATAAGACCTGCTATAAATATAAAAAACAATATAATACCCATTTATTCCCCCTTATCGCTCATGTCATCTTTCATAACATTGTACATATTTACAAGCGCTCTTTTAATAATTCTTGCGACCTGAGTTTGAGATACTTTTAATACATTTGCAATATCCTTTTTGGTTTGTCCCTCTATATAGTACAGATATAAAGAAACTTTTTCATTTTCAGGTAATTTATTGAGTGCATATTCAATAAGCTTCTTATTTTCATAATTTCTTTCAAATTCTTTATCATCGTAAGACTGAATCCTGTCTGCTAACGTCTCTAATCCGTCAACAGAATAAACTTTTTGATCAAGTGATATAACATTTTTGATATTTTCAATATTAAACCAGTCCTGAACCTTATTTACAGGTATATTTAACGCCTGAGATATTTCTTTTACTGTCGGATTTTCATTTGGCTTCAAATTGTTAATATAGTTTTTTATAATGTTACTGTGTTCAGAGTTCTCACGAGGAGTTTTTACAATATTAACCTTATCACGCAGATATTGAAGAATTTTACCTCTTATATAAATAGTAGCATAGGTTTTAAAACTGCCTTTTTCATACACTTCATACGTATCAATTGCTTTTAATAACCCGATTGCACCGACCTGGCTTAAATCGTCTCTGGATACAGACACAGGAATCGGATAAATTAAGGCAACAACTTTATTCACTAATTTTAATGATTCCTCAACCATTTTTAAATATAAAACTTGTCTGCGTTTAGCATCTTTTTCAAGTTTATATGTTCGTATCATATTTTCAAGTTGTTCAAGTTCAGGCATTTATTCTCAGTCCCCTAGAAGAATAATAACATAAATATTTATTAAATTCTCGTTTATATTTTATGTTTATGATACTATAAATATATAGTAAAATGGTTAGGAGATGAAATGATTACTGTTAAAGATGTAGAACATGTAGCAAAATTGGCAAGATTAGAGCTTACAGATGAAGAAAAGTTATTGTATACAAAGCAATTAGGTGATGTTTTAAAGTATGTTGAACAAATGAATGAAGTTGATACTTCA
>Ga0326511_10005111_pt1 | contig 10385 bp, 16 predicted proteins | sample 0_2496_0518_D_FD_203701 | JGI IMG/M metagenome (GOLD analysis project Ga0326511, IMG submission 203701) | Bovine rumen microbial communities from UC Davis, California, United States - 0_2496_0518 | ecosystem: Host-associated > Mammals > Digestive system > Stomach > Rumen | place: USA... | reverse complement strand
TTAGCTGACTTGCTCGGACACGGAAGCGTGAATGTTACGCAGATCTATTTAAGGCAATCGCAGGAACAGCAAAAGGCAGTTGTTGACAGCGTTGTTAATTGGTAAAAAGGAGTGGTTAAAAATGTTAAAAATCGAGGTAAAAAACAGGGGTGTGAAAATCACTTCGGCAGGCAGTACGCACGAAATGATAAATGAGATGACGTGGGCAGTTGCAGCGTTTTTTCGCAACATTGATCTGAGACGCCGTGACAGAGTAACAAAGGTCACGGACGAAGAAGCGATAGTGGAATTCGGGCAGAATCTGATACTAAACGCCAAGACATTAGCCGAGGAGATGAAAAACATATGAAAAGCGAAGTAAAAGTGGTGCTGTTTTGCATTGCTTTTCTCACGGACTATGCGCTGTGTCTTGCAAATGGGCGTATTGATACGCTCTTAATATCGCTTGCTTTTTTTATCATCATTCTGGCGGCATCGGCTAAGCTGGAAAAGGTCGAAAAGCGCCTGAAACGCTACAAGGACGATGCCGACCGCAGGGGTCGAGAGGAAATGGCAAGCAAAAACGAAAGCGTTGAAGAAACGCAGGAAGCACCCGTTATCGTTATAACAAGGGGGAGGGCTTCATGAGCAAGTACCGCAAACTCAAAGACTGGGAGCCGATCATCACAGAGCTTTTTGAAGCAGGTCTGACCGATGAGGAAATGGCAGAACGGCTGGGATTGTCAGTGGTGACTGTCGTGTGTTATCGTACACGTTTCGGACTTTACCGCCGAGATTTTCTGCCGGAGCAGACCCGAAAGGAGATAGCCCGGAAGTACCACGAGACGCACAAGCTGACGGCTATCTGCAACGAGTACGGCGTAGATGCACGGACGGTGTATTATTGGGCAAGGAGGTATCCTGGAAACAATGCAGACAGATGAAAAAAGCCCTGTCGGTGTGGCAACACCAAACAAGGCTAATGAGTTAACTCAAAAACATTATACACTATCTGACGAGGAAAGTCAAGTGTATATTAAGGATTCTTACAAATTCAAAGAAATACTTGCGCTCCAAAAGCTTCCGCTCGACAAGAAGATAGCTGTTTCAGTCACGGTCATCGGACAGGCTCTTACACTGGGTCACGCTCCTGCGGTTGCCTTTTCGGGCGGCAAGGATTCACAGGTTGTCGCCGATCTTATCGAGCGTTTCTTTCCTGATGATTTCAAGCGTGTTCACTGCATTTTCGGAAATACGGGCATTGAGTTCCCCGAAAGTCTGAGATTCGCCCGTGAGTACGGCAGGGAACATTTTAACGAACGTTTCCATGAAACACAACTCAGTCGTCTTGAAGAAGATGAACTGCGCTATGATTTTGCACGTCAGATCGTGGAAGAACTGGAAGACGAAGGCGCTCTTGACGAGATACTTAAACCTGACGGCAAGCTTAAAGGACAGAAAGCACTTGTCGAAGCCGCAAAGAAACGAGGTTACAAGCTGGATCGTTCACGAATGTTCGAGAAAGGTCACACGAAGAATTTTACTTACTGCGTGGAGCAGTACGGCGCACCTCTGCTCGGCAAGGCGGCAAGCAAACTCGATGCACATCGCATCAATATAGAATGCTTTTTGAAATACTCAAAAACCGACAGCGAAAATGAAAAGACCCGTGATTATTACGATATTCTCAGGGAATGCAAATTTTCACAGCACTGCTGTAAGCTTCTAAAAAAAGAACCGTCAGAACGTATGCAGGCACAGCTTGGCACGGATATGATATTCAAGGGACTTATGGCAAGCGAGAGCCACAGCCGCCTTACCAGCTTTGCAGTCAGAGGACACATATTCGCAAGTCACAGAGATCACGTTGACGGTGCGTTTTATCATGTAAATCCTATCGGCATCTGGACTGACGATGATGTGTGGGAGTATATCCGCAGATTCGGCTTGAAGTATTCGCCGCTTTATGATGTTACTTACACAGCATCTGACGGCAGTTTACAGCACATCAAACGCAACGGCTGTATGATGTGCGGAACGGATATACAGTTCAGAGACAATCATCTTGCAGTCCTGCGTCAAACACACCCTAAAGCATGGAACAGCTGCATGGAACGTTTCGGCTATCGTGAAGCGCTGTATACGCTTTTTAAGCTGAAAAAGAACCGCAACATTTTTGACAGCTTTGCCGATGAGGGAACGAGTGCAAGAATGATAGAAAAATTCGGCGATGTGTCCGCTTTATTCGATGTCAGACCGTGTGCTTTCGATGAGTTCGGCGAACTGGTCGATCTCACAGGAACGGGGCTTGACAGCGAATATGATGCGGAAATATTGCTTGAACAGAACGGACAACTTAAATGGGTTTGAATAGAAAGGTGTAAAAATATGAAACTCTACGAACTAAGCACAGCATTCGCTGAACTGTTCGACAGGCTCGATGATTTTGAGGGCGATGAGGATGGTGAAGCGGCGTGGTTCGACACGCTGGATATGCTGGAAACGGACTTCTCCGACAAGGCGGAGAACATTGCCGCCTATATTAAACAGCTGAACGCAGAAGCGGCGATACTCAAAGAACAGGAACGCAGCTTTGCGGAGCGCCGCAGAGCTAAGGAACACCACGCCGAACGCCTGAAAGCGTATCTTCTCAGGGAAATGCAGGCAGTGAACCTGTCGAAAATCGACCGACCAATGGCAAGGATAAGCCTCAGGAACAACGCAGAAACGCCGCATTTCTCGGACGAACAGGCGTTTGTGAACTGGGCGCAGAACAACGCTGACGAATTGCTCAGGTACAAGCCCCCCGAGATCGACAAGACGGCGGTCAAAAAGTACTTGCAAGCAGGACATGAGATAGACGGCGTGACCCTTGAACGGTCACAGTCAGTCATAATAAAGTGAGGTGAGGGAAGTGGACACAAAGCACGAAATAAGTTATCCTGACGGCATTTTCAAGCATCATGGCGCAGAACTTCACCGCTTCAAAAACTCCGCAGGTGTGGAATATTCAGCGATATACCGTGGCGATTTCGAGGAAATGTCATGCGAACGCCGTGACGAGAAAGCCATGATAACAGCTTTCAGGAAAAGACTGTTTTACGAGATGACGGGAAGGGAGTGGATATAATGGCAGAGCTGGTTTTGATCTACGGAAAATCCGGCAGTGGCAAAAGCAGAAGTCTGAAAAATTTTGCTGAAGATGAGGTCTTCCTGATAAATGTTGAAGGAAAGCGCCTGCCGTTTAAGAAAAAATTCACGTATCAGATAACAACTGACAATTACAACGTGATAGCGCAGAAACTGACCGGAATGGCTCAGAAAACAAGTATCAAGACAGTTGTTATTGATGATGCAGGCTATCTCCTTACCAACAACTTCATGAGAGGACATTCGGAAGGACGAAAAGGCAGTCAGGTCTATGACTTGTACAATGACCTTGCGGACAACTTCTGGGGACTGTTTAAATTTATCAAAAACAATCTCCCAAATGACATTGTTGTGTACGTTATAATGCACGAAGACACAGGCGACAACGGCATGACAAAATTCAAAACTATCGGCAAACTGTTAGACGACAAAGTTTGCTTAGAGGGCATGGTAACGATATGTCTGCGCTGTATGTCTGTTGACGGCAAGCATTTTTTTAGGACGGTCACTGACGGTCTTGACATCACTAAATCTCCCGAAGAGATGTTTGATAAAGACGAGATCGACAACGACCTCAAAGCTGTTGACGAAACTATTAGAAAATACTACGAACTGTAAAAGGAGTTATAAAAATATGAAACAGATAGATTTGACAAACGTTGAAGCAACTCAGGGCGGCGACTATGCACGTCCGCAGGCAGGCGGCTACATTATCCAGATCAAAGCAGTGCTTGACGTTCCCGAAAAGGAATACCTCAAGATCAGCTATGACATAGCAGACGGCAAGTTCAAGGGTTATTATACCGATATGTGGCAGCGCACAGGCTACGATCTTCCCAGCTTTTTTAAGTCCTACAAAGACAAGGCACTGGGCTATTTCAAGGCGTTCATCGATGCGGTGGAAGGCTCGAACCGATACAAGTGGAACAATGACGAACGTTCGCTTGTAAACCTGTTCGTGGGAACGGTACTTCGTGAAGAAGAATACCGCAGTCGTGACGGCGAGATAAAGACGATACTCAAACCCGACATTTTTCTTACCACTGCGGACATAAGAAACGGCAAGTTTGAAGTTAAACCCTGCAAGCGGCTCACAAACGCACCTGCAAGCCCTCAGAGTGGCTTTAACGGCATGGGTACGGTAAACTATACCCCTCAGACTGCAAGCCCTCAGACGGGCGCACAGACCCCTTCACAGACGTTTGTTGATATGGACGTTTACAACGACGGCGGCGTGCCGTTCTGAAGAAAGTGAGGGGGGCGGCGCATGAAAAAAAACAAAGCCGACCTCGAAGACGGCTACACACGGATTGCAAACAGCCTGCTGGAAGCACTCTACAAAACGCCTATACTCAGCCGTGAAAGCCGTGTACTGTTGTTCATAATCCGGCAGACATACGGATTCGGTCACAAGTCGAGAGAGTTATCAAACGGCTTCATAGCGGCAGGAACGGGCATAGATGCGAAGCATATCAGCGAGATCATAAAAGGCTTAGTCTCTGCTAATGTTCTCACAAAAGAACAGGCGCAGGGACGAAAGCCCCAGATAATAGGCATTAACACCCAGCTGAAAAAATGGACAACTATCCCCAAATTCAGGGATAATACTATCCCCAAATCCAGTGTCCCTAAAAATGGGGATAATACTATCCCCAAATTCAGGGATAATACTATCCCCAAATCCAGGGATGAAATAAAGAAAGATATAAATAAAGATATAAAAGAAAGTGAGGGGGGCAGCTCCGCCGCCCCTGCCCACGCTCTTGAAATTTTCGAGCGGCTATGGGACGAATGGGCGTTCTCGAAGCTGGGTAAAGACAGAGTGCCGAAACGGACAAAAGCAGAGATCGAAAATATTGGTTATCTGCGAATGCACGATGCAAAGGAACGCTATGAGTATGAGTTTCGCACAAAGACCACGAAAAACAATCAGCCACTTTCGGCTCGCACATGGTTCTCGGAAGCGTACAAGTATTATCTCCCGACCGTTGACGAAAACGGCTTCTGGACGGACAGCGAGGGCAAGGAATACAAACACACAAACGGAAAGGACGTGCTTATTGAGTGAGATATGATGCACAGGCGGTCTCACAGGCGGTCAGACTGCTTCACGGCGATTCGCTGTTCGAGATACGCTGTATTATCGGCAAAAAGATATTTTCGGGTTACTTCACCAAAACGGACAGGCTATTTTACGAACTTGACAAGATACCCGAAAACGGCAATGTGTACATAACCTTGCAAAACGTGCAAAGTGATTGTTACAACCGTGAACAGCGTGACAGGCTGGTACTCGCACCAAAAGCCACTACCAAAGACAGTGAGATCACTGACTACTGCACGATGCTTATTGACTTAGACCCTGTTCGCCTCAGCAATATCGGCTCAACCGATACCCAGCTGGAAGCGGCGCACAGCAAGGCACTGTCGATATATGCGTATCTCGGTACACTGGGATTCAAAAAGCCCCTTGTTGCCATGAGCGGCAACGGCTGGCATCTGCTTTATCGGGTAAGCCTTAAAAACACACACGACAATGTTCAACTTGTAAAAGACTGTCTCGGCGCACTTGACAGGCAGTTTTCGGACGATGCGGTGAAGGTTGATACAACAGTCTTCAACCCTGCACGCATATGCAAGCTGTACGGCACTTTTGCAAAGAAAGGCGCAGACACTCCCGAAACGCCTTACCGACAAGCTCGGATCGTCAATACCGATAAAGTCCCCGGCTGGGCGGACGAGATTACCCCCCGTGACATTCTTCAAAAGCTTGCCGATACCGCACCGAAACAGCAGGCACAGCCGTCTGCCGTGAGCGATTCACCTTTTGACATTGACGAATGGCTGAAACGTTTCAATGTCCCCGTGAAAGAGGTCGTGAACGCAAACGGCGGCACACGGTATATTCTGGAACACTGCCCCTTTGACCCGAACCACAAGGGCAAAGATGCGGCTGTGTTCAGGCAGGCAGACGGGACACTGGGCTTCAAGTGCTTTCATGATTCCTGTTCAGGCAAGGGCTGGAAGGACTTTCGCCTGCACTTCGAGCCAAACGCCTACGAACGCCCCGAACCCGACACGAGCCTTAAACCTAACCACATGAGCGCACAGCCGCCGCCGCAGGGCATATGGGAAAGAGCCTGCAATTTGTCAGTCAGCGCACACAACGATGAACCGAAATTCTACACCCTCAGCGATATTCTTGCACTCCCGAAAACCAACGAGGAATACATTCCCACAGGCATAAACGGTCTTGACCAGATGTTAGGCGGTCTTAAAAAGACACTTGTAACGTGTGTCAGTGGGCTGCGTGGTTCGGGTAAATCGTCGGTGTTGTCTCAGATACTGCTTCACGCTTCACTGTATGCAGGCGCACGCTGTCTCATGTTCTCCGGCGAACTTACCGAACGCACCGCCGCCGACTGGTTATTCCGTCAGGCGGTGGGTACATCGGACAACCTGCTAAAAATGTCAAAATTTGAAGCAAAGTATTATGTTTCGGACGAAAACAAGAAGATCATAGCCGACACACTTTCCGATAAGCTGTTCATCTACAACAACAACTACGGAAACAACTACAATTCGGTACTTTCCGAAATGGGAAAGATACACGATGAAAAGCAAGTTGATCTGATCCTGCTGGACAACCTCATGAGCCTTGACATTCGGGAAGCGGCAAGGAATGACAAATATGAAGCACAGAGCCGCTTCGTTGAACAGCTTGAAATGTTTGCAAAGCTGACCAATACCCACATAATTTTTATCGCACACCCACGAAAGGCTCAGGGCTTTCTTCGCTTAGACGACATCAGCGGTTCTGGTGACATTGCAAACCGTGTTGACAATGCGCTGATAGTTCACAGATGCAACAACGACTTCAAACGCTTGTCGGGTCAGTGCTTCGGCTGGAAACAGGATCATAGCAACTATCAGTGCGACAACCTAATCGAAATATGCAAAGACCGTGAAAACGGCACACAAGACGAATTTGTACGCTTGTTTTTTGACAGGGCAACAAAGCGTTTCAGAAACTTCGAGAATGAAAAAACAGATTACTTCAACGGCAAATTAAACAAGCCGTTTTAAAGGAGGTTAAACACCAATGACATTCAAACTTACGATCCCAGGCGAACCCAAAGGCAAAGGTCGCCCACGATTCACACGGCAGGGACACGCCTTCACGCCGCAGGCAACGGCAAACTACGAAAATCTTGTCAAAGTGCTGTTCATACAGGCGTACCCCGATACACAGCCGATACCGCAGGGAACGCCCTGCACCGCACGTCTGACGGCGTATTTCGCTATCCCTCATAGTGCAGGCAAAAAGAAGTCGGCAGACATGGAAAACGGCGGCATCAGACCCACGAAGAAGCCCGACACGGACAACATCGCAAAGATAGTCCTTGACGCACTCAACGGGCTTGCTTATCACGATGATTCGCAGGTTGTTGATCTGACCGTGATAAAAACTTACAGCCGTGACCCGAGAGTTGAGGTGGAGATATGCGAAAATTAAAAGTCCTTGTAGCCTGCGAAGAATCACAGCGAGTATGCACCGAATTCAGACGGCTCGGTCATGAAGCGTACAGCTGTGATATACAAGAACCGTCAGGTGGTCATCCAGAGTGGCATATATGCGGTGATGTACTTGAAGTAATAAATCCAAGACATATCACCAAGAACGGAACTAATTGTCCGTTCATAACATTCGCAACTATGAACAATGAATATCATGCTTTTGCCGGAAAATGGGATATTATCATTGCACACCCGCCTTGCACTTACCTGTCGGCAGCAGGAGCAGTAAGACTTTTTGACAGCAATCACAATATAAAGGACAATGACAGATACAACAAAGGACTTGAAGCAAGAGCGTTTTTTAAAGCAATACTCTTTGCTGATTGTGAACACATTGCAATCGAAAATCCTGTGCCACTGAAAATATATGCTCTTCCGAAATACACGCAGATAATACAGCCATATTATTTCGGTGATGCCTGGCAGAAAAAAACGTGTCTTTGGCTGAAAAATTTGCCGTCGCTGACACCTACCGACATGGTAGAACCAAAAGGATATTGGATAGGCGCACACGGCAAAGACAAAGCACCTCATGGAATGATAAAGGGGTTCAGAGACCAGAAAACAAGGTCAAAGACTTTCCCACGCATAGCCAAAGCTATGGCTGAGCAGTGGAGCGACTATCTGGAGGAATTATTATGCGACCCGAACAGATAAAGTCAAACTTAAACAGACCCGTCCACTTCACCAACCCACGTCTGTACATCGAGAACGCCGAGTATATCCTCACGGGTGCGATTTTCCGCAAAGGGAAAAAGGGTTCTTCTACCAGGCAGAGCTGACCGACAGGAAATGCAAAAACAGCGTGATGATAGTCGGGCTGGACGAGATAGAGGAGGTGCGAAATGAGACCTATTGATGCAGATGTGTTATTGAAAAAATTCTCGGCAGAGTGCGAATATTCCGATGACTGCAAAAAACCTGAACCGTGTATAACGTGTCTTATCAACGGTTGTCCTACACTTGACGTTGAACCGATTAAGCATGGACAGTGGAGAGTAGCAAAAAGCAGCGAAGGACTACCGACAAATCGCTTTGTATGCTCTGAATGTATGGGGCTGGTACAGATATCGGTATATTGTTATCACTGTATGTTTAACTACTGCCCGAATTGCGGCGCAAAAATGGACGGTGAGAACACATGAACATAACCAAAAACCCTCGTCTTATGCAGCGCAAAATGGAAAAAATGTGGGGGCGCTGCATGGCTCTGAATGTTGAGAACTTAGCGACACTCGTTATCACGCTGAACAAGCTGTACCCGAAACAGTTCTACGCCAAAGCTGTCAGAGGATTCTTCGACAACTACGCAGATACGGTCGCAATGTTCAACGCTTACACCGACAACGAGGTTAAGACCCACAAGATAGACGAATATCTTGCTGAGTGTCCGTATATCAACGATGCGCTTATTCTGCGACTCGTGCAGTACTTCAAGCGCCGTACAGTTACCACGATCGACAAGTGCATATATAACGAGCCTGATCTCGTGGCTTTGCTGGGCGAAAATCTTACGCTTATGCTTATCCAGCTGCATTATGATTACGGTTTCGGCGAAGACCGCATATTGCGGACAGTCGATGCGATATGTTCGGAAAATATCTCCGACCCCGTAAAGACACTTGACGAGTTGTTCGACATTGCCCCCGAAGAGGACGAGCAGCAGCTTCGTGATGAGGTAAGGCGCATGGAGCAGGCACGCCGTAACCACAAACGAGGGGTAAGAGTGACAGCCCGTGAACAGACGGACGCAGGCTATGCACTGGAAGCACTAAAAAAGTATCAGGACAAAATAAACGCACGCTAAGGCTACTAGCAAGCCCTGTAAGGCGTTTGACGGCGTTCAGGCGTTAAGTTATACCCCTAAGCTGTCAAACGCCAAATAGGGGCAATTTCAAACGATTTCGGAAAGGTGGGCTATAAATGACTATTGACGAGATAAAGAAACAGCTCCGTGAACTGCTGGACGACCGCAGGAGTTTTCTCACGGGAGATAAGGATCATGACGAGATATATCTCAAAGACATCAAAGCGCTTGAACTTGTGCTTAACGGTCTTGATTATCACAAGTCGCTGAAAAGGAGTTTCGAGAACCTTGTTCAGCAATTTGCGAACGAACAGCAGGCAACAGTAATAGAGAGCTGTCCGCATTGCGACACTGAGGTAACTGTAAAATGGCTTCCCTCTGAGGACGGTCACAGCATATATTGTCCGAAATGCGGTACACGTATCATGTTATGTTCGGAATGTCCTGCAATAGACGATGAATTTACGTGCGATTGGACGGAAGATAAAACGCCCTGCTGTGCATGGGATTACATAGAGGGCAAGAAAAATGGCTGAACTAAAATTAGATTTGCAGCGCCTTGCCGCTGACGTGATGGAAAAGGTACTGGATGAAATTGAGTATAAAGGCAGAACGCTTCGTGACTGGATAGACGGCATTGCAAGCGGCGAGTATGTGCAGGCGAAGTCGGGCAGGTGGGAGCTTGTCTTTTTGTGGGACGTAAGCGGAAATCTCCCACGCTGCACACACTGTAACTCGTATTTTACAAGCATCTCACAGTTTGGACGTGTATTCGAGTATTGCCCAAACTGCGGCGTTAAAACCAGATTACCGAAAGAGGAGGATATTAACGATGACTGACATTGAAACCGCCTATAGTCAGATATGGCGC